>Ga0123340_1006366_pt1 | contig 11274 bp, 6 predicted proteins | sample SirMexnodulemix_FD_89961 | JGI IMG/M metagenome (GOLD analysis project Ga0123340, IMG submission 89961) | Root nodule microbial communities of legume samples collected from Mexico - Siratro Mexico nodule mix | ecosystem: Host-associated > Plants > Roots > Nodule | place: Mexico: Nepantla... | reverse complement strand
TATATATATATATATATATATATATATATATATATATATTATTTGCAATTGGTACACTTTGTTGAAAGCAAAAATGACAACACACCTTCTTAATAAGCTCATTTGTTCCTCTGGTTGGATGAGATATTTCATTTTGTCCCCGTATAATAGTTCCATCCTGTAGGGATATTAGAGAATCAAATAAGATATTGCAATAATAATAAAATAGCAGGTCAATAATTTGTGAATTCCTATATGATGTTCCTTTGACAGGAACGAATAAATTTTCCCTCAGAATTATTATGATAAACCTCTATGAAATCATAATTATACAGTTAAATAAATTCACAACATACCCACAATTCACACCCTAATGTAAGTCTATCATTGGTTGAAATTACAGGTAGAACCAGGCTTTCAGGGGGAATATCTGAAACCCGTGAAAACAAAAATATTGCAGCATCCAAGGACTGAAAAAATATGCGTGCTCCTGCAAAAAAGAAATTTCCAATGCTGCATAGTTTATAAAAATCAGTTACAATGTTTTAATGTTACACCCAAAATTTCAACCAGCAGAAGAGGCATATTGTTATATGTGTAATTTGGACATGTGAATGAAGTCTTCATTATTTCAACTAGAGAGAATGACCAAGTAACATTCAATGTGGATATTTTATACAAGCTATTGAATGAGCTCCAACTGGTTGGAAAAATCCATTCTATCAGTCCTCACAATGATTGCCAAATCACTTATAAATGGTGTAGTTACTGTGGACAATACTGGTAAGACAGTAGTTCTACAAGTGTATAGTTATTGTCGAACTTTCCACAAACCAGCTTGGCAAATACCAATAAATCACCAAAGTAAAACAGAAGTTGCATACACAATAGATTACAATTACAAAAACAAAAATATAACAGCAGCAACAAGTTATTTATCAATCTTGGGAGAAAGAATCGTGAGAGCAGTTAAACCCATTCCATCTCTCAGTTTTTTACCATTTCTATGTTTTCTGAAAAAGAAGTTATTTTCTTCAATGCTGGAAGATGCTAATTAAGTTTTCATGTAATACTTTTACAAGAGAACTACCCTCTTCAAAAGCCCGCAAGAATGTAATCTTTCAAACTAAAATTAAAAGTCAGTGTCACACACACAACAACAACACAGAACAATAAGGTGAAGAAACAAATAAGTAACCCTACCAGCTATAATTTCCCTGTTAACTTATTTCAGGCCAGGAAGTCATGGTTTTACACCAGGTAAGATTGTGGAATGCAAGCCTATAAGAATTAGGCATTGGGCATTTTATCCATCTAATGTTTAATTATTTTTACTGAAAATCAAATAATAGGAATAGGCATTGAGCATTATACATTTAACTGACATGATATACTTGAACTATGAAACCAGTCATGAAGCACACTAGCTGTGCATACATTATTTCACATTTCTCTAATAGATTTGCATTACAATAAACCTATAATTTTTCTGAACCATTTACTAATGCCTAGCTGGACCTTGGGAGGAGCAAACCACATCACATAAGGTAGCTTCTGTAATTTGATAGTCCTAGGCCTTATAAACCCCACACCAGAATCTAATACTTCCAATGCTGGACTCTACTCCCAAACTTGCAATTGGATCCTAATATATTCCCAACTCAACCCACCGGTAAGTGCCACATTCAATAATCTAAAACTTTAAGTTTATCCTACCACTAAAGAAAGGAGAAAAGGAAACAACATAACAGTTAAAGTGCGTCACGCTTAATCTGCTTCAAATGCAATGCATAGAAGCTTTTGTCATTATAGTATCACGAATATAATCAATAGAAACAAGGTATTTGGGGGGAGAAAACACTATGGCCAAAAAGAAAATCACAAAAATGTTACTGAATTAGAAACAAAGGACCTGCCGTTGCTGAAACAAAATGACTCTTCTGCCCGGCGAAGAATCTAAAAATGACCAAAAAGAATGTCCAAAGTTAATGCCAAATAACCAAAAATGCCAAAAGATTGAAAAATCTTGATAGAAAGCAACTAAGCAAATATCATAATGAATATTGATTATTATGATCATCATATTAGTATACTTTAACTAAAAATCAGAAAAGAAAATGTTATTTAACATTATAATACTCAAAACAAACTTTTCCATGGCTATTTTATCCCCTACATAGACCTCCTTCAATTTATATGACCATAAAATGCTGTGTACCCCTTGTATTTATTTGGACTCTGCCTGATTGATTTCTAATGTTATATGGATGGAGGAAGGTTATTGTATGGTTAAAAACGTAAAGGGCATCGGGTGTGTTTTTGGAAAACCTGAAAGGAAATGAATGTAATTTACCCTCCAAAAAAATATATTTGGCACGATCGCAGTTAAATACTACACCTGAAGAAGCATCATCTCAAAAACAAATTATTAAAATATAAATAAAGAAACAAGCATTTAAAAAATTACATAAAAAATATGTTCAAAATAGTAAAGATCCTTTAAGAGGCAACCGAGAGATATTCAAAGAATAGCCCCAGTCTGTTTGTCGAAGTCACCTGATTCTGGAAATAAACCAGAAAAGCTCGAATAGTCTCCCTGTAGGGTTTTGACACATCTTTCCATAAAATGTGATCACCTTCCACGATAGAGTACCTATACAAGTCATCAGGGTTGAAGTTAAACTTAAAAAAAAAAAATTATGCAATCATAGTATAATACAACAAGGACCATTAACAAATAAGTTCATAGAATTCCAAACAATGGAATATACGGGTACTTATTGTTATTACACACTCACTTTCTTCTCACCATGATCCCATCTCCTTTTTCACCTCATTTTTTCTTTTCGTCTATCTTCAATTCCAATCCATCATTTATCACATATTTTTCACTGTCTCTCACTTTTTCTTTCCTTCCCCTTTTTCCCTTCTCTAAATCTATCCACCCGAAAATTGGAGTGCAGGGCATTCCACATTTTCCTGAATATAATAGAAAAGAGGGGTCAAAGAGTACAAGAGAATGTTAACATTTCAAAAACAGTGGAGAGGCCATGACTCGCAACCTCCCACATTAGGTATCCAACAAATCACCACCCTTAAATAATACAACCTAGCAATTAGCACACACCCAATATGCCCAGTCCATCATGTTAACCCTTAAAGCAAGTAACATGGAAAGCGGGGACCAAGCCAAACTATCCATAATTCAACCAGAAGTATCAGACATTGGGCAGGGAAACAAAAACCAAGAATGTGGTACCAACCATTCTGATTTAGCTTGAGGTGGATCCAGTGGCAGACGATGCCCAAGCAAATTCCGAACCGCGAGAGCCTCAACGGTACTTTGATCAGACAGCCTCAGACACCTGGAACGTATGTCTCCAACAGCAGGACCACCTGCAACGCAAGCACACGCACCCACCCAATCAACCAAATCCCTGATTCCTGTTCCCCACAATTTGATTCTTGCGACAATGCAAAATATCGCCAAATGTAGAAACACTAGCAATTATAATTTACAATTACTAATTAACAAAACGCCGCACCGAGAACACGAACAATCTCCGCAGTACTTCCACCATCGTCGGAAACAGGAAGAACGTGTGCAACACGGTTAGTGAAATTCTTGAGCTCTTCGACGACGCCGTTGAAAGCCGTGCCTCCGGAGAAGACCAGCAAAGCGGGCTGAGGCTGAGGAGGATTAGGGTTTGAGTAACAGCGGCGGTGATGGTGGAAGCGGTGGTGTGAGGAAGAGGTAGCCATTGAAGACGATGAAGAAAATGAGGATGAGAGGATTCTGGCAGAAATTGGGAAGGAGAGTGGAAGAGTGTTACAGAAGGTGGGACCCAACCATGTGTCCGTCATGCTCGCAAAACTTGTCTCCAACATCCTAGTACTACTCCACTCTGATGCACCTCCACATTACCCTAACCCTTGCCTTTTCTTTTTTATTTATTAAATTACTTAGTTCATATAAGTATACACGTTTTATTTATTTTTTAAACAAATAAAACGATTTATGTTCATTTTAAACGACGCATCGTTATCAAAAATCAACGTGTATAAATAAAACTTATTCATTTTTAATGACTTTAACTATATATTTTCGAATAGTTACAAAATTACTTATACGAATTTATAAAATTTAAGTTTTTAAAGGTCAAACAACTAGCTTTATTTGAAATTCCAAATTGGATCAAAAGTAAAAGTTAACTGAAAACTGATAAAGAACAAACAGATTATGAAGGTAAGTTCGATCTTAAACCTTAGAGTAAACGACAATCCAAGAAAATTTCAAAATAAAAAATAAAAGAAATTCAGGAAATTAAACAAATTTTTAAAATGAAACACATATAATTTGAAGAAATTGAAAGCGTTATAAACAAGGTTGATGAATCAAGACACAATCAAACATCTTTCATTAATTATTCTTATTGACGTTTTAAGAATTATGTCTAATTCTTTACGTTCAGACTAGTGTGAAAGTCATAGACCTCTGTAGAAGGTTATTTCTACAGGATTATCTAATCCTAATACCTACTACATTGTTCGACGATTTTCTATTGGTTGTACGTTTAAGTAAATTGTCTACAAAGCAATTTTTCTGAAGTGCAACTAATTAGGAATTTTTCTTTGGTTATCTTGGTAATTTTGTTTTACTCCACACCTACTCTTTTCTTTTTTCATTCATTTAATTAAAGAAGATTTCTCGACTTGATTAAAAACTATAACACTCACACTCTTCTTCAATAGATCAATCATTGAATCAGTTATTAATACAGTTTTAAAATGGATAATTATTCATCTTCTACATTTTATGAATTTTATTTTCATTGATATCAAGAGTCTTTGCTTCTAACATTAAATGTATAAATATTTTAGATATTATTATCACATTTAAGAGAAACTTTCTATTATCAAAAATATAATTTCATTATCTTTTTGATAGAATTATACTCATTATATGATTATTCAATTTTGGATCAAGAGTTGATAATTAGATTAAAAGTTATAATCATTAGTTAAGACGGGACAATTGATATTATCCATAACAATCTCTAAATAATTGTTTTTCTACTAAATAATTTTTCATCTTGGAATCATCTTAGCTATAATATCAATTGTTGAATTGAGTTAGGCCACCTTATCTCCACCAAAAAATAATTGATGTCACCCACAACTTTCACAGTATACTAAAATTATTTAAAAATTGGATAAAATTATCCATTACATATGTTTTATTTATTAGTGCAAATTTTACTCATATTCATAAATTAAACTAAGATTTTTGCCATTACATTATTACATCAAAATGGTGTTTCACCTCATTTTCCCAAACAGTGAAACACACCGTCAATATGTGTCTCTGAAAATACTGAAGTGATTATGGAAAGCACTGGTACTTTTGATTGGTGAGAATGACTTCAGCGTTGAAGCGAAATTTAACACTAGTTTGAATTTCTAATATTCAACTATTTCCAGTGAAAATGTCTGGAAACTTTTCATTTATGTCTGTCAACGTATACAAATGTACCACGAAATGTCAAGGTGACATTTTCACGTTCTGTAGTTTTTCGCCTTTTTTTCCCACAGAAAAAATAAAAGCACATTTGAGTCAACTTCAAACTTTGATGGGAAAGAAAGTGTGAAAAGAATGAGGCTTAGTACGGCAAACTCTTGGAACTTGTGCTGATAATCAAAGACTTCAATTTAGAAGACTCCCCTGCAGCATTTGCTCTGTTAGTTATTATTTCCATATTCCTGTGCAAACTTTGTTTCACCAAACTCTTCATCATTTTCTTCCCTTCTTTTGCTTCTCTTTGATTTACAGGGGACCCCATTGCAAATCTTGGTGTTTGTGGACCAGAATGTGGCCCCATCTTAGTTTGCCTTTCATCCTTAAACCATTGCAATAGTTTCATTGCTCTCTTTTGAGCCAAAGGGCTGCCCAATAAAACCACTTCAAGAAGCACAGGAACAATCCCTGCCTGTTCCATTTTCTTTCTTAGCAATGAACTTTGATGTGCTAGAATCATTAAAATATACAAGGATAACTCTTGGCATTTAGGCTTATCTTCCCATGACAAGATATCAATAAAGGTTTCTGGGACCATTGTGCTGTTCTCTATTGATTTTTTCCCCATCAAACTCACTGACAAGTTCCCTAGAGTGGCAAGTGCTTTCTCTGAAATTTCTTTTAATGAGGATGCTTCCAAGAGGATAGGGACCACCCCACTTGAAACCATAGGGGATGCATTCTCTAATACAGTTGACAGGTTATACAAAGCACCCAAACACGATTGTTTGGTGTCAAAACATGTGTCTGCCTCAATAATGAGTCTAAGTAATGGAAGAAAGTCTAATGAAGCAAGAGGGAACTGAGTGTTTGCTAGAGATGACAGTGACAAAAGCAACTCTGCCAATTTACTTCTTGTTGATTCATCTACAAGGTCAATTGTCTTTGGCAGCTTGGACAATATTCCTGCCTCCACTATCAAAGCCTTGTTCCTGAAGGAAGAAAAACATTTTTCAACTCAGTCAAAGTTAGGTCAGAAACAAATACTACTACTCTAGATTCATATTTTACCAAAGTCAGCATAAACTATAGCCGGAAACCAACTCTCAACTCCTTTTGATGGGATTGGTGCAATTTGTGTAATAAAGAATAAGAAGACCAAACCAACTAAATTAAAAACATTATTTATAGCAGAGTGAAGTCAATGAGAATCTTAACTTAACATCTGTGTTGGAAAATGATGGTCAAACAAAAGACATAAAATTGCCATAAAGATCATAAAGGAATCCGATCAACCACCCTATAGTTTATAATAATCTGAAATATATGAATTTTAGGACAAAAATGTCGCTTCAATGTGAACTTTGTCTCCCCTCTAGCTTATCAAACAGCCCAGCAACTCAGTTGACTAATTTTTTTCTCATATTTAATGTAATGAATACAAGTATAATTAGTTTGATAACTTTCATTTTCTACAGCCTGTTGGAGGATAAATGTAACTCTAAATGCCTACACCCACCCACATGATGTATTTACTTTTGCTGAAATTATTTATTTAGCTTTTTAACCGTACAGAACAATTGTGGTTACTGTGAAGTCATGAACCAAGGCCAATCGCCACTTTGTGTACATCAATCTTGTCTTCGCCACCCATAAGTCAAAATGAGCGGTTCACGATAGCTCCACTCTCACCAGTTTCTTATAAAATATGATTACATATTTGTCCATATCAAACAATATGGCAAAGGAGAAGACCACTAAATGATAATATAAGATTTTAGCCCTTAATCGTGCACCTTGATTTCTAGTTAGTGGACATAAACCAATGCTACAAATCCTGTCCTAATTTCTTTATCATTCCTTCTCACAAATTTTTAACTGTTTAAAATTTTAATCACTCATTTTATCTTTCTTGTCATTGGATTGACATGTATTAATTCTTAGTATGAATATCTGTGTTAGCTACACCCAACAATTTAGACTCTTCAAATTAATCTAATGTAAATTCAATTCAACGAATAAAACCTAAAGAACTTACCAAATCATTCACAGTTTCAAAGTTGAATCAAACGCAAAGTTCCACATCAAGCTCAATTACACAATTTTGTATTATGGAATTGATTACTTTTAATCCTTTTGAACTCAAACAAGAAAAGTACGACTTACTAACAGTATTAAACAGATTGCTTCATGTGATAATCATCATAAAAGAAAGAACATATATGGTAGCAAGACTTACGTGTAAGTTCCATCAGCCAGGTGGATCAACGCCGTCAACCCGGCTCGCCGGCGGCTAGCCACCGGCGACGCAGCCATAGATACCAACACCGGCACCACCCCAAGTTCTGTTATCAACTTTCTGACCTTAACATCTTCCTTGGCCAACTTTTCAATCTCCTTTGCTGCCACTTCCTTCTCTTCCCAGCTTCCAAAGTGAAGCATCTTCACAGTTCTCCGGAACTCGATCGCAGAAACTTCTTCTTCCTCCTCCTCTTCAGGCTTCTCCATAACCTGTACTGTTTCAAGATTTTCAGGCTTCTTGTTGTGTTCACCTCTGCTCTTAGCCGTGTCAAACTGATCGGAGGGATCAAAACGCTTTCTCGTTGCTTTGGATTGGAGAAACCGTCTGATGCGGGCAAAAAACTGAAGCTTTATGTTAGACAACACCCAAATAGAAGAAGAAGATGATGAAGGAGTTGACATGTTTAAGAGGAAGGAGAAAACAAAGCAAGATGCTGAAGTTTGAAAAAGTGCGCCTTTGGGGTTTGGTTCTTATACAACTTAGTTTCTGTTTCTGACTTTGAGACAGAGAGAGAAAACGAATCAATGAGACTATTTGAAGAGCTCCACGAACTTAAAAATAAAAGGGAAGCACAGAGCACATGCAGAAAACAGTGCTGTCCCATTTAATGTAATGGTGGATTATGATATTATGATACAAGATCTCAAATTATGGATTTATTAAGTAATAGAATTTATGCATCATTTCTTTCACGAAAAAGATTTCCGTACCTGAACTTCACTAGAGACAAGATGCTAATTTTATGATTTAAGCAGTTGTTGTGACCATATTTGAGCTAAAATAATACTATATGATAAGTATCAGTGGTTGATAATTTAATTGTAGTTAAATCTGTACAGTTAAAAGTCCATGGTCTATATATTTTGTACATAAACAAACTATTTGGTACAATATCACTAACACCTAAGTTGGGTCTTTCTTCAGCAAATCTCAACCTAATTAGTGTACAAATTAGTCTGCTATGACCTTAGGACCCATCCATTATCTATCTTCGTCAAATTCAATTTTGGGACCTTGTTGGGTGGAAAAGGATGGGAAGGAACTCTTTGTTCACTGGTCCCAAGTAGCCATGACTTGGCATTTTATTCATTAAAAGAGACAACAACTAACTAAATTTAGACTTTGGTTTTTGATGTAAGCCCACGTCCATTGCATGTGAGAATCAGGGAGCCCCAGCCTATATGTTCCCTCATGGAACCATAAAATTTGGGTGCAGTGCACACGCGTCAACATTAATGTCACTTAATATATCCCTTCATTGGCTGCACAATCTGATCTGAATCCGTGGCTGTGATATTCTCACATGCATGGAGATTAATCATCCCAAGTTTCCCTTCCATGGAGGGTGGAGGAAGTAGTGCAGTCATTCATTAATTTGTGGATTCCCTTTTCCATTATGTCATCCTGAAAATGCTACTGAGCTAAACAAAACCCCTCATTTTTTTATTATTAAAATGCATTTAAATCCATGCAGTTCATAGATGTATCATAGAGATTTGAGCTGGGAGAATATGTGGCTATATATGGTGGTGGAATTCTCCAAGAAATAGCCAGATAGATAGGTACTCCTGCATTAAAGAGCATCTTCATTGACAAGTAAAAAAATCAAAGAGAAAATATTATTCTTTTAGTTTAATGTCGGTATTAAGGTATTTGAGTGAGATATGTGTATAAACTATAGTTTATGTTATATAGATGTAGCGTTCGCATGCAATGAAGTCATCTCCAATTTAGACCTACAAAATAGGCTATTAAGATAACAGTAATAAACATCGGTATCATGGTATTGCCTATTTGGGTGGGGAGATGGAGATATACTTGAGACTTTGATGGCTGTGGCATTTCCATGTTGGAGTCCACTACAAATTTCTATCCATATATGTGAATTGCAGGCACTCAAGTTTCCCACGTGTGAAGGAAGCACCTCATTCATCATTACCAGTTACAAATTTTGGTTGAGTTTGGCTTTGTGACAGTGCTAATATGATGTGTGCCACTCCCAGAACTAACGTAACACCAAAATCATTTCTTTCTTACTGCCACGATCCATAAATTGATGTCTGTTTCCACACAATTTGATTACATTTCCAAATGTATGCAAATGCTCGGAATCTGATATTACTGTGTGCTTGTGAGCAAATGCGTTTTGTAAGCAAGGTAAAATGCGTCAATAACAATTTATTACCTAACTTGTTTTTTAGCGTTTTTAGTCAAATTCTTATCAACTCACCAATTAAATCGAACATCACATGAGAATAATAATAATTAACACACAGGTAATTATAGTTCGCGAGTAGTAAATTTCTATCAGTTAAGTAATTTCCTTACAAAAATTAAGTTTTTTATATTCAGATTCGTGTTCTCAACTCATAAAATCGGTGTTTTCTGAGGTTATTTAAAACTTGAATTTTAAGTAAAAAATTTAACCCCCAGAGAATCTTTTGCTCGGAATTGTACATAAGTTCAAGTGAAGAAGTTAAACAAAAATCCAAAATGTGATTGTGTTAATGTGGCAGCTTGTAGCACATGTGAAGACGTATATGTATGGTGACGAAGATGGTGATGCATAATTGCATAGTATTTCTCAATGAAGCTAGTTTTTGAATTGGAACGATTGAGGAAATATTTCATCAATAATGATCGTTGCCAAAATGATGGAACACAATAGTAGTAGGAGAGGAACACAAACGTGCCACACACATCAACTTATTTTTACTATTGTTTGATTTAAACCAGACCATGGAGAGTCAGATATTGTAAAGGTTGAGGATTTTCCACTTTACAGAATTACCTGTTTCTCTCGTGACCAAGTAGAGATTAAAAAGTAACACTATGTTTAGTACTATTTTTGTAAATAATTGAATGCAATAATTCACAAAACGATAAAGATAGAAAAGAATATAATATTTTTAGGATTTGTTTATGATATGTATTAGAGATTTTAAAAGAGAAAATTCCTAGCATAAGTATTATCGAGTAAAATTGGTGCAAGTCTATTAACAAAATATACCCACTTTTATTATCAATAAAGCCAATTGATAAATAATTAGGTTTTTAATTATGATATCATTTTCAATCTAATAAATTTATATAAAAATAATAAATTTGTGAGTTTTGTTTTTTCACTTTATCTATTACTCAAACTCACGTTTAAATTTCTAATATAAAATTTTAACGGTACATTGAAACACATAAATAAAAACTCACTTATAAGATGACTGCATAGGCTTTGGTATACTTTTAGAAATATCAGCCAACTGTGTGGCTGTTACCTTTGCTATAAAGATCTAGAAATACTATCATGTAAATAGTATAAAGCTCAATTAAAGATGAAAAGTATATTTCCCTAAAAAAGTTCAAGAGTATAAATATGTGGCTACATTATTCTTTAATCTGTTTTTTTTTTTTTTTTTTAAAATTTTGACAAATGTTAATCTTGGTTCTTTTTCTTTTTTTTTAAACAGAGTTTTGTTGTTGC
>Ga0123340_1006365_pt1 | contig 11274 bp, 10 predicted proteins | sample SirMexnodulemix_FD_89961 | JGI IMG/M metagenome (GOLD analysis project Ga0123340, IMG submission 89961) | Root nodule microbial communities of legume samples collected from Mexico - Siratro Mexico nodule mix | ecosystem: Host-associated > Plants > Roots > Nodule | place: Mexico: Nepantla... | reverse complement strand
CCTCCCCCTCCTCCCCCACCTCCTATGAATTTTGCATCAAGAAGTAACACAGCAACGGTGAAACGAGCTCCACAAGTGGTGGAATTGTACCATTCACTTATGAAGAGAGACTCTAGAAAGGATTCTTCAAATGGAGGACACCCTGATGCACCGGATGTTGCTGATGTTCGTAGCAGCATGATTGGAGAAATTGAAAACCGTTCATCACACTTGCTTGCTGTGAGTAGCTTTCCACATTCTGCACATAAGTTCATACTTCTTTCATGAAATCTCTTTCATATAGTTTGTATGATGTTCTAGCATGCATAGTAGTATATGACTTACATCTGTAATTTAATTAATTGAATGGTTTGCCTCACATCTACATGACTAATAACTTTCCCTTGATATGCAGATAAAGGCAGATATTGAGACTCAGGGAGAATTTGTGAATTCATTGATTAGAGAGGTGAACAATGCAGTTTATCAGAACATAGAAGATGTAGTGGCATTCGTGAAGTGGCTAGATGATGAACTGTGTTTCCTTGTAAGTTTCCTCTTTCTTGTGCCTTGTACAAATTAAGCCATTGTAAACAGGTTCAAATTATCCATCACTGAATTAAAATCTGTGATTGTTATTGAAATTCATTTCTACAACTCGTATGAAACTCATGAATTTTATGCTTGAATTTGTCATCTGATACGATTGTGTGCTTTCGAAGGTGGATGAGAGGGCAGTCCTTAAGCATTTTGATTGGCCAGAGAAGAAAGCCGACACATTAAGAGAAGCAGCATTCGGGTATCAAGATTTGAAGAAATTAGAATCTGAAGTTTACTCCTACAAGGATGATCCTCGTCTACCTTGTGATATTGCTCTAAAGAAAATGGTTGCATTGTCTGAAAAGTAAGCTACTTAAATATCGAAAAAGCATTCTGTATCACCCCTGGAAGAATAGAAAAATGTGTTTGAAGATCTAGACTTTAGTTGTCTTTGCAAGACACTTACACATTTGTGTTACATTGTCAGGATGGAGCGCACAGTTCATAACCTTCTTCGCACTAGAGAGTCACTAATGCGTCACTGCAAGGAGTTTAAAATTCCCATAGAATGGATGCTTGACAATGGAACTATTGGCAAGGTACGCATATACTGTGCAAGTGCATCAATCCTTACAAAATGTAAAAAATTTATAAAGAATTCAACATATCAGCATGAGAGCATAACATATATCATATATTACTGACATGAGAAATTGGTTCTGCATAACAGAAAAAAAATGTACTAGTATCCATTTCTATTAATATGAAATTTAGCATGCAAGTAATTGATGTGGTGACCATAAATTTAGGATTAGGCTAGCAAGTAGATCTTTTTGTAACAACCATCTAGCAAGATAATTGTAAAATTCTATCTGACATTGCTTCTTTTAGAGTTTTTTTATACTAGTCCACATAGCATTTGATTCAACTATTAATTTTTGCAGATAAAGCTAAGCTCAGTTAAATTGGCTAAAAAGTACATGAAAAGGGTAGCTATGGAACTCCAAGCAAAGTCAGCATTAGAAAAAGATCCTGCAATGGATTACATGCTTCTCCAAGGAGTGAGATTTGCCTTTAGAATCCATCAGGTTTGTCCTCTAATCTATTTTGAAGTTTTACCTCCAATGCAATGTTATCAGGATTTTAATTGATATACATTATCAGTGTAAAATTGACCTTATTGAATGGTTAAAACAACAGTGTATATATATACATGCACACACATATACATACATACATGTATATATATTACTTACTCTATTGCAATTTGTAACTGGTGTAACAACACTCCTTCTAGAATCATTTTTCTCTTTCTAAAAATAACTGCATGTAATCTTTGTCTATTTTGTGAATGCAGTTTGCTGGAGGATTTGATGCAGAAACAATGCATGCATTTGAGGAGCTTCGCAATCTGGCTTCTCTTCTTAACAAAACATAAGATGGAGTGAATGGTGTGATGATGGGGTTTAGCTTACCATCTCAGTAAGCCATATACTAACATGTTCATAGTTGCAATCAGATTGGTTTGGTCTGAGATTGCATTACATTTTGGTAGTGAAAAATAGGCAAGATTTTGCTATATGTACAAACCAGGTCTCTTGTTGCAACGTAGGTTGTTGCTAGAAATAGCATAGCAACACCAAAATCAAATTATGTTGTGTAATTCAATTATATAACTCAAAGCTGGTAGGGGTCTGGTCTTGTTGGAAGAAACTAATCCATAAATAAACATTTTTAGATGAGAAAAAAATGAAATTAGTACTTATAAGCTAAAATTAGCTTATACTAGAGTTAAAATTAAAAATTAGATTTTAACTTATGGATACACTGATTTCTCAACTTGTGGAAATTTCTCTAAGCAGACAAGAAGATAATTTTCACTTTTATATTTAATTACTAGAGATCCCTTTGACACCATGATAAGAATAAGAGGAACGAATATGCTCTTTTAGATGAATGAATAATATAAAAAATGTTTTATAATAGATTTTTTTTTTTGTAAATAATAATTTTCTTTTCTTTTTTTAATCCATCCACCATACTTGCTGTTAAAGCTCGACAAAGGACAATACAACACACACTTCTTTATAATTTTTTAATGTCCAAAAAGTCATTTACAAGCTTCTCAAAACTTATGTTTTGTTTGATGAGAATATATAAAATATTATTAAATTAAACATGTTTTAACTATTTTAAATTATTTTTTTATAAATAATATTTGAAAATATTTTGATTCTCATGAAACTAAAATTTTCTTTTAGATCAAACACTCCTTAAGATAATCATCATAGAGTGAATAACCTTTGACTTTTAATTTAATTATTGTAGACCCAAACAACTTACCATGATGGTTTTTAATTAAATTTTAGTATAAAAGTATTTTGTATCGTTAATGCATGATCATTAAACTCATGACCAGTGTTACATTTAATGAAGAAAACATTAAATAAAATTAAAATACTTAATATTAAATTAAATATTTCTATATTTTGCGTCTCCGCATTTTCACGCGAGATGGATAAGACGATTGAATTGAAGTCTCAAAAGCTCAATCCGAATGCTCATTTCGTGGCTATAGTTTCTGCCGGTGATCACAAGCTTTGACTTTTCCTTCGCTAACAGCCGTACGATGTGAACCACGTTCTCAGTCAATGAATCCAACGGCCAAGAGCCATCGCAGCCCGTCACACGCCCAACGCAGAAGCAACTACAACTGTAATTATAAAATGGGAGTTATTTATTTTGGATATAAACAATCGCCAATTATTAATTATTAATTATTAATTATTATTAATAATAAATAGAATTAATTTCGAAATTAAAAAAAGAGTGAGAGAGAGAGAAGAGGAAGAGAAAGTAAAGAGAAAGTGGAGGGAATGAAACCCTGAAGAAGGAACGGTTTAAGGGTAAAACGCGAAACGCAAACGCGAAACGCAAACGCGAAAGCGTGGAGAGAAGCGATTAAGGGAATCTCAAACGTCATCGTTTTGTTCGTCGTCGTTATCTGTTGTTACGGTCGATGATCCATGCCAAAGATGAAGCACTTACTCAGAAAGCTTCACATCGGTGGTGGCGCTGCCACCATCAATCACAATCACAATCACAACGCATTGTCCTCGCACGCGCATCACGCTCCCTCCACTTCCGCGCTCTCTTCGCCCACCGTCGTTCCGGATCCGACGCCGACGCCGAGCCCCGTCGTGGAGGCGCAGAACGACGTCGTCGAATTCAACTTGTTGCAGGAGGAGGAGTTTCAGATGCAACTGGCGCTCGCAATCAGCGCCTCCGATTCTGATCGCCGCGACACCGCGGAATCGGCGCAGATCGACGCCGCAAAACAGATCAGCCTCGGTTACTCTGCTTCGTTCACTGACACTCAAGCCCTAGTTCAGTTCCAATCGCTTCGTTATTGGGTAATATTTTAGTTACTACTAGTGTGGTGATTATAATTATTTAGAGCAACGTTTCTATTCAATGCATTTTCTTGTTTTCTGTTTCTCGTAACTGGAATTAGCCAATTAGGTGCCTGTAAATGGTAGTTTTATTTTTTTATTTTTGAATTATTAATTTATTTATCTGTTTTGGATATTGGAGTAAGTTTGGTTTGTTGTTGCTATTTATAGATAGACATTTGAAGCTATTGAAGAGTGTTAAAGGAAAATAAAATGAAACTGTTGGATGGAATTTTTTTTGAAATGTGGTTTTTGAGAGTTTGTTATGGTGTTGTTACTGTGACAGAACTACAATGTGATTGGTTATGATGAGAAAGTGATGGATGGGTTTTATGATGTGTTTGGGGTTACCTCAAATTTGGTTGATCGAGGGAAGATGCCATTGTTGGTGGATCTGCAGACGGCTCCTGTCTCGAGAGATGTTGATTGTGAGGTGATTTTGGTGAACCACGTGGTAGATCTTGAGCTTAATCAGCTTGAGAGGAGGGCGTGTAGTTTGGTTGAGGAGTGTTGTGTTTCTGAACTGGGACTGATTTTGAGTGGCTTGCTTCAGAAGCTTGCGGATGTTGTTGTAAATAGAATGGGTGGACCTGTTATTACTGCTGAGAAACTTACTAAGAGGTGGGCTATGAGGAGTCATGAGTTACGGGATTCTATGCAAACCATTGTCCTTCCCCTTGGCTGTCTTGATGTTGGACTTTCACGTCACCGAGCCTTGCTTTTTAAGGTGAGAATTTTCTCCGTTTATTGATTGAAGAGATCTGTGTAGGCGATTCAAATTTGAACAATTTAGAGTTTATATGACTAAATGCTTTAGTGCAAATTTTGATCATCATCCAACTGTATGTGGTATAGCATTTTTTTCTCTATTGTAGACTTATATGGCCCTTACTATTTGTTGTGTTTGACATGTGTAATATGTTGTCATTAAAATCAATCATGCATATGGTATGATCACTTTATTTTATGTTTATAGTCTGTTTTACTGAAAAATTACATTATATTAAACAAGTAATATCTGCAAAATTAAAGTGAGTTACTTTTGTCTCTCTTTAGCGGAAAGATTTAGTTATATTACTTTCAATTTCAAAGTTAGGCACGCTTATGCAATTTATTTGATTTCAACTAAAGCTAACTTCACTTCTGGTGCTTAGGTACTTGCTGATAGGATTAACATTCCCTGCATGCTGGTAAAAGGGAGCTATTATACAGGAACTGATGATGGAGCTGTGAATTTGATTAAAGCTGACGATGGAAGGTATTTATCCTATGGAGAAAGTTGTTTCCCTTTTTATTATATTGGTTTTAAGGTAGTTTAATTCGATGACACATTTAGTTAGCCTCTGTTGTAAATGATGACCGTTGTATGTTCTATTGAGTTAGAAACTCTATATTAAACGTTTACACTTCATCAGGGCGTCTAGACACCAGAGGCAGGTTTCCAAAAGCAATTTTATTTCACTCTTTCCGTTCTGTACTTCTGATGCTTTGTAAAACACTACCTCCCTTATGTAGCAAGGAAGGGGCACCACCTGTCTAATTAACTAGTGTATAACATTGTTAAATGAAGCATAGAATATTGCAGTGACTGCGGTTTAGGTTGTAAGGGAATGGGTTAATTTGTTGCAGACTGGTGATAGATAATTGAAGTACAGTAACTGCAGTTTATTGTTACTTTAATGTTTTAGTTACTTCAACTTACTGTGTTTGAACATACTTTTTTCAAGGAATTGGACCACAAAGTGTTTATCTTGTATCATATAGCATTATTCTTCTCATATACGGCAATGACCTTTTAACAACACAAACAGTACAGATCTTAATTTATGTCAAAACAATTTCAAGAACTGTTTTTGATTTGTTGTACTGATGCAGTGAATACATCATTGATCTGATGGGTGCCCCTGGAACTCTTATTCCTGCCGAAGTACCCAGCAGCCAGCTCGAAAGCAACAGTTTCGCTGTTAGGGGTTGTGCAGAGATTGTCGGACTACCAGCCAAGACAAGTACAATGGTAGATGATGGAACTGGTGTGCCTGGAGTCTTTTCTGATTGTGGTAGAATTTCAACAGTGGGGAGGGTCCAGACAGAAGAATTATTAGTCACGGGCAGTCAAACAAAGCCTGATGAAATTAATCATGTTAAAGTAAATGAGACAAGGAGATTTGAACATACACAAGCATATGAATGCTCTTCAAATACGAAACCATCACCTGCAGAGAATATGCATGTAAAAAATGTCTCTAAGTATGTTCTCAGTGCAGCAAAGGACCCGGAATTTGCCCAAAAACTACATAATGTTCTACTAGAGAGTGGTGCCTTACCTCCTCCTGATCTTTTTTCAGATATAAATCCCCAAGATAGGGGTGTAGATAAAGTAAATGAAAAAAATGTTGATTCTGTTCAAGCTGACACAAATAGATTATTATTATTAAGGTATGAAAAGTCTCTGATACCCTCTCATGGGTTGGGCTCTTCCAGTGATACTATGTTATGTCAATCAGCTGACTGTTTAGCTGAGCAACAAAAAGAATTGCACGCAGATGTTGAATTTCACAATTCATCACAGAGTGATAATACAAGGAACGGGTTTTTAAATGTTTCTGATAGAGATATTGACGTAGAGAAATCTAACGCAATGAATGTTGTTTTAGCTTCTATACACTCACATAATAAGATATGTAAAGAAAAGTGTACTGGATCTTCCTTGCCCAAGGCAGCTCTTTCCTGTAAAATGCAAAATGGGATTGACTGTTTCTGTGAAGATGATGAAAATGGTTATAAAAAGAACGTTGGAGCTTCGTTTAATAACAGCAGGTTGGGCAAAGATTCAGCTGTTCAAAGAAATGAGATGGAGGTTAATGGAGACTGTTATGATGGTAGAAACAAGGAAGTTAACCCAGTGCTTGGTGAAGGCTCAGAATGGGAAATTCAATGGGAGGATCTTGATATTGGTGAGCGTATTGGTATTGGTAAGTGTATTTCCTTGCTTCAAATGTTATATTTTAGTTATAGAAGTTATGTAAAAACATAAGGTTTTACATGTATAAATATATCTTTTACAGGGTCTTTTTTCACCTTTTTTTTTTTTAAATAAAAAACACTTTTGACGTGTTTTGATAAAGGGTCTATCTTTTAAATACTCTTAATAATTATGTAATTTTTTTCATAAAAAAAAGTAAGGGCCTCTTAAAAAGTTGTTTTACTTGCTAAAACTATTAGTTTGTGAAAATAGGTCTAAAACAAATTGCATCATAAAACTCTTTTTAAGCTTAAACAAAAGAACCATTAGTAAGATAATTGGCAATTTATAATAGCTTAATTGTTACTTCGCACAGAATTGAAATTTTAGATATTGCTATGTTATTTAATATGATAGATTTCGTTAATGGAGACCTAGTACAAGCTGATTGGAGATATGCTTAGATGTATTCTTGTGTGCCTAACCTTGTTCACGCATGTCCTTGTAGGTTCATATGGCGAAGTTTATCGTGCCGACTGCAATGGCACTGTAAGTCCGTTTAGTACATCAATAGAGTCCTTTCTAATTTTTTGCTTCTATTCTATTTAATAAGTTCTTAAAATAACATAATCGGAAAATTTTCATTTAACGCCTTGATGACTTCATTGGTCTGGTTTATGCTACTAATTTTTAAAATCCACATTCATATTTGTTGTGCCGATGTCTTGTTTCATGTCTTATTTGGATTATGGTTATATGTTAACTTGAAATGTTTCCACTTACTTACGATTGAGTCTATTCCTCAAGTAGTTTTGTGAAGAAAGAATCCAGAATATCCATGAAATTCTCACCTGTGCAGAAAGTTGTAATTCCATGCTGTTGACCTGGGTTTACATCCTCGTAAAAGCATTTAAAAAGTATACTAATGCAATAGTATTTTATGAAGTATAATTGCTTGTCTCAGGCACTGCCGAGTTACCAATTCTTTTTTCTGTTAACTATTCTTGAAATCAATATCTATCAATATTCACATTCCAAGAGGGATTGGGTGACATGGGGTCCAGCATTAATCTTAGATAAGTTGGCTGCAATGCAGGTCTTAGAACTTTCACTTTCCTTGTATATGGTTGTCCAGATGTTTAATAAATTGCTTTTATTAGCCTGTAAAATATGGATGAATATGCTCACTTTTTTTCCTTGTGCAAATGGACATCTGTGGCCGTTATGTCTATTCCTAGTTCGGTTTATGTCATCTTGATTTTGTTTGGAACTTTTGTTACTTGTATCCGTGCGAACAAGGATCTCATTATACATAGTTGCTTTGACTTGAAAGTACTTAATAGTAATTTTGTGCACTGATTTTGGTAATTTTGCTTGAATGTTTGGCATGACAGGAAGTTGCGGTAAAGAAGTTTCTGGACCAAGATTTCTCTGGTGATGCACTAGCTCAGTTCAAATCTGAAGTAAGTCACTGTCTCTATATGCGCATGTATAATGCAGTCATATGCACATGATACTCATGTCCTTTTATGTCTTATTGCAGGTTGAGATCATGCTAAGGCTACGACATCCTAATGTTGTGCTCTTCATGGGTGCAATTACTCGGCCCCCACATTTCTCTATCTTAACAGAATTTCTTCCAAGGTCAGTTTGTTTTATGCATTAGGTTACATATTATCAGTAGGGAGATTGAATGAGGAATGCAAATGATAGGACATCTTTTGTGATGTTCTTGAACGATCTTGTTTATTATGTTGACAGAAAATGTTTCCTTTTATTAATTTTGTACATTTTATTTTGTTTTATTAATGTTTTGTTATGGCATTCAGTCAGCTTGCAACTTTGCCTCCCACAAAAACAATTAATTAATTAATTAATTTGTTTTTCTGTAGTATTGTTTTGCTTGTTAAAGTATATTTGTCTTTTGGTATACAGAGGCAGTTTATATAGGCTATTGCATCGTCCCAATCTTCGGCTTGATGAGAAGAAACAGTTGCGCATGGCTCTAGATGTGGTAAGAGTTGAAAATAGTTTCCCTTTCTTTTTGGTAGTAGAAATCAGGAATTTATTAGAAACAGCTAAGATACGGAAAAATAAAACTGGCCACGGGCTGAACACTAAATAGAGACAGTAAATATAAATTCTATCCCAAAGCAAGTGTAGGGGCTGAGATTTTCTTATAGATGTGAGAATTTCTCTCCATCCAATATTTGTACAAACAGCATATTTATTGATACATCTTAGCTTTATTCTTGTCAAAGCTTTTATACTTAACCATAAGGAGTGCTCCAATGTTGACAGTCATACCATTCTCACCTAGATCCCAGCAAATAATCCTTATTTTTTAACTTTATGTATTATTTCTCTATTTCCTTTACTTAATGTGAATTTATTGTGCACTTATCAGGCTAAGGGAATGAATTACTTGCACACGAGCCATCCTCCCATTGTACACCGAGATTTGAAGTCTCCAAATCTTCTTGTTGACAGGCATTGGATTGTTAAGGTATTCTTACATAAATTCTGTCTATATTGATTTTGAACAAATTAATTTATTATGGAATATGATGTGTTATTTTTACCATTTATTTTGATATTATACTATAATTTAGATATATACTATAATTTTATATATTTAATTTTATGAATATTATGAAGTTATCAAAACTCTAGAGATGGGGCAAGGAACACTAAGTAAAGTGCAATCTTAAGCTTTTGAAAATTTTTTACGGAGATCTTGGGACAAGGAATAAAGAATGTAAAATGTATAAGCTTGCTAAAAGTAGAGAAAGGAAAACCACATATTTGCATCAAGTAACATGTATTAAGGATAAAGGGGAAGTTTGGTCACAGTGCAAGATATAGGGTCACTCACTCCTTCCAAGGAGAGTAGTTAACTTTAAACTTAAGCTTTGGACATAGATTATGGAAACAAAAAAGGGTGGTTTTCACTTAAGTAGGAGTAAGAGAGTATACGCATTGCTATTTTTATTTTAGCAAGAGACGAGGAATATGACTTGAAAATTAAAAACTGGAGATGATTTGTAAGATCAATATTACGAAATGATGGGAAAATTATTGGTGACATGTCAAACGCAAGATAGAAACAAGATGGCTAAGAATGCAGAAAAAAATTGGGGGTTATTTGTGATCACAGTATCTACCTAACTCAGGCAAGTTTCGTCATATTGGTCTACATCTGACTATACTTTATGGTAGTGAATTCTGGGGTTTTTAAGGACTATGCGAGTAAAAGGCGAGAGTGTCAAAATTGAGAATGTTAGATTAAAGGTCTGGTTACACAAGGAAGTTCAAGATACAAATTTGTTTTTATACGAGATGTTAGCATGTCATCGGTTGAGGAAAAGATCTACAATAGTGGTTGGATTGGACTTTTACAAAGAAGGCTTCTAGAGGTATCTGAGAAGAGTAGATCGTATGGGTTTTTAGTCCATTTTTGTTTTTTAGTCCTATGAAAATGGGGAGAGACTAAGAAGGACATTGGAGGAAGTTCTTAAGAGAGATTTCATGGTGAATAAAAATTCTCTGAACTTATGGTCTTTTACTGTATGACGAAGTTGAACCCTGTTTTCTGATCAATGTAGTTGAGCTAACATAGTGGGATAATGCTCACTCATGCAAAACTAATCTATGAAAAACAGTTTATTAAAGAATACTAAACAGTTGTACTAATGGTTAAATGATTTAATCCCATATAATTGAATTATTGACGATTAATCAGAACGAGTTTTTAGTTTAATCTTGTAAAATTCTCTATTATATGTTCCCATAGCATGATGTATATCATAGTTATAGAACTGACCCCAGGGAAATTTTATAGGTTCCCACAACAAGATGCATCATATTTATCAATATTGGAATCACTGCAAAGCAGGCGACCCAAAAAATGCTATTGTATAATAATGCATAGTGAGATGACCACTATTCTGAATTTTTATACTTATAAATACTAAATAATGGCTCAATTCATGACATCTATAATTTACAACAAAGCTCATTGGTTTAAGCAAAATATGCAAGGAAATGAGAATAAAAGTCGAGGAATCAAACAAAATTAAAAAGACATAATCATATCGCTGGAAATTGAAGGTTTAGAGTTCAGAACAGAGAAAGAGTGAAGGGATGGGGTCACTGGACATGGGTAGGTGTTGGTGGAACGAAGGTGAGTGGGTGTTAGGTTAGTCAGTCTTGGTGTTGCGAAATTCTACAAAGGGGAGGAAAATCTCAACTGCCGCCCCCCCCCCCCCCCCCCCCCCCCCCCCCCCCACCCCCCCACCCCCACCACTATGTCGAACATATTTAAATTCCACACAAAAGAAT
>Ga0123340_1006363_pt1 | contig 11275 bp, 6 predicted proteins | sample SirMexnodulemix_FD_89961 | JGI IMG/M metagenome (GOLD analysis project Ga0123340, IMG submission 89961) | Root nodule microbial communities of legume samples collected from Mexico - Siratro Mexico nodule mix | ecosystem: Host-associated > Plants > Roots > Nodule | place: Mexico: Nepantla... | reverse complement strand
TATATATATATATATAAATTGATTAAAATTACCAGAAAATTAAGATAATTAGCAGTAAAATACTTAATGTTTAATATTATCTTAAAAGCAATGTCATAATATTTTAAAATCTGATAATTGTAAATGGAGAGAGTTATAAATAAGTTATTCATTTTTATTTACCATTAATTACGTTAATTAAAAAAATTATTGATATGCTATTTTAAAAAAATATATTTAGATGTAATTTATTTATGACAAATTTAAAGTTATAATTATAATATTTCAGTAAAAATAAAAAAAATATCAATTCATATAACAAATAATCCCGAAACATAGATTATTTTAAAATAGAACTACATTTTAAACTAAGAACCTACTCTAAAAAAAGGAAAACTGATCACATGAAAGGCTTAAAAATATGATAACATTGTATATTGTACGGTACTGTACTGTTGTAGTATTTAATTATGTGAGATTTTCTTGTCGGATAATTTTATTTAAAGGCATCCGAAAATTTATTTAAAAAAACTATACGTCTTAATATTTATAAAAAGTATTTTTTTCTTAAAACAACTTAAGAGAAGGAATATTTAAAAAAGTTATTGATATTTTTCTCTGTTTGTATCTCTTCTTTCTTTTGGGTAATTTATTTTAGATCACTTTTAAACTGTAAGAAAAATATGTCAAAACATAACCTATATGTAAAAAGTATCATATTATCTTCAAATGGGGATCTTGGTTTATGAAAATGTGATCTGCAGAATAAGCAGAAGGATTTGTAGAAAGATTTGTTAGGCTTTATACAAATTCTTGGAAGATAAAATGGTTTGAATGAAAGACAGGCTAAATAACAAATCTGATACACGAGGTAGAACAACTATACTGAGAAATGACAGGTCAAATGAATAGGTATAGAAGAAGGAAGATGTTCAATTATATAAGTAAAGTATGCCTGTGAAAAACTACAAAATTGCAGTGGAGGATAGGCAACTGATTTCTATGGTTTATTTTGGAAGACAAAAACCAAAAATCCTAGCATTTACCCAACAATTTGCTTAGAGGTTTCTATCAGATATATCTTAAGAAATAGGGTACAAAGGTTAGGAAATACTTTTTACATAATGTGTCGCACAAATGAGGAAACAGTTAGTTATTTGTTATTTAGTTGTCGGCTATCAGAGGTTGTCAGCTATCAGAGAAAGCATGAGATATGAGGGATAACTGAATTGATATCTATGCAGCACATCATAATCAATGAATGTAACATCTCCAACAATTTCACCTATTAGATTTTAGTAGTAAAGGAAACATGATCTAAAGGTGCAAGTAGGTGATATTGCATGGAATTTATGGAATTAAAAGAATAAAATCTTATTTAAAAATGAGAAAGAAGATGCAGATGAAGAATTCTGTATTGCACAGTTGAAGGTATGGCCTAACTGACAAGTACCCAGAATAATATTCTGAATGGTGCCTTTGTCCAAACATAGTGTTACACCCAGAAGAATAATTATATTGTGTATAAATTTGTGCAGTGAGAGAGAATATAAAAAAGATATAACATTAGTGTGGTGTGGAAAAGTGCTAAGAACTGTGCCTAGGATGTACTGAGGTAACATATGTTAGACATAACATGTGTTAGACAGATGACTTATAACGAAAAGATGAGCGGTTAGGTACATTGGATTTCATGGTTACTACTATGGAAGAAATGATGCAGCCACTGTATTCTGTATTTAGTGGCATGGTTAAAGGTGCATGGAGTCAGCAAATCTCAGAATAATGCAGCAATCCAACAGAATTTGGTCAAATGCAGGAACATTCGTGGGACCAATGAAGCCAATGAACCAGGTGAATGTGGAAACTGATGTGAGGGGTATGGGAAATGGGACTGGGACAGAGCGAGTTCAAGGTTTAGATTGTATTGTTTGTGCAGAAAGCAACATTAGCTATGTTTTGTACCTATGTATAATATAATTTATTGGATGTCCATACAAATATTACTAACTTCCAATGACAATTATTATTATTATTATTATCATCTTCTTTAAAACATAAAAGATTTTCCCAGTAACAGTCCTATTGAAGTTCAAATGTTAATAGTAATAATCATTAAATATTATCATTGTCAGTAGTAATGATTAATTACTAACTTTAGTTCACCTTTACTAATTATTCAAAATTATGGTAAAACTATATATTAATAATACTAAATATTGCGATTTTCAATTGAGGAAGTAGTAAGTGAAACAAATAAAAAAATATAAGTACATACTGTCTTTTGAAAAGTAATCACTTTGAAAAGTAGTCAATGAAATTACTTTTTATGATGATGTCAGTTTTTATGAAAATATCACACATTTGTAATAATAAGTCCTCATTGTATCTGTTTTTCAATGACATTCCATGAATTAAAACGTCTGGCTAAATTTTTGACTCAAAAATTTAATGAATTTACTGTAATTCATCGCATCAACTTTATATAATTGTATCCTGCTGCTGGTTTTGCTGATTTTGGCTCAAGAGTGAAACTTTTCTGCGCAGTTTTTCTGGTCTGGATGAAAAATTCCTCTCCTTTTCCATTCTTCTCAAATGTTCTTTTCCCTTATCTTGATTGATTGCTTTTTCTTAAATTTTGGTGCTTGTTGTGCATAAAGGTATACAAAAGAATCATTCTCCATTGGTAGAGATTATGATTAGAATTAAATGAATTCAAGTTGCTAAGTAACAACAAAGACCACTTTATTTTGCAACTTAAGAATTGGTTTGTATAAAAACCTCTGTCCAGTATTCAAATTGAAGAATTAATGAGCTAAACTTATGCTGGAACACATGGAGCAACTTTGGCGATTTGTAACTTCAAATGAAAACACTGTGCAACAGAACCTGCAACCTTGTTACACCAAAATTAATGGTCTCAGTCTTTACAACCTCAGACTCATTATCACAGTTCACAACTAGAAGAAGCACTAGACAAAGGAAGCAGACTTGTATATATATATATATGTATACTTCTGCATTTTCATATGGTTTAAAAGTTAAAGTGAACTTTCATGTACCTATACCATTATTATTTCTTAAGTTCTCATTTCTAGTTATTATATCATATTCATATCCTTTACTATTCTCCTTTTTAATTGTAATTATTAGATGGCAAATTTCTAGAAATTGAGGACCACAGTTTCACACACATATATACATATAAAATTAACTAATGCATGTGAAGAAAACCCCACTTTTAATAATTAAATGCGCATTCATTTCGACTGAAGAGTTGGCGAGGTACTGCAATTGTAAGAGGGTGAACGGTGGAGCACCCTTTTTATTTTAATTATTAATTAATGATGATTATTGATCAATACATCCTTGCGTATAGTTACAAGAAAAATGTTATTTTAAATAGTTGTTAATTATGACTAAAATAATTATTAAATTAAATTTTGGTTACTAAATAACTATAAAATAGAAAGTAATGATTAAATTTAGTAATCTATCAAAGTCAAAATAGAAGTAATGATTAAATCTAGTGATCAATTAAGTCAAGATAATTGATATCTAACATTAGCTATAAAAGTTTTAATGACTTATACCATTAGATTCTAAATTAATATCTAATTAAGTTAGAGATTAATTTAGAATCTAATATCACTAAAACCTTGGTAGCTAATTTTAGATATCAATTATTTCGACTTAATTGGTTATTAAATTCAATCATTATTTATATTTTGTAGTTATTTAGTAATTAAAATCTTTGGTCACAATTAATAACTATTTGATTGGGTAGCTAAAAGTTGGTCTCTAAATAATTTTTTTCTTCTAATGTATATTGTTAAAATCATTAAAGAGTGAAGGCATAACTGATTTCTTTTACACATATTCAACTAGTTGGTTTAATCTCTCTTTCAATCAAGCCACTTATTAATTAATTAATCAATTTTTTTTTATATATTTGACTTGTCAAGTGCTTGTTGTTCTGGTTCTTTGTGGAGATAGAAGATGTACGTTATTTGAATCCGTTAGCTAGCTAGAAGTAAGATAATATAAAAGACGTAGCACATTGTGATGACAAAAAAACATTCTTTAGACAAAATATTAGTGTCAGCGTGAGTGGTTAGACATATGTCTAGAGAACATAGAACGTGTCTTCGATGGAACAATATCAAACTATTGTGCTTTGATATTGAAAATTTCAAAAGTAAATTGGGACCTAAGCTATTTAGGACTTGGAGATATGATTATCTAATAATGACTTTCACGAATTAGTTAAAGGTAAGTGAGAGGGTCACAAGAAGAAACATTATGACTGAAGTTAAAAATAAAATGAAATGCCTTAAAAGGGATACTGAAAGTGCCACAAGGAAGTGTGTGGAGATATAAATACCACAAATATTGGTAGATTAGATATAAGTTGGATGAGGATGATATGTTACAAAAAAAGTGAAGAAATAGAGGCAGGACTTCCAGGATTAAGGAAGATGAATCTCATAATAATATTTGGCTAAACATAAATAGAGATCTAAATGGATTTGATTTTGGGGACAGAAATTCAAAATACTTTCATTTCTTCACTTTGATACTGTTCTTTATATCAGGAGAATAAACTTTAAATCTTATCTTATAAATTAATTTCATAAGATTAAATTAAATTTAAAGTCTATTTTCTTAAATAGTATCGGAATCATTCTAACAATATGTTTCTCAAACATAAAATCGTGATAAAGTTCGGACTAGAATTTCAAGTTTTAAAGCTAACAATATCCGAGATATAAATACTTTATATCCGACCAAAGTGTCCCTTTGTTCTCACTCATTGTGATTAACAGTTAGTAGAAAAATTATAAACTCGTTGAGGGACCTGGACTTCGTTTATGCAGGTATTCATCTAACCAAAGTTTAAACTTGAAATGTCCATGATCTAGAGATACCTGCACTTCATTTGTACAAAGTAATTATATATCCCAATTTAGAGATTTTAATTGAAAGTAAAAAAAAAGTAACTGAAGGGCGTAGCCATGTCCCATTTGTCTGTTTTGTAGCTTAAACAGTTGTGAAACATTTTCTCTATACATATGCTAATTATAACGATAATAACAAGTACAATTTGTATGTTAATTAAGCAAAACAATTGGAAAATGGAGGTGCAATAGCAATTGTTTTATTTGCTGGTGAAGGATTCATTGGAGTGGAGAATCAAGACCATCCTGAGAAGAAAGTGAATGGAGTGGTTGATGCCTCTGGGAAGGGAAGGATGGCATCTTCCTGAAAGAGGGTCTCTTTTCAAGCTGTTGGATGGTTCGCTTGGCATAAAGTGTCTGAAACAGTGGTGATGCTCTCTCCTTAAACTTCAGAACAGTGAAGAACAGAAGTCTGTAAACTATCAGAATCACAAATAGAGCTGCCAAGTCCCACCACTTTGAATGGTTCAACTCAATGCCTAACATGTGTGTGATCACGTATTTTCCAGTCAATTTTTTGTCACCAGGTATCAGAGGATCAAACTCAAGTCCAAGCAAGTCATTCTTGTAGGAACCCTACATTGTGTTTCAATTCATAAAATCAATGCATCACTATATAACATATATGTAACACGGATAATGACACGGATACGTAAACGTGCGTCATACAAGTGTTGTATGCATATCAGTGTCTGATAAGTATCAAACACGAAACACATGGATACTGACACAAATACAGATATATAAACGTGTGCGTCATACAAGTGTTGTATGCGTATCAGTGTCTGATAAGTGTCAGACACGAAACACACGGATACTGACACAAATATGGATATGTAAAAGTGTGTCATACAAGTGTTGTATGCATATCAGTGTCGGATAACTGTCATACACGAAACACGTCACTTAAAAAGACATGTCCGAGCTTCATATTATAACATCCACAATATTAATACCATATATATCAAGTGAAAGATATCTTTCTTCTTTCCAAAATTAATGAATAAAATTTGATGTTATTGTATGCATTCTTAATGAATCCAAATTTTGATTTCATATTAAATATTGACCAACATATGAATTAAGCTACCTGTATTGCCCATGAACCATAACTGATATATGAAATTGGGTAGCGCCAAACTGGCTTTGGAAGATCAGACAGCAACCTGAAGAATCCTGAGGTCATCATCATGATTCCCTGCATAATTCAACATTAATTAAACATAATTGCCCCATTTTTCAAGAACAGATTAATAAATCTCCTTTGAATTAAGGTACAGGTATGCAATTAATTGGTCTTACTATTATTCCAGCCCCTGTGATTATTCCCATGAGGAAATTTGGAACAAGTGAAGCCACAACCATCATGAGGCTTTCTATTACGGAAATGCAGCTGTAGATGTTGATAGTGAAAAACACAAAGTGACTGATCCCTGGCCTGAATTTCACCATGTTATAGGTGATGGTGCTAGTAGTAAGAGCAATAGCAACCAAGAATGGAAAAGAAGAAAGGAAGTTTGCCAAAATATATGCTGCAACTCCATAGTATCCATTCAACCTTTCTCTATAAAATACCTGTTTCATGCAAACCAATTCATTCAAAACCTCATAGCCAACCCTAAAAGTTTAACAAGTACATATTGTAGTAAATAACTTGTCTCATCTCACAAATCAAATTTTTGTGTACATATACCTTCATTTCTTCAATGAATGATGGAAAGCCCCCTATTGACATGAATGTCATAAATCCTGATATGAATGCACCACATGCACCACGGGCTAGGATGGAAGTGTAGCTATAGCCAATGTCAAAATAAACGGTTCCCACACATATGGATACAATGATGTAAATTATGATCCTCAACCAGTAGTACCCCACATCTCTGCACATGTTCACAAATGATCTCTTTGTTAGAGTTGAGAGTTGCTTCCACCAACTAGCTTGACTTCCATGTTGTGTCGGAGGTTGAAGCCCTTCCTGTAACACATTCATAACCACCAACACAATTAATATTTTATGATAATGCTATCAAGTTTTATAGACTATATTCTGCTTTTCTGTTAAGACCACACAGTGTCCTATGAATTTCAGTTCAGCATACATCTGTAGATAGTTCTTGAATTCTGTTCTTTGCCCTTTTGGCGTATGTTGAACGCCTGTATTTCTCAACTAGCATTGACTTAATCTGTGCTGTAGCCAAGTTCATGAAAGGATCTGCTGTGTTTGGAACATCCTGATAAAGGGAAAATAGAGAGAGCAACTCCATGTTATCAACATCTATACTTCTAAATGTCTAGCATCAGGCACAAAAAATAGTTTTGGGGGATAAGAACTCACATATATATAAACAAAAAGCATATTATTAGAATTAATAACTAAAACGTACATGAATTCTCTGAGATCCCTTCAGTGTAGCTGTAACAATGTCAAAATCAGAATTGATGCAACGTAGGAAGTGATCAGAAGGATTTCTTTTACGTGGACAAGGGAAACCAGCTTCAGCAAAAAACTGTAAAAAAAAAAAAAAAGAAAACAAATAGGCATTGCAGCTGAGTTTCTGAGCTCAAAATATTGAAGTAAACCAAATAGAGATCAAATTGTGACCATATTTTGGTGCTTACAACAAACATGAAATCATTTTACATCATTGAAGAAAGAATATTATTGAAGTTTGGTAAACATATGCATCAAAAGAGATATATAATATGATAATTGTAAAATTGTACCTCAATTGCTGATTTTGCTTCTCCAAAATAAACTGTTTCACCGCCAGATAGCAAGAAAAGGTCATCAAAGAGTGCAAAGACTTCACTGCTGGGCTGGTGAATGGAGGAGATAACAGTTCTTCCATCACGAGCAACATTTCTGAGAGTTTGAACAACAAAAAATGCTGAGGCACTGTCAAGGCCACTGGTGGGTTCATCAAGGAACAGTAACCGAGGCATTGTAAGGATCTCAAGTGCAATGCTAAGCCTCTTCTTCTCCCCTCCACTTATACCCCTCAAGTGCCAGTTACCAATCAACCTATCAGCACAATCTTGAAGACCCATTTCTATGATTGTTCCATCAACGAGGCTGTTAACTTCTTCTTTGCTCATTGATGTTGGAAGACGTAGATGGGCCGAGTACGACACGGTTTCCTTCACAGTAAGGGTTCCCAGAAGCACATCCTCTTGAGTTACGTAAGCCTGAAGAAGTTTCAAAATGATTAAAAAAAGGTTCATGTCCATGCAGAATTAGCACATACTTCTGCTAATTGCACTCAAAACTAAGTTATTGCAAAGTCAGTTTTAGGAAAATATTTTCAAAGGCTAAATGGAATTCATTGATGCCAAAAAGATAATAGTATACATGATCAGCTAAGCAACAATATGAGGAGTATTATCGTGAATAAGTATATGGTGAATAAGAAGAGAAAAGTATATCGTGAATAAGTATTATATATATATTGAGAATTATATAACACTGTTTTCATTTATGCAGGTTACCATTTTTTAGTCTAAAATGTTTATTGCTTAAACAATTTCAGTTAAGCATCTATAGGTTGCAACAAATTTCAATGATAAAATGAATGAGAGAATAATGTAAATACATTTTTCAATAGTTAAGGAAACATAAAACTATGTGAGTCTCACTTTTAATAGTAACTCTTATAATTTTGTAATGTACTGAGAATAATGGCTAGAGAGTAGTGTGTTTCTATCAAATCTCTTCACAGAATACTAGTGTAAACTAAATGTGCTGCTTCACTTACAACACCGCCGTAACCTAGGCCTTTTTTCTTCCCATTTAGAAGAACATTTCCTGTCATAACCACATTTTTTGAGAGTCTACCTGCAACCAAATCAAGACACTGAAATTTAGAAAAATGTAGTGATTATTAAACAATGCTGAAAAATTATGAACCAACTTTTAGAAGCATGTGACATCACATAGTACTACTATAGCTCTTCTTTAACCCAAAAATTGATCTAAAATTCATCAGCAGTTTTCTCTAAGGGATAAATCTGTCCAGAAATAATTTGTTAACTGCTGAATGATCTGGAAGAAACTGAGGAAGCTAATTACTTGATGTACTAATTGTATATCTTGAGGAAAAGGGATGCAAGAACTATCGTACAACATTTTCTGTTTGCTGTTTTTTAATGAATCCAATTACCAAAGATGATTATCAAGTTTGACTTTTTTGTTCATACACTACATCCCATATATAACATAACAGGTCTTAGATAAATAGAAAAAAAAAACACAGTCTTCCCTTTACAGAAAAAAAGAATACAATTAATACCTTTTTTAATTAGAAAGTGTTTGATTTTATTTTGTAATGGATGGAATTTTGCAGAAATATAAAAAAAAAAATGCACTATCATCTCATAATTTTAATAAAAATGACATTTTTATGATTACTAATTAAAATATACATGAACTTAAATTGATCAAACTTATGTGATAGGTGATTGTTCGAAGAAGTGCAGAGATGAAACTGAGACCCAATCTCATTACTACTAAGCAGTGAAAATGACCACACAAAAAGTCTGAATAGAACAGAAAACCTACAACTCTCAGTCCCAACATGGACCACAGGTCTTAAAGTGTGTCATGTTAATGAACATGGAAGTTTGTAATTTGTTTTAGTGAAAGTTTTTTCATGTGGAATACTATATCATAAACAAACTAATTAAATTGCCATATTCTTTAAATAATCCCTTCAAAATCTGTGAGGTAGGTTATAGTGGTGGTTATACACTTTAATATGTAACTGCAATCTCATCGTTCCAACCACCAAAATTGAAGACCCGCCTACTATAATGCATAGGGAGCCATTAGCTTGTCCTTTTCAATGCCAATTATCAGAAATTTCCAAAGTTAATGGATAGAGAATTAATTAATAACCCCCATGATGCTGCTGCTATGATTAAAGCCAATCCAACAAAAGGTGCAAAATCCAACACATATCAAAAGACTTTTCTGTCAAAAAAAGAAACTTGAAAGTTTCTCTTTTCTTTGTAATTATTTGAAGATCAAACATATTTATTTAAATATTAGTACAAGAACAGCAATACTTGAGATTTCTTCACAGGAAATTAGGTGGTCTGTATATTCATGCTAAGTGAGTAGTTGGAGATAAGATGTACCCCACCACGGACCACACCATTAAAACAATGGCCCATTGTGTCACAAGATTTTTCAAGTTATGAAACAGAAAAAAAAAATCAAATTTCGCAAATTCAGTGCTCTAAACTATTTAAAGTTTTAATTAAGCAATCAAAAATATGAATCTCAATGAGGAAAGATCCAAGTCCCAATATTGAGTTACCCCAGTTGAGTAAAAGAATTAGCACACCAGAAGCAGTGAGCAGACAGGAACAAAAGGTGGAACTTTTTCTTTCTTTTCCCAAAACTGATAAATTTGTTTTGAGAAAGAGTCATGCACTTGAACACATATTGTTAGCACAAGAAAAGGGTGTGCATGAGAAGGATATATAACTACCTGCAAGTGCATCAAGAAGGGTAGATTTTCCTGAGCCAGAAGGCCCCATAATAGCCATGATTCTGCCAGGCTCAGCATAGCCATTGAGACCATTAAGCAATCTCTTGGTTGGTCCCTTGCCAAAGTTTGGCAGCACCACTCTGAGATCTTGCCAAGCCAAGAAGCTCCCTCTGTCAAAGCCTGTGTAGGGCTCATCCCTCTCAGTCTCAGTAGCAGCACCCCAGTTGACGTTTTTGCTGCGATCGGTGGCTGCTGCTGCTGCCTCAATCTCCATGTTGATCTGCAGCTAGCTAAGGAAGTTTGACCTAAAGATGGTGGAACTTAACATAAAATAAAGTTAAGGAAGATAGATAGATAGATAAGAGTTATAGGAAGGGAAAGAAAAGAACACATAGATAGAGTGATTGGCAACAAATACCAAACAACTAACCATTAATGCTGTCATCAACTGAATTAGAGAAACTTATGAAGAGAGAGAGAGAGAAGAAGATGAAGAAGAGTTAATGGATGAAGATGCACAGATCAGAAGAATACAGGTGGCAAGTTAGGAAATTAATGTGAGAGTTACAGCTACGTACATGTATACCATGCTTTGTTATGGCATCACCATGAATGCTGCTGTCAGTTTCAACATGCCTTTAAGTTTTACGTCTTCTCATAAATCAAAATAATTCTGAAAAAGATATTTCTCAATTTTTCTATAATACTCTCTCCCTCTGATAATATTTAAAAAAATAATTTTTTTTTCATTTTTTGATTTTAAATTTTAATATAACATTAACTACTTTTTTGTCTTTTATATTTGTATTCTGTACCAAAGATATGTGTGTGTATATATATATATAT
>Ga0123340_1006359_pt1 | contig 11278 bp, 9 predicted proteins | sample SirMexnodulemix_FD_89961 | JGI IMG/M metagenome (GOLD analysis project Ga0123340, IMG submission 89961) | Root nodule microbial communities of legume samples collected from Mexico - Siratro Mexico nodule mix | ecosystem: Host-associated > Plants > Roots > Nodule | place: Mexico: Nepantla... | reverse complement strand
TATTAAAAAAAACAAAAAGAAAAAAAAAAAAAAGCAAACAAAAAGTATTTTATTTTTTCATATACATTTTACATTTACTTTTCTGAAAATTATAAAATAACCAAAAAATAGAAAATTCCAAATTGGAGTCCTCCCCTTTGATAGCTGCACCATCCTCGTATGAGAAACCTCCAAATTTCCAAACCATGCTCTTGCTATGCTCTTCTCCTGTAGTGCTTCTGTCTGTAATGCTTCAACCCTCTGCAATGCTTCCCCCTCCTGTGACTAAGACCAACATCACCTTATATTGACAAAAAAAACCTCTGCACTTCTTCATCTCACAGCTAGCATTACCTTATCTCAACAAAGTGGTTTTGTCACTGCAAATATCTGCCCGATCAACCCACCAACAGATCTTTTTTTCTACTAAACAAGGATACTATTTGAGGGGCTCTACATTTTGAATCTCAAAAGAAAAAAATGATATAAGAGTATGCTTTCCCCATCAATTTGATAATCATCTTGAGCTCTCAAACGTCCCAGATATATGTCACTGTTTTGTCACAAAAAAAAAAAGAGAGAGCAATAGAAGAAGAGAATAACACATAAGAGAAATGGAGAGGAGGAGGGAGACACTGTGAAGTGAGGAAGAAGAAGATTAAGTTTTCAGAGACTTAATAAAAACTTCAAAGGATTCAACACTTTGGTAGAGATAATTTGAGAAAAGTAGATTACAATGAAGGAAGGAAAATAAATTGAATCTTCAACAGGTATGATCATAATTGCTCTGTTTCTTGCTTCTTCCTTATGTTTGCCTTGATACGGGGTTGCTTGAATCTGTTAAGTATCAAAATCAAATGAGAAATGTTCAGCTAATCTGCTTAATAGATTTCTTTAATTAAATGATATGAACCGTGAATCATACCTTGGTACTCCCATGGAGTTGATGTCTTTCACATGATTTTGAAGCCTTCAAACACCCAACTAGTTGCCTGAAACATGAAACATAATCCCAAATCAGAAACCAGATCAAATCCTAGAAACGTCCAGAAGCCAAATTCTTCAATCATAAAATACCCAAAGACCAAAATGCCAAGAAAAAAATTCAAGATCAACAACCTTCATTCCTAAAAGCACCACCAATTTCCCTTCACCACTTCCGCCAAACGACAACACATCCAGCGCCTTGCCGCCACCATCGTCATCAACCTCCCTCAATCTTAGCCACCTCCAAACTCCATCATAATCACTTCCAAACAACCATTTATGCTTATGCCAAAGCCACTGTTTGTCACTATGCCTCTTTCTCGCTTTGAGTTTCCAAAAAACCCTCGAATCCGAGCCCCTATTGCCGCTTCACCGCCCCTCCACCACTGCACGACCATGAGCTCCTCCACTCAAGCCACCAAACCCACATCCTTTACACCAAAAAACCCTAAACCTCCTCCGACGCACCTCAACAACCCAAGCCAAGCCACCTCACCTTAGTTACAACACCCACCAACACTCCTACTATCGCGGGTCCCCCACGTCCACCGCCATGAGCAACCCAAACTGCCACCAAATCACGAGCCGAGCCTTGCTTCTAAATCGCACCTCTACAACACCAAACACCTTGCCAAAACAGCACCTCCAAGCTACACTCTCATCGCCAATATATGGCGGGATCAGTGAACGTAGCGGCTGCCATCTTCATGGCCGTACCCTCCGACCACCATCCGGGAATGTCCTGCCGTTGCTAGGGAGCCCCACATCTCTATGAATTGGCGCCCTTCTCATCACAACACCGTGCCCTAATTTTTTCTTTCCTCTAACCCTAAATTGTGTTTTTTTTTTGGGAAAGGAGGTTTCTGAAGCCACAAAGAGGACCTGTTTGTGATGTTGGGCTTGGGCCCTGCAGATCTCCATTTGCACCCTAAAGTTTTTTCATTTGCACCTCCACTGTGTCAACACAAGACAAAAAAAACCATGAGATATTGGGCTCAAGGTTGGGCTCCTTGAGTGACTCTTTGCACCTCCCTGTTTTACGTTCTCACCCCACAATTATGAAGAATAAACCCTTCATTTAGTTATTAGCACCCCCTGTTTTCAAATTGACACCACAGTTTTTAAATTTGCCCTTTTATTGTTTGCACCACCTCATTTCACTTTTTTTTGCACTTCCATAGTTTTTGTCTTTTATAATAAAAGGGAAAAAGGTCATTTTACTATATGAAATAAAAATTTGGTTAAATATCCAAATAACTGCACACGTTATGCGGAATTTAATTTGAAAAACTTTTGTCATTTCTTTTGGATAATCAAAAGATTGTACGCGTCAAGCGATATCTAACACGAAATTTTCTCTCCAAAATTCAGGAAAATGTAAAAAGTTATAAAGTTTTCAAATATCAAAATTTTCTAAAATTGCAAAAAGATATATAACATTTCAAAAATATAAAAAATACAAAAAATTAAAAAATATACCAAATTTTCAAAATTAAAAAAATATCAACAACAAATAACCAATTTTCTACCAAAGAACTACGTAACCCTAATTTTCCATCCTTGATGGAAATACGTAGGAGCAAGGTCAAACCTTGTCGGGCCTTAAAAAATAAAAAAAAATATTTTTGTTTGTTTCATATGCATTTTGTCTCTTTTGAAAAATAAACAATCAAAAAATCACACTCATTTTACTTATTTAATTAAAGGTACTGTCTGAAGACGAGCGTCATGGGGGTGCTAATACCTTTTCCACACGTAACCGACTCCCGGACCTAGATCCGGTTTCGCAAACTAGCTTTATCCTTGTTTTTTTGGTTTTTCCATAGTTTTCCATAAAAGCTATGGTGGTGACTCCTTTTTCTAAATTTTTGAACTTATTTTTATTATCTTTTTTTGTGTCGTTGTCTCCATCGTGATTCCGGTTGCGACAGATGACGACTCCACTAGGGACATTTTCGAGAGTCAGGCCAATTTAATTGAATAAGTAAAATTGAGTGTGTTTTTTCGAATGTTTGTCTTTCCCTTTTTGTATATATGGTTGTGTATTTGTTGTTGCTGGAATATTGAACCCTATGATAGACGACATGTTATATATCTGCCTGGGAGCTTTTCAGGCTGTTTTGCAGGTGGGGGTTGGGTGCATATTCTCCCTTCACACACACACTTTCATAATTGTATATCATGAGTGGGACCCTATACCCGAGTCTGAGTGAACTTAGAAGTAGAAAGGGGTTGTATAGCAATACTGACAGGATATACTTCCTTTCTCAGTTTTTATGAGAACCCCAACTACAGTTTGTTTGCCTTATTCACATGCTCATAAGCAAGTTGTTTACCAGCTACTATGAGTAATGTGGTGAAGTGAGCCATAGCTCTAGTGGCCTTATACCTTTAGGGATTAGGAGCCACCCTATGTGAGTATGCATTTACAGGCCTAAATATTAAGCGCAACTATGCTAAACCTGATTTAGGCACAAAGGGAGATTTTTTTTGCATTCCTCTTCCCCTCACCATTTGTACATACTAATAAGTTTTTCACATTTGTGTCCGCATATCACAAATAAGTACTTCTTGAAGTACTAGCATGCATAGTTTGTCATTATGTTTTAGTCGGTTACGTTGTCATCTGCATAACATGTCACTCGACATTGTACATACAAACATGCATCTTCATTGTGGTAGCATGTATATAATATTTGATCTTTCATTATCATTTTACATCATACACAACATTCATTCATAAGTTGTCACATTAGTTAGTCTTGCACACATTCACTCTCATTTGACTCCGTTTTGTTTTAAGTCAGAAATTACAAAGTTGTGTGTTCCTAAAAATGGAAATTAATATAGAGGTTCAATTGAAAAGGAATCCGTTTTAGAGTTTTTAGAGAAAAAAAGTTTTCAATAAGAGCAAAAATTTTCTAACAGTAAGAGCAAAAATTTTCTAATATATGACTCAGGTTACTTTGCTAATCTAGGCCCTTGTTAATTATCATTGATATCATATTCAATATGCACACAACTTTGTAGTTTCTAATTTAGCCTGCATTTCATATCTTGTTCTCATGTAATTCTTTTGAATAAAAGAGAATTTCAGAAAAGCAATAAGACAAGATTTCCACAACACCCTTATAAAACGTGCGCAAACCGAAAAAAGATGGAAGAGTTGAGTGAAAAACAGGAGGCGATCGAGGCTGATGTCAACCAGATCAAGGACCAGATAAGTTAGATACTCGAAGCATTAGCTACTTTGAAAAGTGTTATGGAAACTCCTGTGGTTAGAAATGAGGAAGCGACATCCTCATGCCGGATTCCCTCTATACGGTTTGCCTCAGGGCTATACTGCTCCTATTGGAGAATACCCTAAGCAGGAGCACGTGACAATCACTATACCTGTTAACATTTCAGATCCTGACGCAACATGTCTGAATACCATCAAGATGGCTGCTTCCACTGGATCCTAAATAACTGCTTAGCCAAGAGTTCTGCAAGTACTAGCGGGTGAAGGGTCCCGAGCAAAGGTTACACCTCAGACTATGGTTCAAGGGGCATCCCTTGAGGCTGAGGAAGCGAAAAACAAATTGCAAATCCTTGAAGAAAAGGATTTTATTCATTTCACGCCTATTCCTATGACATATACAGAACTCTTGCCAAATCTCATTAGCAACGATTTAGTTGTGGTTGGTCATGTGAAGCCCTTACAACCACCGTACCCTAAAGGCTATGATGCAAATGTTAAGTGCGGTTATCATGGTGGGGCTGTCGGTCATTCCACTTAAAGGTGTATGTCTTTTAAATGAAAGGTGCAATCCTTGCTTGACGTTGGATGGCTAAGTTTTTAAGAAGATACACCTACTGTTAAGAACAATCCTCATTTGGGATATGTCAAACAAGTTCCTAAGTGAGGTGAAGTGTTTGCACAAAGAGGTGGTGGAAGTTGCTGCAACTGTGGAGAGTCTGAGAAGGCATGAGGCTTGTTTTAGGAGTTTATGTTTTGCTTTAATCATTTCATTTCAAGATGTTGTCGTTTCAGCGACTTCTATTTAAACTATGAGTTTTTATCTCTTTTGGCAATTAAATGTTCATGTGATCTTATTACGAATTTGTGGGAAAGATCAGACTATGAGTTAAACAAATACAAGAAAAATGAAAAAGGAAGAGCACATGCTTGTTGGTAAATATCAAGGGATCGTTCAGAAATACTGGTTTGCTCTAATCAGGGACAGGTCTTAAAGGGTGTCGTGGGAATAAGTCAAATAAACATATCAAAAAAATAAAAATAAAAAATGGTGATCACATGAATGAGTTAATTGTTTTCTTTGATACTTTCGTTGAGTTTATGACATCGCAAAAACGAAAAGGCAAGGATGTTGAATTGTCTCAATTTAATAAGCGGTAAAAGCTGACAATTTCCATTGAAGCATTTGCATGTATGTCACCTGAAATCCTCTAGTCTCTCCTAATCCCAAAATCCTAAGACAAAAGGATCTGTCTCAGTAGCTATCACCATTGCCTGAAATGACAGAACAAGAGTCTCATATTGGGGCAAAAATGTCAGGTTTCTCTTGGTTGGCTGAATGGTTGAACTCCAATCTCCCAGGGTAATAAAAATAATTAAAGTCTGCTAGATTGAAAACCTGCAAGGGCAGTCTAGGCAAAAGAAAGGATAATAAGCAAAATCAAAAGTGAAAGAGAAAAATAAAAATGACATGTGTTGGGAGTCACTGAATCTTGTTTCAGGGTTAACCTTTTGAAAACAAAGCAATTGTGATTTGAAATGATATGTGGCCATGTTTCTTTATCAAAAAAAAAATAAAAATTCTTGAGCCAAACGAAAAATAAATAGTTCTTTTAAAAAATTCCCTAAGCAAGGATCACCACTAAGATGAAATGCCAGTCAAGGTGTATATCAAAAGCTCAAATAAAAAATCTGATAAAGGATTATGTGAATTCACAACAAGAGATAGGAGATATTATCACAGAGAGATGAAAAGAATAGCAAAAAATGAAAAAAAGAAAGAAAAATGATGAAAAGAGTGGAATGCTTATAAAAGAAAATCTTGACCGTTCTTCACAACACTTGGCGATGATCCTTGTTTCAAAAAAAAATCATCATAAGACCCATAAATACTTTTTGAGTCTTCATATCCTTTTCTTAACAACCTTTCAACCCTTGGCAATGTTACAAGCCTAATAAAGTCTGTATTAATCGAGGAATGATTGCTCTAATTTTCAAAGCTTAACCCTGCAACAAGAAGACATGACTAACAACTCGAAAAAAAAGACATAGAAAAGAAAAAAAGAGAAAAAATGTTTGAAATGCTTCTGGTCTGTTATCAACCAATAAGTCAACCGGGAGCTAGCCAACATGGAAAAGCCTACACTGGGGCAATCCTTTCTTTCCACCTTACAAAAACCAAGCCACCTTTCATTGAGACCTCATCATCATCCCTACACATCTAAACTGGGCAAATTCCATTTGCTTTTCCCTTTTGCGGATGCAGTTTTCTCTATGTATGTTGCACCAGTCAGTGTTCATCAGACCTAGTTATCCATTATACCATTCAAATATGCAATCCATTTTTCACCTAACCTTACCCAATACACCCAAAACTGAGGCAATCCTGCTTTGCATGCATACCTTGCATAGGATTTTCCCTTAAAGAGGGGCACACAAATGATAACATATTTGGGGTTGTGCCATCCCAGTTTCCTTCAAACCTCTTAAATTTTCCATCTCACATATTTCATCCACCTATGGATTCAAGCACATGCATTAAAATACTTTAAAGAGAAAAGTCAATAATGCCTTAATTTTAACAATAACATCAAGATTTGCAACATTCCTCTTTTTCAAGAACAAAATTTTGATGAATTCAACGATGTCAGAGAAAACCATTGATTCTAAATGTAAAAAAAAAAAAAAATAGCAAAATTGAAAAATTGAGTCTCATGCATTTGTCCACATACTCTAATATAAAAAATCAACAATTAAATTTTCATACATACATTCACGGTCAAAAATGGAAAAATAAAGTCTCATAGACTTTGATGCATTTGTACATGCATTCTCATTCCAAAATGAAAAAAGAATATCATCCATTTATATATGTATTTTTACAGTCTGGTTCATTTGCATGTGCATTCTCATTCAGAAATGAAGAATTGAACAAAAATGACCAAATAGAGTCTCGTGCTCATTTGTGCACTCTCATGACATTCATGCATTTGATAAAAAAATAGAAAAAGAGTCTCATGCGTTCTTACATGCATTTCATAGACTCTGATACATTTGTATGTGCATTCTCATAAAAAAAGGTGATGAAAAATGAAGTCTGATGCATTCATACATGCATTCTCATTCAAAAAATGAACAAAAACGGAATCTCATACATTTGTATGTGCATTCATACGTGCATTAAAAGTTGAAAAACAAAATCTCATGCACTCATAAATGCATTTTCTCAAATAGTTCCATGCATCAAATATATGCAAACTCAAAATTTCACACATTCATGCATTCTAAAAAATTTTCATATATGCATTCTCAAGCAATTTATATATGCATTTTCACATTTTCATGCAAAAAGAAACTCAAAGTTTCATGCATCTTTCATAAAAAAGAAACTATGGTCGTGATCCTCTCGACATGGTCAAGATCTCCACTTTCAAACGGTGGTTCGTGACCCACTCGACATGGCTAAGGTCTCAATCTCACATTTCTTTTCAAAAATGGTTTGAGACCCTCTCGATACAAAGTCTCAAGTGAAGATACAGTGATCCTCTCGATACAATATCTCGGTCACATGTTGTTAGGTGTGTCCCGCTGGTTCATAGTCAACCTTATGTTTGGAGCGATGATCCTCTCAACATGGTCAAGCTCTCGGCTTTTCAATGATATATGACCCACTCGGCTTTGCCAAGGTCTTTACAAAGATTCACACTTGTAAAAGTGTTCTTCCAGATTTTGACAATCACATGTTGTTCGTCTGTGTGTAATGGTATGTGATCCACTCGATATTATCAAGGTCACAACCTCATAATGGTATGTGACCATCTCGATGTCATCAAGATCTCAACCTTTTAGAAGAAACGACGTGACCCTCTGCAGGACAAGGTCTCGACCTCAACTCTTCAACACGTGATAGTTCGTAACCCTCTCGGCTCAGTCCCAGGTTTTGACCTCAACCTTTCAGCACGTGACGGTTCGTGATCCTCTCGGCCTAGTCCAAGATCTCATCCTCACCTTTACCTTTCATCATGTGATCATTCATGACCCTCTCGACTTAGTCCAAGGTCACGACCTCACTTTCCCCTTTCTAGTCTCTCAACGATGACCCCTCTTTTGAGACATAATCTAGATGCTTATATTTTTCTTTATTTTTTCAACCTGAACAAAATTAGTGTTTCTGTCTTTACTTAACTTTTACTCTGATAATATGAAAATTTAATTTTCAAATAATCTAGTAAAGTTAAAGTATAGAGGGGCAGCTGTCAACACCTAATTTTGTCCGGATTTATTTAATAATTTATCAAAATATTAATCATAAAAAAATCTCTTTTAGTTAGAATTTTGGATTTTTTTTCTTATTTTCTTTCACTTTCAAAAAAAAGAAGTACGAATTTCAATGATAGGCTTTAATTTTTTTTCTCATCTTAGAAAAATGAAAACAACAAAACTTTTATTCTTTATTTATTTTTATCTTTTTTATCAAAACTAAAAAAAACAAAGAAAAAAAAATCAAACAAAAAGTATTTTACTTTTTCATATACATTTTAATTTACTTTTCTGAAAATTATAAAATAACCAAAAAATAGAAAATTCCAAATTGTAGTCGGTTCCTTTAACAGCTGCACTATCCTCATATGAGAAACCTCCAAATTTCCAAACCATGCTCCTGTTGCTCCTGTTATGCTCTCCTGTAGTTCTTCCGCCTGCAATGCTTCAACCCCTCTACAATGCTTCCCCCTTCTGTGATTAAGACCAGCATCACCTTATTTTCACAAAAAAAACCTCTGCACTTCTTCCTCTCACAACTAGCATTACCTTATCTTAACAAAGTGGTTTTGTCCCTGTAAATATCTGCCTGAGTCAACCTACCAACAAATCTTTTTTTTTTTTTTTTCTGCTGAACAGGGATATTATTTAAAGGGCTCTACCTTTTGAATCTCAAAAGAAAAAAATGATATAACAGTATGCGTTCCCCATCAATTTGAGAATCATCTTGAGCTCTCAAACGTCCCAGATATAAGTCTCTATTTTGTCACAAAAAAAAAGAGATAGCAATAGAAGAAGAGAATAATGCATAAGAGAAATGGAGAGGAGGAGGGAGGCACTGTGAAGTGAGGAAGAAGAAGATTAAGTTTTCAGAGACTTAAGAAAAGCTTCCAAGGATTCAACACTTTGGGAGAGAAAATTTGAGAAAAGTAGATTACAATGAAGGAAGGAAAATAAATTGAATCTTCAACAGGTATGATCATAACTGCCTTGTTTCTTGTTTCTGCCTTATGTTTGCCTTGATATGGGGTTGCTTGAGTCTGTTAAGTATCAAAATCAAATGAGAAATGTTCAGTTAATCTGCTTAATAGATTTCTTTAATTAAATGATATGAACCATGAATCATACCTTAGTACTCCCATGGAGTTGATGTCTTCAACATGATTCTGAAGCCTTCAAACACCCAACCAATTGCTTGAAACATGAAACGTAAACCCAAATCAGAAACTAGATCAAATCCCAAAAACATTCAGAAGCCAAATTCTTCAATCACAAAATACCCAGAGACCAAAACGCCAAGCAAAAATTCAAGATCAACAACCTTCATTCCTAAAAGCACCACCAATTTCCCTTCACCATTTCATCCAAATGGCAACATATCCTGCGCCTTGCCGCCACCATCGTCATCAACCTCCCTCAATCTTAGCCACCCCAAACTCCATCATAATCACTGCCAAAGAACCATTTATGCTTGCGCCAAAGCCACTGTTTGTCACTATGCCTCTTTCTCGCTTTGAGTTTCCAAAAGACCCTCGAATTCGAGCCCCTTTTGCCGCTTCACCGCCCCTCCACCATCGCACCACCACGAGCTCCTCCACTCAAGCCACCGAACCCTAACCTTTTACACCAAACAACCCTAAACCTCCTCCCACGCGCCTCAACAACCTAACCCAAGCCACCTCACCTTAGTCACAACACCCACAAACACTCCCACCGTCGCGGGTCCCCTACGTCCACCGCAGGCCGAGACTTGCCTCTAAACCGCACCTCTACGACGCCAAACACCTTGCCAATTCTGTTCGCTTATTCATAAGTGTGGCAACTCTTCAAAGATTATCTCTTTATCAATTGAACGTCTAAAATACTTTTCATAATGGGGATTTGCATAAAGAAATTTATATGGAGCAACCTCTAGGTTTTATTGCACAGGGAGAGTCTTCTAGACTGGTATGTCATCTCCACAAATCTTTATATGGGCTTAAGCAGTCTCGTAGGGCTTGGTTTAGAAAATTCAGTAGTGTTGTTCAACAATTTGGTATGACTTGTATTGTGGCAGATCATTAAGTTTTTTTACCGTCACTCAAGTGTTGGATCCATCTATGTAGTAGTATATGTTGATAACATTGTTCATATCGGTAGTAATCACCATGGCATCTCTAAAATAAAACAATATATCTGTCACCACTTTCAGACCAAAGATCTTGACAAACTAAGATATTTCTTAAGGATTGAGGTAGCACAATCTAACAATGGTATTGTTGTCCTTCAAGGAAGTATGCATTGGACATTTATGAGGAAACTGGATTAATGAATTCAAAATCTGTTGACACCCTCATAGATCCTATTGCTAAACTTTTACCTAGTCAGGGGGAACCTATTTCAGATCCTAAGAAATATAGAAGATTATTTGAGAAATTGAATTATCTTACTATTACTCGTCCTGATATTTCATTTGCAGTCAGTGTGGCGAGTCAATTTCTTAATTCCCCATGTGTTGATCATTGGAATGCAACATTTGTATATCGAAGTATATTAAAGGTTCTCCTGGAAAAGGTTTACTATACATAATAACCATAGTAAAATTGTATGTTATTCAGATGTTGATTGGACAAGATCTCCGTTTGATACAAGATATACTTCTAGATATTGTGTTCTTATTGGTGATAATTTGATTTCTTGGAAAAGCAAGAAACAACATGTTGTGGAAAGATCTAGTGCTGAAGCAGAATATAAAGCTATGACCTCAGCTACCTGTGAGCTTATTTGGCTTAAACATTTACTTAAAGAATTACAATTTGAAGAGGTCACTCAAAT
>Ga0123340_1006354_pt1 | contig 11284 bp, 9 predicted proteins | sample SirMexnodulemix_FD_89961 | JGI IMG/M metagenome (GOLD analysis project Ga0123340, IMG submission 89961) | Root nodule microbial communities of legume samples collected from Mexico - Siratro Mexico nodule mix | ecosystem: Host-associated > Plants > Roots > Nodule | place: Mexico: Nepantla... | reverse complement strand
CAATATATGTTATCGATATAAAATGAAATATATATTTAGTTACACTATTAACTAATCTATTAGACTTTTTTTTCTATTGTTACTTTTTCAGAAAAAAAATAATTTCAACTACCACTCTTTTTACTTTTATTTCTTAACAAGCACCATTTATATTTTAATTCATTTAATCCTAAACCCTAAAACACTATTTACATTTTAATTCATTAACTAACATTATTTACTTTAACTATTGAGAATTCTGTTCCCATAACCTAATAATTTTATTTAATTTTTGATATTACTTATTTTCATATTTTCTTTAACAAACTAAAAATTCAAAATTTAATTCAAATACCAATATTATAATTTATTATAATATTTTCTTCCAATTTCATCTTTATTATAATAGAACCATAATGCTTCACCGCCCTGCAAGTTTAGCAACACGTGCAGCCAAAGCCATTTTATTTATTCGTCTTCACCTACCAGAATATATAAAAATGTGAAGACACATCAATAACGACTTAAAATCATCAAATCAAACCAAAATGAATTGAACTGAAACATAATCACGGAAGAACAACTGACAACAAACACATGCTCTTTTCAAGGTAACAACCCTAGGTTTGGCCAAAACTGGAGATTAGGATCACCAAAGGGAGGCATTATTGTCTCATCTCTCTCACCATTAAGCAAGTCCATAAACAACAACCTTTGCATGGGGTTAGCATCCATATCCAACCCATGTTCAGCACTCACCACTGCCATTTGCAAATGCCGTTGGTACGATGCTGTTTTCAACTGTGGTTGGAACACTGATGTTTCCATCTGGGGTTCTTGATTTGGTTCTATCTTATCACCGTTCAGAGTTTGCAATCTTTTACCAATTTCTTCCAAGTTCTGTTCAATCACTGATGAAAAGACCTTCAAATCAGCCAAGGTCATGTTGTTTTCATCTGGCAAAACCCTACCTTCAGTGAGGCACTGAAACATGAACAAGGTCAACTCCTTCTCCGCATTGTCCTTCGTGAGTTTCATCATTTGTTCGTTACCCTTTTGGATCCTTTGCCCTATGAAGCTCTCTTGGTTCACCATCTTCTTGATTTTCTCCACTGCAGGCATGTTCCTGAACCTTCCCACCACCCTTTGGACCCCGCAATGGGATGGCCAAACCTCTGGCTCGTGATCATCGGGACCGTAAACTATGGCACATGCATCAATGCCACAAAGGGTGCTGAGCTCCTCAATCTTCTTCAACACTCCCTTTTTCCTTTTCTTGTATGTTGTCTTCCTTGAAGAATCATTTTCTATGAATGCAAGTTTCACCTTTCTCCTGGTCATGGTGGTGACCAGAAAAAGGGAAACATAAACCTAGTTGAAAAGAGTTTGTTTGTTGTGGATTCTTTTGCCACCAGCAATCTCTTTATATAGATCAATTTCACATATTCTTTGATTTTTGCAATAATCTTTAGTTGCGTTTTGTGTGAAAGTTCTAACTGGTTTAGCACACTACAATTTCACTTTCAATGTCATTCCATACACGAATGATATAAAAAAATCTGGCAGTTTAATGATATTTAATTTGAAAAAGGGTGAGTAAATTACTTAGTTTTGGTGTGCACGAAGTTGTTTCATAAGCATGAAAAAATAAGAAAAATTAAATAAATTTATTCATACACTAAAATTAATTTATAATTATTTGTAATATTACATTGTATTTTAGCTTTTTTGAAATCTGATTTTTAACTTATTTGAGTTGATATAAAAGGAAGATATGAGTCAAAAATCTCATTCTCATTATTGAATTTCATGGATACATAGATAGATTTAATTTATCAGCATTTTAACGGTTGGTATTATTATTTTTCATATAATGTATTTACAATGCGTGATCATTTCAGGTTACATATTTTTAGAATTATTTTTCTTTCTTAACATATATGAATGCTTAAATGCACACATTTATGAAGTCTTATCAAAATCAATTTTTTAATCTCTCAATAGGACTCAACCTTAGTGACTTTACATATTTTTGAAAACGAAATATTTTTAACACCAGAGAACATTATCTAAACAAAAGCCTAAAACATGTTTTATTGAAAATTAATTCAATATTGAAAATTATAAATTCAAAATACCAACTTTCTTTTGTGAATACTAATGAAAATGACATTTCTAAATTCGAAGTTCTAAGTTCAAAATCATCATGCTGAAATTAGAATAAAAATTGTGGTTCAAGAGAATAAGTAATTTATACAACTTCTAGTGTAGCTATTTTAAAAGGCAACTTACATTCAACACTTACGCAATATTTTTATAATTAAGTCAATTGAATTTTACATTTTATTTCTTTACGTTATGTGATTTTGAGAATTATTCTTAAGGAAGACTAAATCGGTGTTTTGATGAGGTAGACTGAAACCAACTTGATTCGTGTTCAAGCCTTTGAAGATCTGAGTTGTTGTAGTTCTGAAAATCAAAAGAAGGTCCATCTGTAAAAGACACTGCGACGCTTAAGTCTTCACGTGATGAATGAGGAAAGTGAGGGAGAATACAAGTGAATGTGAAAATTAAGTAATGAGTAAGCGATACTTCCTCTAGTGAGTGCTATATATATAGGTTATGAGCTGAGCTGTTAAGTCCAAATCCATGGTAACAACTTGAGTAGTTATCGTGCTGTTGCAAGTGGAGGCCGAGATTTGAGGATTGTTGGGTATAATAACTCTTGAATCTTGGATGCAATCTTAATTGACTTGAGGTTATCGGGTGAGGGCAGTATACAAGCCTCCAAGCTCCAAGCTAAATATAGTGAGTGAGCTTAAGTGTGTGTATAATTTGAGCTTAATATGGTCGTCGGTCCGAGGACGTTATAATCTTTTAGAGATAGTCTTAGAGATTATTTGAGTGTCCCTAGCTCGTGTACTTGAACTGTATAATTATAACTTGTATAGCCAAGTTATGTGTTTAATAGGAAGCTAGAATGACCATATAGCTCATGTGCCCAAGCTTGACTTTGCCTTTTGAAAGTTGTCAGAGCATTAATGAGGGCTTTTGCTCGTGTAATCATAGCTCTGACTTCTCACTTCTCAAGGAGTAGGTGACGAAGCTTCTTTTACGTCAAATTATCGCGTTGATGTGATGTTGAAGGGGGGTACACATGGAAACCTTTGGAAGGATAATTCGATGCACACGTGGTCCTAGAAGATGAATCGTTTGGCTTGAAACGTTGCGTTTCAAGCTTCACCTTTTCCAAGCTTTTCCAACACGCTTTAAACAGAATTCCAAAGTTTAAAATTCCTTTACTATGCCATTTGAAGAACGTCGTGCCAACCTTTCTTTGTTCTTGCTTCTTGTGCTTCTTGAATCAAGTCTTTCAAGCTCATTGAGTCTTTTTCCAACTTTTCTTCAAGTTTATGAGTTTGGTAAGTCCTTGCAACCATGTCTTCCTTTTCTAAATCTGATTTTGGTAGTTTTGGGGCAACCCTTTAGTCTCTAGAGAGGTTCATCCCATTTAGTATTGTTGTTATTCTTCTTCTTCCAAGGCCGAATCTTTCTCTGTCTCAGGTGATATGTTGGAGCAATTTGTCGCTCCTTCTGTTAGAATAGTGGAACACACCGCAGAGACACCTCTCGCGGTGGAAGCCGCCACCTCACGTGTTGCCATTGAGGTGGCAAGGAGGAAGGGGAAGAGGTCGGGCTTCAATCCCACTATTAATGCATGCATTGCCACAACGGGATGAAGATTTGGGATGTTGAGGTAAACTTTAGTAAAGTGAGCCATGTGCTATTTGAGTGACTCATTCTTACCTTGAGTCACGTGGTGGAGCGAGGTCAATGAGGTAGCCATCGGCTTGTTGTCAATGAATCGTGCTATGAGCTTTGAGCATAGGGTGCAAAATGAGTCTACCGAATTATGTGATAAGGAATAATACCACTAGAGGGTTGTTCCCTTAAGTGTGGTAGGGAATAGTCTGCAATGCCTTAGGTCTCCAGAGAAGAGATTGACCCGGATCATATAGGCTTTGACGTGTGCGTCTGGGTCTGAGGTTCCATCGTATGAATCCACCTTTGGCCATTTCCACTTCTTGGGGAGTTGAGCTTTCATGACCTTGATAGTGGAAGGATGGAAGCCTTCCATGTATGCTTCTAACTCGACATTGAGGCGAGGAGTTGGAGTTTGGTGGAACGGGAGTTCTTGGTTGACTTCCCAAGAAATCCTCACAATTCTTGCCAGGTCTGCGTCGAGGATAACCTTAGGTTGTTCTCTTAAGTCGTACTCGGCACAGAGCACCACTGTAGCTGGATGTCTCTGGTCAGCTTCAGCACCGACAACCATTTAGGATGCTTCCTCTGGTCAACATCGGCACCGAGTATTAACTTGGGTTGATCTCCTTTATCTTCTGCCATGGATGAGCTACGAACAATTCTTGATTGTTCTCCTTGATTAATTATTATTTTCTTGGATACGTGTCCAACTACTTGACTTTCGTCCACCTCTTCAAGGTGTGGTGGTGGTGTTGGTTGACGAGTATCACGTCCCTTCTAAAGATCAACTAGTTGTTGTTGCATGGTTGTCAGCTCCTTGCGACGTGCTTCCTTCTGGTCTATCAGTTCTTTCCTGAGGCTCGATAGTGCCTCTTGCCTGTTGTTCTGGAAGATGGTTTCCATGTGAGCCTTGGTTACTTTGAGTGTTGCTGGATCCATATCAAGTGGAATGAAGGTATGATTAATTTGATTTGAAAGTGGGGCAACTCTGAATACCCGAGCCAGGGAAAAGTTTTACTCGGTCAAACGGTGGGCGCCAAATGTTCTTAACGAGTACTGAATTGGTGTCTTGACGAGGTGGGCTGAAATTGACTTGATCCGAGTTCAAGCACTTGAAGATCCGAGTTGTTGTAGTTCCGAAGACCGAAGAGAGTGCAGAAGACACTTCGACACTCAAGTCAATACGTGATCAATGAGGGGAGTGAGAGATAATACAAGTGAATGTGAAAGCTGAGTAATGAGTGAGTGATATTTTATGTAGTGAGTGTTATATATATAGGTTATGGGTTGAGCTGTTAAGCCCAAGTCCATGGTAACAACATGAGTAGTTACCGTTGTTGTAGGTGGAGGCTGAGATTTGAGAATTGTTGAGTATAATGACCCTTGAATCTCAGATGCAATCTTTACTGACCTGAGGTTATCGGGTGATGGTAGTACAAGAATTTTGTCACAACATATTCTTTTTGTGCATTATGGTTTTATTTTTAACTACTTGAACATTCATATTCATTAAGTGATTAAGCATTCATTACAAATGTGGTATTACAGTGCTAGCAAGTTAGTCAATGTACAAGAAATTACTAATAATTGACATGTACATTTAGATGCACCAAATTTTAAAACAAGGATAAAAATTTCTCTTGGAAGGTATTTATACAAAGGTTGGCAACAAAGTGTAATATTAGGAAGACACATACATGCACGAAACATAGATGTATGTGCTTAATGGGTCGGAAGAACAATTAGTTTACCATTTTCTTTTCACATTTAAGGGGATGAAAATATTATCTAAGTAGGAATCTAATTCTTATATGAAGTAAAGATGAGAAAGTTGAATAACATAAAATAAAAAAAATCTACAAACATGTTGTTTTAAGAGTTAAAGGTGGTGTGATCTATTATGTGGGCCAGATCTCATTGTTGTGAGATATCTCCAAAGACTATTTTATAAATTTTATGTCTTAATAAAAAAGGTAACATGTGATGGAGTGAAATAGGGAGGAAATGGATGAAATTTTTCTATAATGCAACTAAAAGTATCAACATGAATCAAACATAATTATTTGGTGTTAGAAAAATCGAGGAGAAATAATGTCAGAGAGGTTAAACAGGTATGAGACCTGAGTCAGACCTATACAAAAAATTGATGCTATCTTCAACTCAAAAAATTTAAAAACACTAGGTTTGTAGATTCTTATATATTATCTAAAATATTAAGACATTGAGTTTATAATTTGAACCAATTATACAACAAACTATATGACTTATTAGAAAGATTGAGAAAAGAAACACAGAAAAAATCAAACAACAATAAAACAGTGTGAGTAAGATTTAAAAAAAAAATTGAGAGTAGCGTTAACTAAAAAAATATTTTAATACGTCGAATAATCAATACTAATGAGATGGATGAAATTTGTGAAAAATAAATATTTATATTTAGAAAAGAAAAGTAAAAGAAAAAGTCAAAATCGCGGAAATTAAGAATATTAAAATTATGATTTAAAAGAAAAAGACTATTTTTCCCTGTTCTTCCCACCAAATCCCAGTTCCATGAGCGCAAATTCCCCATCTTCGAAATCGGAAAAATGGACACCGACATTTCTCGGTGGGTGATAGAGTTCCTCCTCCGCAGTTCCGTCCCCGATTCCCTAATCCAAAAAACCTTAATCGCCCTTCCTCTCTCCGGCGCCGACTCCCGCCTCAAGAAGACCCTTCTCCTCCGCACACTCCGCACCCTCCTCCTCAAGGCCTCCATCCCGGAAACCGCGCTCCAAATCCTCGAACTCCTCGAGGAAATCGATGGTGCCGACGCCTGCGTCGCGCTCCGCCGCGCGTACCTCGCCGTCGCTGTCGAGTGTACTGTCAAGTACCTCGCTGCCGACCCCGATGACCCCGACGGGGAGTTCTCTGGCGCCGTGAGGCGGATCTGGCGCGGCCGCGTGGCGGCACTGGAGGCGCGCCGGAGCAGGCTGGTGTCTGGCGAGTTGGCGCGGTGGCGGGACGACGTGGAGGCTGCGCTTGGGGATTCTAGGGCTTGCGAGAGGCTGGCGGATTTGAATAGCAGGAGGGAGGCGCTGAACGAGCTGAGGGCGTATTTGAAGGAAGCGTGGGAATCGATGGGCCCTTCGTTTTTGGAATCAGTTGCGGCGATGTCGAAGGGTTTAACCAAAGAGAAAGATGATTTTGTTGTTAGTGGTAAGAAGAGTGATAATGATCATGATAATGACAATGATGGTGAAGATGCATGCATGGAGAATGTGGCAATGCATGATGAGAATCAGGGCAATCAACAATTGGAAGAGAAAATTGATGCGAATCAGGAAGTGGGTGGTTGTGACTTGCCACTTGAGACAGATAAAGGTACCTTTTTCCAATGACTGTGAGTGCTGATTCATGAATTTCGATTTTTTGCTTTGAAGTTTGAACTGTTAGTTACTTGCAATGCAAATGATGTTCGTTTTTGGGTGTTACACTGAGTAATGCGTGTTTAAAGTTGTGATAGCAAATGGAAGTAGTGGAAGCTTAATTTGTTCATAAGTTAACTTACCTGTGGGGTTTTGTGTGGCATGTTTTAAGTTTCTACTACGTGTTTTATCCAGGTTTCTTGTTTTCGCTTGCGACGTTTTTGAAATATATGTACTTTTTTTTATTTACTTTGAGTTTAAGTATATTAATATTTTATCTAGTACCTTAGAATTATACTTTAAGCAATGTATGTGTGTGTCTGCATGCAATAGTGTTTGTCTGTGGAAAGAAGTGTGTGATTTTGGATACTCAATGATTCCCTACATCATGGATGTGATTTGGAAATGGGTCGTGGATGTGATTTTTCACACTTAGTTTTAGCTTTTGTGTTTTTCACGTCTGAACTTTTGGGTGTGGAACATTTTCCTAAACATGTTATTAGTTGCTTCATGTATATACAACACGAGAGCAAAGATGTGGGAAATCAATTTGTAATTTTATTGTTTGTCTCATTAAGTATAAAATGCGATTTGAATGGGTGCAAAATATTTTGTAATAATGCTGTGTATATGCTATGAACTTTACCAGTGTTGTTATCGTCAAGTGGAACCAAGTAGTATTTTTTTTCCTCACTTTGGAGTCCTCACTCACTACAAAATTTTGTCAAATTAAAATTGTCTTAAACTTTGGAATGATGTTGCACATTTGTTAAAATTGGTCATTCATTATTTGGAATTAACTTCAACGATGAAGTCGCAACACTGTTCAATAATTGCTTCTTACTCTTGTTTCACTGTTATTTACATTTTTTATTGTACATTTGTGTTCCCAGCAGTAATTCAGAAGCAGAATCTTCGGGTTAAACACAAACACTCTGCACTGCGCTCATGTCATAGGGGAGTTAAAATATTTGGTTCAGACGAAGTGGAGTCTGCAAAATCTTGGAGCAAACATGATTCTATTCCTAGTTCTGAAATCAGAAAAGTTAGGGAATCCCTTAAATCAAGTTCTTATGAGTTAAGAGCATTGGTCAATGATCCTCTTCCTAATGCATTGCATATATCTGAAGTTGTAAGATCCAAATTGGCAACAAGTGATACAAATATTGAGCCACCTATTGAAAACCGTACTCCAGATATAGATGTACCGGATCCAGATGTTTGCCAGAGTATTGTACTTTATCAGCCTAATGATGCCAATCTTGGGAAGAAGTCTTCTGTTCATTGTAGTAATATACATCAGCCCCATTTAATGGAACGAAACAGAAGTGCCCGTACCTTTGAGGTAATCATATTTGTTATTGTCTGTTTTAATCTAGGGGCAGATTCCTTTAAGATTGTACTGTTTGCCATTGTCTAAGTTTTGATCTAAAAGATGCCATCTTGGTCAAGATAACTTCTTTCATGGAAAGATGCTTGCTATCTCTCGGAGGAAGCTTTCCTACAAGGATTACCATCTTCCCAAGGTTTTTTTATTGTGTTTAGAAAAGTTCTAAACAATTGCAATACAATGCAACCGGTGTAGCACCGTTTGTGATTGTTATGTAGAAACCACATTTGAAAACCTTGCTACCACTTGATCCAGTGGCCTGTGGATCCCCAAAGATGATGTTGATCATTCAGATGATTAAAAGTCCTTTGTTGATGGATTCTTTTCCTTGCTGTTGATATTTTGTATTTGTATGCCATTTTGTTTTTCATTTTTGCATTGGCATATAAGTTATGTCCTTTATTTTGTAGTGGGATGATTCAATAGACAACTCGCCACAAATAAGACAGCCTAGGAGGAGGAAAAGGAAATGGAGTGCGTTGGAAGAGGAGACTCTAAGGGCTGGTGTAAAAATGTATGTTCTTGTTCTAAACTTGTCAAACCATAATTTCCCTGGTTAACTGTCGTAGCTATTAGTTATAATTGCAATGGAAAGCGAATAAATTTTCTAATAGTTTTGTGCCTTGAGATTTCATGTTCTCATTCACCATATTTCTTTTTACGCAGGTTTGGAGAAGGAAACTGGGCAACAATCAGAAGTTTTTACAGTAACATATTTGACAATAGAAGTGGAGTAAGCAATCTCTGCCCCAAAATGCTTTCCTATGTTTCTTTCTGGACTTGTACCTGTAATAATAAAAGTGATTTTTCAAAAACAATTATTTTTGAGGTTGATCTGAAGGACAAGTGGAGAAACATGATACGATGATCCCAATGGGCTACTTGAACATTCATGTGTATATCTTGTGAAGGTATTTTGTTCCTTTGCATTTTTTCTATAAAATTTTGCTTCTATTAACTCAGGTTGATATGCGAACTAGTTTTTATTGCTAGATTCCTTCTATTTAGATTTATGGCTGTATTCATCAATACTGAATTAGGTCAATGTAGTATTCATAAGACCCAACTTAGGTTTCTCGAATGCTAGGATGTGGTCACTCAAGCTTGACTAAGAGGTTTGGGATTGTTGTTTGTGTGGTATGTTATTGAAGATCTTATATCGATTATATATGACTAAATTAAACCTTATCTTACAAGTCATTTTTTAAGGTTGAGTTAGACTTAAAGTCTACTTTTTAAGATGATATCATAGCGTACACTAGAGAAGTCTTTTGGGTTTATCGTGTTACTCACTATCGAATCACCCATAAATATCTAGTCATACACTCAAAATTTCAATTTGGTGTGAGGGGATGTGTTGGAGATCTCACATTAATTATAGATATAGCTAAATTATAGTATGTAAGTTATTGTAATCCTTATTTTACCATCTAGTTTTGTGAGGGTGAGTAGGGCTTAAAGTTTACTCTCAAAGATATGTAATTTGATCACAAGGAATGCAATGTGTTTTGGTATGGTTAGGTTACACTTTGCTTAAGGAAAGAATAGGTGAGTCTTGGTTGGCTCTTGAATAATTCTGATGGTTTATTGGAAGAATCTTAGAGGTAGATGTAGAAGTTGGCGCAAGCTTGGGGAAATTCAAAGTTGCAGAAATGATAAAATGTAAATGCGAAATAGACAGTTTGTTTGTTTAAAGTGGCAACAAAATCTTAGACACTAGATATTTTAGTTTTCAACTTCTAAAATATTTTTTGTCTTGTTAACGCTAAGTTGGAGTTGTGTCAAATGAGTGTCAGAGCCGCAAAAAGACGTTTCTTAAATTCAACACTTTTACCAGAGTGGTTGACTTGACACGTGTCGATGTCAGACATGGGGATCTGCCACTGAAGAATCTGTGTGTCCTTCATAGTTTGGTACCTCAAATGGGGAAAGACCGTAAGCTTATGCTGAGGTATGGTAAAGTTCTTGGTTTGGTTTTTTGTTTTAATTGAAGGTGGGTGTTCTAGGGTGGTTTGGCCTTATGTTTTGGCTTAGATGGAGGTGTTCTTGGTTGATCAAAGATGGTGTAGGGTGTTGAGGGTGTGATCCTCAAAGAGGAAGACAAGAATAGAACAAGGTTTGTAAAAGCTCAAAGAATGAAGGAAAAAAATGGTAAGATGTTACCAAAAATTGGCCAGTTTTTGAAACTAGCATGGATGGTTGAACTCTGAATCAACCTTACGTCACTCCCATGGATTTAAGCAAGAAACAAGATTGCCACTTGAAAACTCCACTCAAGATAAGATATTTCTAAAGAAGAAAGAAGACTCTATTTTTTCACAAAATCTCTCTAGATTTCACATTTATAAAAGTTATGTACAAATATGACCTATCCGTTCCATATATAGGAAGGAGTGGTCAAACACTCTCCTTCCCACCGTTTTGTCCAAATAACTAAACTACTAAAGGATTAGCCAAGCACACCATAGGTTATCTTTGTATCCAAACAAATATTTATTACATGAAAATCTATTTTCTATTATCTTGAAAACCGTTAAGTGTTCCTCCTCATCCCACTTCTAGTCAACCTTCTTCCAAGATCTTCTTAAGTTAATTTATCCTATCCATAATCACATCAAGAATTGCAATGGTCCTGTTTTTTTTTTTTTTTTTTTTTTTTTTTTTTTTTTTTTTTTTTTTTTTTTTTTTTTTTTTTTTTTTTTTTTTTTTTTTTTTTTTTTTTTTTTTTTTTTTTATGATATATGTT
>Ga0123340_1006352_pt1 | contig 11286 bp, 7 predicted proteins | sample SirMexnodulemix_FD_89961 | JGI IMG/M metagenome (GOLD analysis project Ga0123340, IMG submission 89961) | Root nodule microbial communities of legume samples collected from Mexico - Siratro Mexico nodule mix | ecosystem: Host-associated > Plants > Roots > Nodule | place: Mexico: Nepantla... | reverse complement strand
TAATATTACTTTTACTATTTTAGTTATTATTAATTTATTATAACCAATATATAATTTATTTTAAAATTATGTATTTGAAATGTTTTGATATTTTGATTTTGCACCATAATACTAACAATTAATTAATTAAATAAATAAAGCAATAAAAGATTAAAGAGTAAGAGGAGAGACATAAAAAAATTCAACAAATATTATCATAATTCATACTAATGATTTTTATCTTTAGCATCCAGCACAGTCTGTTGTTTACAAGATACATAAAATTTTCATAAGAGGTTGCCTATAGTAATTTTTTTTTATTTGTAAAAATAATTAAAACACACAGCAATATACTATAGTGATAAACTAACCTTTTTCTTAATATGAGAGAAGGAGACATTGGTATTATCATCAAAGCTTGAACTCAAAAATCTTGACATGTTGGTTGATGATGATTTCATTGGGTGTAACACTTCAGCTAAGTGCTCAATTTCTGATTGCAATTTGGGAACACTGTTTTTTGAGTTCAACAAATTCATATGCTTTTCCATACGTATGACTATGACATACCAGCATGGCGTCAGAAAGATGAGAATTAACAATGCACCATATGCCTAAAACATAGAAAATCATAATCAACCAATTTATATTTAAAAAAATAATAATTTAACAATAAAAATTCAGTAATAATATAAAAAACAATACTCTACACCTAATTGCCGTTTTTCATTTTTTTTCTATTTTTTCACAATAATAGAACTTTTCACATTTGTATTATTTTCTCTGTTTTCCCATTTCGACAGTACAAGTGTCCATGAATCAATTTTCATGAAAATTAATTGGTGAAACCAGTAATAATTTGCGTGGAAATGTTTCAAATGAAATTAGGAAAAAAAGAAAGAAAAGATCGTTATTAGCAATGTAAACCATTAAAATGATAACAAACAGAACATCAAAAAATAAAATATAAGAAAATAATAAAAATACCAGTAGAATCACGAAAAATGAAGACCTCAAGGCCATGTTTGAGTGTTCTGTGAATGATCACAAGCTTCTCAGTCTATGTCTGCATTGGAAACTCAATAAACTCATATTCATCGAGATTTGATACACTTAATAGTAAAAATACTCCACCATTTTAGCAATAAGGAGAATATCTTCCAAAATATTTGATATTTTCTAACAATATAAAATATTCCCTAAAATAAAAATTTTGATATTTTTGACTGTTGCATCTAACAAAAAATAATTCAATTTAATTTCATTTAATATGATCAAATTCTAGAATTGCTCATACTTATACCCCTTTTAGCCTTAACATCATTTAAATACGACCATCAAGAATTCTTCAACCATAAGACATGTACATGGTTAATTAATCATCTCTGATTATATGTATACTTCTAAATATTAATTTTTCATTACTTTTTTTTGACAAACATTATGAAATTTAAACTCGTGTACTCCTCCAGTTTATCAAACTCTTCATCAACTTCAAGTGACTTGATTTCATTACTTTTTAAAGCTTTATAAAAAATTATGATTGATAGTTTCTATATACTACAATCTATACAAAGTTAGTAATTCTTAATATTTTAATGATGGAAATTGAAAATAATAGGTAATGAAATATTTGTTCTTAAAACAATTAAATAACGTTATTGATAAATTTTGTAAATATCTGAATAACAATTTTTAATACATGTACATTTGCGGAAATCTGGATTTCCCTGATTGACCACAAAATTATAGTAGCTAGGCCACAATAATCATGGAAAGGACTCATTATTTCATCTCAAAATTTTCCAAATATTTGATTGACCACAAAATTATAGCAGCTAGGCCACAATAAGGAGAGATTTCGTTTGTGTGTAATCTAGTTTATTTTAAATCTTGATTATATTAGTTTTAAAATAATTTTAAAAAATATTTAAGACACTTCATATACTAATGACATAAAAAATATTTTATTTAAACACACGCTAGCAAGTTATCGGAATATTGTATATCTAATTTTAAGTTTAAGTAAAATATTAAACAATTAAAAAATATATCTTCATTAACAAACACGAAGTTGGGTGAGTATTCTTAGCATCTCATAAATAGTATTTTATCATAAGAACACAAATACGAAAGGCATCAATAATAGACACTTGTTTTTTCAATCAATAAAAATAGTAAAGTAAAAAGTATCATTTTAATATAGGAAGGAGATGACAAATAACTCAAAATAAACTAAATAATTTAAAATAATAGTTATTTTAAAATAAATATAATTTGCATAAAAAAATTACGTGCATTTTCTCGTTTTTTTTTTCATATTTGTCAACTAGGCCAACATCTAAATTCATATAGCCTATTTTCTTTACCAGCAAGAATAAAATAAAAGAAAGGGTAAAATGAGAGAAAAAATAATATATGTCTTCCTACTAAAAAGGGTAAAAACCCAATATTTGAAACAATAAAGATTTATAAGAAAAGAAGAAGACTACTAAACTAAAAACATCCTTATATGATAATTATACTATTTTTAGTCTTCCTCATTAAATGGAAATAAATGCAAATATATGAAAAGAAAAAGGTAAGATATATTGTAATTATATGGTAAGAGTATTTTTAAATATGACAACTATGATGTGGTGAATTACCTTTTTTTACCTTTGTAGGACACCTTTTAAACGTAATGAATCTTAATGATTACAATATTTTTTAAGATCACAATAATTTTTTTTTTAAATATTGCTTCAAAATATATAATGATCAAGGTATTGCATTATTATTAGCATGAATGCAGTCAAAGCAACTAGAGTGAGAATACATGAAAATGGTTCCCTATATATAACTAAATGTAGCGGAAACACAACAAATCACTCTTGTAATTTTCAAAGAATCAAGATATAATATAGAGAGAGAGAGCGCATTTGAACTCAAAATAATTAAGACTTGAGTATAATTTTGTATAAATTGATAACCCTTTCGTTTTCTAAATTTGAGGCAAATAAAAAAAAAAGTAATGTTGTATTTAATTCACCAATTATTTTGATAAAATGTGTAAATTGAAAAATCCAAGCTTATATGTGATTTTTTTTATATAAAACTTTACTTTTGCTAGTTTTGATGACGTGGAATACTGAATAAGTAAAGATACATTATTATTGAATTGTTGTTATGTTTGAGTTATATAATTGAGGAAAAGTTTTGATGGAGACCTAGTGATTAAAATTTATATTGATATGTATATAATAGTTTGAACATATAATGTTTTTTTATCTGTTTATTCCCTAACATAATAATTTCCCATGATTGTTTTATATTAACAATTTTTGAAGTATTTGTGTTCGTTGGATGATAACTTGTATACTTAAATTTATTTTTTATAAATTTATTGAATAGTATAACAAATAAATTTTCTGCAAACAAACCATGTTCTCTAAGAGTTTAACATGGCTAAATATAGAACTGGATCAACAAAAATTGTTAAAACAAATATTGTCTAAGAATTTTCAAAAAGTAGACAATATAACCATTATACATGTTAAACATAATGACATACATGCATTAACTACACAACAAACAATCATCTAATCTTAACACTAATAAATACATCCTAATATATGATCTTGTATATTTTTCATAAGAAAAACATAATTTTAGAGACCAGACATCACACTTTTTTAATAATGTCAATTCCAAGTTTTTCATTCTTTAAAGTAAAACAAACAATAATGTTTAAATTATTTCATGATATCATTCTAAATGACTAACTTTAATCCTTAAACCTTAAATCCTAATGAACTTATGATAGTTATTTTTTTAATTTTAAATCCTAAATCTTAAACTTTAACTGAACTTATGAAACATTTTTAAATCTTAAACTTTAACTGAACTTATGAAACATGATAGTTCATTCTTCTAGTTTTAAATCCAAGTATATTTATATAATTCCTAATGTGATGGGTGCCAATTTCACTAGTAGTGTCGAAGTGGCCATGTAGAATGGGCTTGTTTACTACTAGAGAATATATATATATATGAGAAATTTGGTTGTTGTATCAACCTGGGTTGGTAGGAATAAGTAGATATACCATAAAGCTATATGCATTTCAATGAGAATTTCATTCTTTTTTCTACAGTAAATTTATGCCTCAAAATGGTAGAATTTGACAGAGCATCAGCATAATGCTCTGATACAAATTAAATCAAATTATGATACAAATTAAATCAAATTACAACAAGCTATGATTGCGAATGTCTTAAAATTGCATCATCTCCTGTCTCATTTTCTTCATCATCTCCATCTGATATCGATGAGTCATCATCATCAGAATCCTGATAAGCAGAGGAACAATCATTTTTTAGTTGTGATTGCATGACACTCGTAAAGCGAAGAACCAGTCATTACAAATAGAAAAATATTGTAATAAAAAATATAAATGCATGAAAAACTTTAAAACCTGATGATGGTAACGCTTGATATTATTATGTATGGCTCCGATCGTCTTAATAATTATGTACATGGGTATAATAATTCCACTGGCCCTCAGAAAAAAGACCTACAAAAGTATCCAAAGTTAATTCAATGATTCACAAAGTAAATATTTTTGTTTTAGTAGAAAACTGGAAATCAAGTACTTACTTACCGTAAGAATTGTAAATGGATAATCTTCCATTCCATCAGTAAGAAGTGCAAAAAGATGTCTTACAAGCAAGATGAAAGTAAACTGCAAAATCAAATACCCACATCATAAGTTACATTTTGATCTAAACTATTTAAATTTACTCAAATGAATTTCAAAATCTGTAAATCCGCTACAACCCCGGCAAAAATGTGACTCATGGGATAAATTCTACCTTCTTAGTTTTAAATTTGAAATGAATAATTTAAATATTCTTATATTGTGTTCTTACTAATCTTTTTTTCTTATTTGTACATTTTTAAAATTTTAAATATGTATATTTTTATTTGATGGTATTTTTTATAAAGTAATAAGAGAATGAATTAGAAGATACTCTTATTATAAATAAATAATTAAAATCCTTTGTTTTGAGAGAAAATATTCTTAAGGTCAATTCAATATAGCTCTCAACAAAGCCGCGTGCGGTAGTGGCGTAGTGGCATCCCCATTCGCCGACTAAATCAAATTGAAACTAAAACACACTTTCAAACTCTGAATCGTCCAATTCTCATGTAACGGTTATAAATGCAATCACTCTACCAAATCAAATTCCCATACAACTGGCCCATTCCGGTGGCAATAATTGCAATCTACGAGTTTTTGACTCATTCATTTCCAACTCTAGAAATCAATCTCAAACCTATTAATCATGATTCAACATAAATAATCATGTTTGTACCGCAATGCCAGTTGCCAAGGACACTGTTCAATGCCATTTAGGAACATCTTTGTTCAAGATTTACCATCACCAATAAATCCAGAGAAAAAGGTAAAACACTTAAATATATTTTATTTTATTTTTTTAAATATTTTTCTTACTTTTTGCAAGTACTATGAAAAAACTAATACTTACAGCGAAAGCCAGGGATCGACAACAAGCGGCGCTTCTATCCGCAGCATATGTGCATTCAGCGTAATTGTTTCCCTCAACTATTCTTGTGTTTAACGGTTCTTGTTCGGTCATTGAAATTTGCAGGCTATCCCTGTAATGTAATACACCAAGAATAACATTAACCAAACAATTCAAACTAACATTTGGTATTTGTCAAACACTGCAACCAATCATTAAGTAAAAAGTTTTCTGCACCTAAAAGATAAGAAAAATTGGGTTTCAGACAAAAACTGTGCCAGCTTAGCTTAGTCCAGGAGCCACATTTTATTAAGGCTAAATTATTAATTGCAAGACACATAATTGACTCACAAGCGGAAAGGTTAAGGCACTTTGAGACACGTTGCAACCAAGAAAATTAAATTGTATTGAATGGTTAAATTCAACTTAAGCATGTGACATATATTCAACCATAAGGAAAAAAAAATGTAACGGGAGAATGAATACCTAATGGTCATTGCTGCATCAGCTATTTGCGATTTCTTCTGAACTGCTGTATATCCCGGTTCGTATTGCTGCAAAAACAAGAATTAGTTTCTGCTCATGCTCTTGCATATGAGTTAGGATATTGGAAGGAGACAAGTTCATGAAATAATATATGAACATTTTTCAGTAAAAAATTCAAAAAATAATTGACCCAAAAGCTAAAAGAAAAAGGGGTCACAGACAGAAACCATGATCGATTGAAACTTGTGAAAAACAGAATGAAGAAACTTTTTCCGAAGCTTCATGGTTCATACCTGGAGGCATATTTCACAAGTTGTGTTTCCTTTCTCATTGCACCACGTTTGAATGCAGTCTCTATGAGCAAACTGGAAAATAGATTATGAAGATGAGAGGATTATCGAAAGTAAAGTAAACACAAACGAGGTTAAGAAAAAATGTAGATTTACCTTAACTGTCCCCGAACAAGCACAAGGAGCTTCCAAGGTTTTGGTGCTCTCAAATTCCTCTTCGTGACATATTCTACAGCGAGAAATCCCAGAAAGCGAATTCAAATCATCAACCAACAAGACAACTTCTTCCATGTTTCTTGCAATCACAGAGAGCTCCATCTTTCGTAAAATTTCAGCCTTGGTTTTCAAAGTCCGTTTAGAACTCTGTTTTCCTCTCTCCAAAATCTGAACTTTATATATAAAATTACACAGCACTGAACTTCCGATACTGCCCTCGAATGATTGTTAAAAATAAATCTGTCAAGATTGATACCACTTTTCTTCCTTCTAGTTTCATCTCTTTATTAAATTACTTTTGAAAAATAATCTATATGCGTCAACTTAACACTATAAAAGATTAATAAAAGATTATGAAAAATAATCTATATGCATTAACTTAACACTATAAACTATAATAAATTTATTAATGAATATAATGATTATTTTTAAAATTAACCCAATAGGAAAGTGTGATTAATTGACCATGTAAGAATGAATTGAAATTCCTTTTATGTAATGTATTTTTTAATATATTGACGTAAAAATGAAGGTTAGATTTGACCCCACAAATTAGGGAAAGAGAAGTTGCAAGGCAGGGTCAAACGAAACCTCCTTTTGGAAGGTATGGATGATTTATGAAAGTCAAAATTAAGAGAGAAAACATTTGAGAACATTAATGTGTTCTAGAATTCCTTGCTTAAACAAGGAGAACAAGTCATGGGCTATGGTAAATGAGACAAAGGAGAGAAAATGAGAAAGAAGAATGATGCCAAATGCAACGAATTTTTCGACATAGTTGCTGATTTCAACAAAATACATATTTACGTTTTTTTTTTATAACTTGTCATTGAACCAACAACAATACCCATTGATTCGTACCAAAGCATTTTGTAACATATAGCAGTTTTGCAGAGAAAAATGCATTGAATGTATCCTTTGGTGAGAAAAATATACATTATAATAATTTCGGTCTAGTACGCGTATTCTTTCCATCTAATATGTTTCTATATATTCGTTGTTTTCTACCGCTTGAAGGATGTTTTCCTTTGTGGGATTATTTTTTCAGTTTACCTTTCTATGGTTAAATAACAAATACATAAAATTAAAAAAGATACTTTAATATTCTTGTTGACTATACGTTTGCATTCAAAGTATTATTTATTTACCAAAAAGAGTTATAAACAGAATTTTTTTAGATGAAATATAATTAATAAATGAATAAATAAAACTGTTCATCTTAAGCAAATTACCTTTATGCTAGGCTAAGCAGATAATGTCATTTCCACTAGCAATGTATTTCTGTTCACATTCTTAATACCTTGTCAAATAATAGATAGTATAAAATAATTTTACATTGTTAGTTGTTATAAAAGTTAAAAAGATACTATATATGGTGATTTATGATTTAATGACATGCAAAATTATTTTATATTTTTAGTACGCAGCCTTTTTATAAACAAATCTATTTGATATCTTATATACACCAAGATATTTAGTATTTTATTCACTTAATAACATAATTAATAGAAATATGGAATATGATTATATAAAATTATTCTTATAAATTATATATTTAATCAATGTCAGATTTTGTATCACACATATATCTAATCGTTTTAAAGTGAACACATAATCAATTATGAAGTGTATAAAATATCACTATTGATTTCTCATCATGTACTAGGATTACCTACTTTAATCATGCTCATTTTAGAGGAGCCAAATATACTGGTTATTGAGATTGAATTATATAAAGTTAACAAGAGTAAAGTAAGTAATTTAGCCTTTAATAAACAAAAAGAAAAGTGAAGATATACATGTACAATCATGATATACATCAATTTCCAATAATATATAAATTGTTGAGCTTGTTAAGTTTATACTGCTTCGGTGTATTTCTAATTAAAAAAAAAAGTTTATTTAAAACTTAGAAGTCTGTGACAAATATAAATAGTTTCAATTAGAAGTTCTAATAAATTCGCAGAAAAAAAAATGTTATATATTTTTTTATTTCATTACTTCTTTTATATTACCTTACTTAATTACATGTATAAATATCAAATACGTAGTCATATTTTTATCGTAAAGAATGCATATGAACATTTTAACAATTTATTAGTGAACAAGACAAGAACAACTTGCATTATAAATAAAGCTTTTGATTGAAGATTCCAATTATCCTTTTCTTTAAAAAGGACGGCAAAAATGACAGAAGTAATTTGTACAAGTAATAAATCTGGTGGGTATTCTTTAACAATCAAAAATATTTTTGTAAAGACATTGAAGTGACATGAATATGAACAAAAGAAAAGGAAAAGAAAATTGCTACATTCGATGATTCATTGCAAATAGCAAAAGGCTATGAGTGGATTTTGGGAGGGTAAAAAGTGAAAAAACCACTCTACTACTTTTGTAAAAACATGCAATAAGATATTCCTTCGAAACTGCCATTTCCAGATTTAAATCCGAGACCTACGATTCTTTCAACGGTAACAAACAACCTGTGACAAACCAAATTTGAAATCGTGGGCCCCACTATTTGATTAGATTAGTCGAAACGCGTTCACCCAAATGCATACATAATCAACGGTGATTCGGCGGATCTATCATTTCTTTATTTCTTTACTATTATTATAGTACTATTAGAAAATGATATCAAATGGGGAAGTGTAAAAAGAAATAGAGAGAGAAAATAATCTAATATAAAATATTGAAACTAATAAATAAATATATCCATTTCGGGCAAATAGTTGTAAGATAAAACTATGTGTGTTTAGTTTTATAATTTTTATATAAAAAAATAAAGAAAATGCATGCGCAGGCATATAGAATTATGAATAATTCAGGATTTGGTTTCTTCACGCATATAGGTACAAATATTCTCGTCCTCCATCGATTTGCTCACCACTTGATTTCAAATTTGTTACCCATGTAAGAGAGAATGCAATTTTTTTTTTAAGAATACGTAAAACAATGCTACAATAATGTAGTTTCACACGTTATTTGTTATATTATAATACGGAAGAAAAGTGACGAATGTGTTTATGGTTTCTTGGTCTTGTCTTCTCTCTTTCTTTGGGTGGATTTATCCAACAATTAGGAAGCAATCTTGCCATATGGAAGCTTCTCAAATTCAAAAAAATTAGACCTTTCTTTAGCTTTTCTGTAAGCAAATTATTAAGGGGGGCTCACTGATATCATATGGCTGGATTGCTGCATCATGCTACCCACATCCGCGTATAAGACAACTTTAAATTATGACCATGTAACACTCAAATGTTTTGAATATGTTATTTACTAACAAAATACTCTTGTACTAAAACAAAAAACTAGTCAAACTGTTGCAATTAAACCAATTTAATACTAACTATTCACTAATGATGTTTCTTTGATATGTTGTAACACTTTTCTATGATAACTATTCATTGTCAAAAAAAGTACATATTGTTGTTTTTTATTTGAAAACTTGATTTTTACTATATAAATAATTTGATTTAATTTAAAAAAATTGTTGTGATGCTAAATAGTGTTTTATAATTATGGAGATTTAGTAAGGGTGAGATGGTATCAGTTGATGGTGGTGGTTGATAACGAAGTTATTCGGTTAGATAAGAAAATGCCATCAACGTTTAAGTTTGGTTAAAGCTAGGCATCTATAGGTGAAAAATTGTGCTCCTACAAAGAAGGGAACAAAGCATTCACCCAATGTTTGGAAATTTAACTGTTTCGATTAGGAGTGAGAGTTAGAAGGCATGGTAGCAAATTGAACATTGACGTCTTACCTTCAAAGTTCATGCAATTGTCATTGAGGTGAGGTGGGGAATAACGTAAACATGATGCTGTTAACAATAACGCTTGGTTATAATTAGCATTTCGAAAGGAGCATATGGGCTAATGAATCTTAGTTTTGATTGCTAATTCATATCTGGGCTGGTGTTGGGTGCTTTCTCTCCCAATCTTGAAGCACCACCATGTGGGCTAGGTCTCATTCATTTGGTTCATAGTCATTGCATGTCCATTAGGCCATTTCTAACTCCTTCACTTCAATCATTGTTCCACACTCTCATGCTCACTTCCAAGGAATCAAGGTAATTAATATTCCCTAAACTCAATTTTCTAACTGCCCTTCATTCCTCTAAACGCCTTTTTGTTCATGCTAATTATCTTAATGAAAGTCCCAAGGCTTCCTTGTTCACTAAATAAATGATCAATCCTGAGATTGGTGACTAAATTGTCTGAATGCTGGATAAAAAGAGTACAAAATAATAAGGATCACCTTAAATTATTTGGTGCCCTTCAAAGTTTTTTCCTTAAAAAAAGTAGATGGCATTTATTGGTCGGTGTCGCAATTCCTTTTGATCCTTGGCTCTTTTTTATTGGGCAATATTTGTTCTTTTCTTTAGTTTGAAAGAAAGGAAACTAAGTTGGGATGAGATTGTATTTTGATGGGTTTAAATTGAACCAATTCATTAAATTAAGTAGATAGGAAAACGCGGTACCCACCGAAATAGACACCGCCGTCCCACTCAAGTGGACGCTAGATAATGACACACCGCAGAATTATGCACCTAGTCAGTGCATGAAGCCAAGTAAAACCTACTAAATAGTTCTAAATTAACATATGACAAATTAAAATTTAAAAATTACTAATTTTTCAATCTAAACCAAAAATTAGGAGTATAAACAAGTCTAGCTTGGATTTAGCCTGTAAAAGTTTAAAATTTAAGTTTGACTGGTTTATTTAATCGTGAAGTTTGACTTGTTAAAAAATATTGAGTAGAGTTTAATTTGTTCAACTCATTTATAG
>Ga0123340_1006348_pt1 | contig 11288 bp, 7 predicted proteins | sample SirMexnodulemix_FD_89961 | JGI IMG/M metagenome (GOLD analysis project Ga0123340, IMG submission 89961) | Root nodule microbial communities of legume samples collected from Mexico - Siratro Mexico nodule mix | ecosystem: Host-associated > Plants > Roots > Nodule | place: Mexico: Nepantla... | reverse complement strand
TATATATTTTTAATTTTATAATAATATATTAGTATTACATTTTTGTTAGGGTTGGATAAATTCAACAAATTTATCTTAGTTATTATATATATTTTCTTATTTTGTAAAGTTTAAATTGTCATATAAAAGGAAGATGAATCTTGCCATGTAAAGCGAACAAAACCCATAAGGCAAGAGTTGGTTTTACCTGAGTTTCGATTGCAAAAAGAGAGATTGGGCAATTGGGTTTGGTGGTTAGCAAAAAAAGCATCAAATTTCAATGCTTTTTCTGCATTTCCCTTTATAAATTCATCTTTTTCTAGTAACACTCTTTCCTCTCCCACTCTTTCTTCCTCCCCAATTTCTTTTCCTTTTTTTTGGAAATTTGAATTTGCAGGTCGTTCCAATGGAGAAGTCCTCCTCTTCGCTCAAGCGGAAACGTTCTAAGAAATCATCCAAGGTATTCTCATATTTCTTATTGTTGTTTGGATTTTAAGCTATTTAATTTTATGTTTCGGATTTATTTCGAGATCGTTAATATAATTTTTAGGAAAAAATAAACGAATATCTTGTTTCTGTTATTACTTGTGTTTGTGAACTGAAATTTGGCAATTCGTGTGAATCATGAAACTGACTAGAATGTTTGCTTTTTTCTGCAGTTATAGGATTTTTTTTTTCTTCACTGTAAGTGTGTTGATTATTTGTATGTGATTTGTTGTTGAGTATTCCAACGTAAGAGTATGTAGTGTGTTGAGTGGATTGATTTAACCAGAGTATGGATTTTTTCTATTTTTTGGTTAAATTTATCTTGATTTTGTGCCTAATTTGATGGTTTAGGCCAAGGTAAGCAGCAGAAGTAAGAAGAGTAGGAAATATAAATCCAAGAAGGTTCTCCGTCGTGAGGTTTCTCTTTCGAGTTCTGACTATGATGATTCAAGAAGTTTGGACACCTCAGAATCCTCTAGTTCTGAAGATAGTTACAGAAGAAAAAGGGATAGGTCTCGTACAAGAAAACATGTGAAAGGTCCTAAGAGGAAGGCTGAGGGACGATCTTACTACCGTGACAGCAGTGAGGACTCTCATTATGCTAGGAAGAAAAAAAGGGCGAAGAGGAAAAAGGAGCGTGATGAGGGGAGGAAGAAACTTTCCCAGAAGAAAAATATTAGGAGAGAAGCAAGTGTTGATTTGATGAGTGACAAATCACAAAGTTGCTCCACATGCCAGGATGGGAGTGCTAGCAGTGATGACAATCGATATAAGAACAAGAGGGGAAGATCGGAAAGGAAAGAGAAAGACAGAAGATTGAGAAAAAGAAGTAGAAGTGAAAGAAGTAGTAGATACAGGGCTAGAAGTTGTTCTTCTTGCAGTAGTGATAGTAGTTATGAAGCTACTAAGGAGAAATATTCAGGTGAGCAGAAATCCAGGCAGCTCCGATCAATTATTACTGTCACAAAAGAAGCGGAAGAATATGGGGAATTCTGTGGAAATGAAACCAGAGAGGAGATTGCTAACGATCTTGATTACAATAATGATGGGGGCACAAGTCTTCATACGCATCTTACATTAGAAGAGAAATTAAGTGTTGACAATGAGGCAGGAGATATGAATGTTGATCTTAACATTGTAGATCCTGGACTTCGAGATGGGAGCTACAATGACAACAATAACGTTAAAGCATATAGTGCCGGGACAAGTGAATCTGCTAAGGAATCAAGCGAGACTTTTGGTGCTAATGTGACTGATGATGACTTGGAGAAAATTCTAAGACAAAGAGCATTGGAAAACTTGAGAAAATTTCGCAGTGAGATGCAGTCTAGTGCAAAAGCTCCTCCTGATGAGAAAAATAAAATTATTAGCCAGGTGAAACAACAAATTGCCGATAAAGGTGAACTGGTTCAAAGTAAGTCTGTTGTCAATAATGCAGTTGTTGGAACAAAATTTGATAAGAGAACCCCTGGAGAAGAAACTAATTTGTTTGATGGGAGGACAAATTTAGTTGCTTGCCTAAGAAACAATGATGTGATTTTAGACACGAATAAAGATATATCTACTTCTGCAAAGTGTGATTTGGCCAGTGCACCTGACAAACTGATTGATTCAAATAACCATAGTGGAACAATCCCTGAATCCACTAATTGCAATACAACCAATTTAGAATTGACCAAACAAACACAAGATCCATGTCTTGATTCATTTCAAACATCTGCTTCACATGAATCTAGCAATGCAAAGTTACTTGTGACCGAGGGTGATGTAGAAAGGAATGCAGCTAAGACTCCTCAAGCTGCAATCCAAAGTATTAATAACATTAGAGATGGTGATGTTTCATCAGTAGAGAACAAATCAAGCAATTTGCAAGTTGAATCCAACAAGGGCTCTCAGTTTCAGCAGAAAACAATGAATGTGATGCGGGATGGTGAAGTGGTACAGGTGAGTGTGTAACAAACTTTCCAATATTTTGAATGTTACCCACATAATGATAGCCCTAGAATATGGTACGCGATCCTTTCCTTTACTTGTCTTTTTTATTACTGGTATTTTGTCAATATGTGCAGGTTAGCTATAAGGTCTATATTCCTAATAAAGTCCCTGCTTTGGCTAGAAGACAACTCAAGCGATGATCTACTATTTGCTCTTCTGGTGAAGAAAAGGTTTTCTGAAACTGTGTTTATTTTGTTTGCCACATGAAAAGTTAGAAACATGTGCAAGAAAGTGTAGAAGTGAAGACATTATCTATGGATTCATCCGTGTATGAACTCTAAGAGCTACATCAATGTCTCTATTAGTTATGCTTTTGGTAACGTAGATTATTGTAAGAACCAGAACCAAGTCTTTAATGTTTTGAATGTTACTTCTCCGTTGACTGGAAAATCTATGATTGAGCTTGCCGAGCCAGTTCACAGGTAACATGAACCATTCAAAATGTGTCTGTTCGTAATGTTTTCTTCTGTATTAGCAGCTTGAGTTATAGTTTTTTTTTTTTGCCCATGTTGTTTTAATTAAAGTTTACATAATTTATTTGACTGAATTGTTTTTCCATCACAACTTTATTTCTTGACGTGTGTATATTTGCAATTTATGCTGTCATTAATGTGTTAACAGAAAAAAAAATCCTAGGTATGTGGTAAAAAAATTTATTGCAAAATTATAAGTGCCGATTTTTGGTAATTCTAGATTTAATCTAAATTTTCAGAAAACTCTTGTTGAAATAATAATATTTAGCATGTTAAGCCAGCTTTCTGGTGGGACTATGTTGTTATTAGGGTTTGTGCTGTTGATTTATCCAGGAGATAAGATAATGATTGTGTATGTTATCAGGGATGTAAATGGGTTGACTTCAGGTTTAAGGCTAAAGAATCCACATGCACATCATTAAGAAAGACATGTCTGTATCTGTCTAATTATCCATTTGGCTGTGTTTTTTTCTCAATTGTGGCCTGAACCGAAATAAAATAACTGATATATATGTTATTAGGGATGTAAATGAGTTGACTTCAGGTTTAAGGCTGAAGAATCCACATGCACATCATTAAGAAAGACATGTCTATGTCTGTCTAATTATCCATTTGGATGTGTTTTTTCTCAGTTGTGGCCTGAACCCAAATAAAATAACTCAAGTTTTAAAAACAATAATTTATCATTGTTATTTTTCTGTCTGTGTCCTTGTATAGAAATACTTACATCAAAATCCATGCTTCACATCAAAAGAAAAAAAAAAAAAAAACTAGTGCCTGAATATCTTGCATTCAGGAGCCATGTGTGCAACTTCTCTCACTGGTACCTGCCCTGAACTTGTGTCAATAGGTCAGTAAACAGGTGACCAGAGGGGTTCTAAATGGTTAGAGCTACTTGTAAATCATTTGACCTGGTTAAATGCTCAACCAAATTTGTTTGATTGATTAAACAAATAAGTTCGAGCCTAAATCTGGACTCAATCATACAAAGCAGATAGACTAGGGCTTTATAGGTTTGTTAAAAGCTCGCATACTGCTGGTGTTGTGTTTGTTTGTGTGTATTCTATCACAAAAAATGTAATTTTAAATAAGAAAATTTACTTATATTAATAATCTATTTGTACTTAGTAAACTGTAATCTATTGATTTATTACTATATACTATTTACATAACTCTACTTTTCAAAGAGTTGCTTTACTCTCTTCATCTTCTAGTATAATGATATATACTCAACAAAATACTAAATTAATAACAAAAAAACACTTCAAGGAAAATTTTGATGTAGGAAAAGAAAACAATCAAGTTATAAATGAACTAATCAATTTGAGCTTATTATTTTGAGGTGAACAAGTCATTCAAGCTTTAAATTTTACTACTGTGATAAAATTCATGCTTGAGATACAAATCTTTGGTTTTGCTTGATTTGTTTACACGCTGTGAACTAGTATATGTACTCCCCAGAGTTCCTATTTATTTAATATTTAGTACACTGTCCATTAAGGTATCTTGTATGTAGGAAAGGAAGTTCATTGCAATTCCTGGAATCTGGTAAACACGGAAATAAAAATTCAATATTTGGCAGGCATGGGTTTTCTCATTCTGTTTGATTGTGAAATGGTGTTAAATGATGCAGCATGACATGGCTGACCAGATACATCTTAGATGCACTTTACATGATATAAGTAAATTACAGATGCAAGTTTTACTTTACAAGTTTGATATGTAAAATTGAATTAGACTTAAAATACATTTTATATAATGATATCAAAGTCTCTTGTAATAAGTTTTGATGAGTGTATCTTTTGATATATTTTGCTCTAAAGTGTAACAATCGATAAAAGGAACAAATATTATGATGTTGATGCCTATACAAATATAATATACGTTTCTAATGTTTCTCTTTCATTGATGCAGCGTACATTTATGAAAAGAAAGTAATTATGCAATATTTGAAGTCAAAGCAGCAACGTGGTCAATGCCCAATATCCAGTAGATCATTGTTGTCTTGTCTGAACCTTTACATTAATCCTATGCCACGATTGTGTTTCTCTTTACCAAACCTTTGTGTCAGGTTGGCCAAAGATACTGCAGGCAGATAAGCTGGTAGCAAGATCCTTTGTTACTGATTGAGATCGATGAAATGCGCAAAATGAATAAAAGAAACTGACGTAGAAGGTTTTGCCATGCTCAATAAAGATTAGTGATTGATCAAAGCCATTTCAGTTATGATTTTCTCTGTATATTGAGTACCTTTCGGCATCCACTTACTCATGGTCCATTACTGTTCAATATTTTTGCGCTGTGGACGCTTCATTTCAGGATAATTATAATATCTTAGTTGACATGCTAGACTTAGACCTGATAAAGTTTTCACGTTATCCGCTTTCTCCATGGGTTGCATGTTCTTTTCGCTTAGCGATTGTTGTTTTCGCATTTGTTAACCGTTTTTCTGTTTTCCTTATGAAACACAATCTTTTTGTTTTCCTTTCCTCTGACTCTTTTCTTCTTTCTCTCCTTTCCTTTTACTTGCTTGACTGTTATCATGAGAGCAATCTTAACATGGGATCAATCTTAACAAAATAGTTTCAAATTTAGAAGAGAACAACTATCTTCTAATATAAATTATAGTTTTATTTCTATTACCTAAGAAGTGGTGCCAAATAAGGTAATTCAAGATGGGTAATTACTTCCTGCACTCCCCCATTTTCAAACCTGCACCCCCACATTGGATGAAATGACCTAATTGCTATGTTCGTTTCTACCTCATTTCATTCCACCCATCACTGTTATTGCTGCTGCATCATCACCATCGCAGAAGAAGAATAAGAGAAGGAAAACATTAAAAATTCTAGAACGCATTTTCTGGAAATATGTTCTCTGAAAAGTTTATTTTGAAACACATTTCCAAAAACAGTATTTCCAGAAAATCTTATTTTAGAAAACTTTTCTGAAAATCTTATCCGGTCCTGGAAAATGTGTTCTGGATTATAATTCATAAATTTTAGAAAGTATATTTTGGAAAAAATTTCAAAACAAGTAATCTAGAAATCACTTTAAAAAGAAGGATAAAATAATCATTTTGAAAAATTTTGGGGTACAAGTTCAAATTAAGGGGTGAAGACCAAGATCTAACGTGAGTATAGTTAAGTTGGAAACACAAAAAAAGAACCCAAAAATCAAGAGGCCCAAAAGGATGGGTTCTGGGAAAACTATCTTTGATGGGTGGCACCAACTAATTCGAATGAAGGGTAACATTATCCTTCCAAAAAATTCATTTATAAGGATAAACCTTATCAACATTTTTCTTTTTTGCATCCCACGTGGTCACAACTTTCTATCAGCAAGACATGAAAACATTTGTAATAGATAATTGAAGTTTATGCATCAGCTAGAGCTCTCTTAGAATGCCACAGTCCCTTCCATTCATCACTGAAACTACACTCCAATGACACTTTGCATCGCCTTTCATAGCCATAGTTTAATGGACAACCTAGTACAACCTTTTCACCATCTCAATCCCTATGTTGTTCAGAACCCACAAACCCACATGCAACCCAGAAGCCATTCACCCACTTCAGTTTCTCTAGGAATGTCAGAACCCCAGCTGGTTTCTTCTCCTCAATTTTCCTCACCAAAATTCTCTCCTTTTGATAACTTGGGTGAGTTGAAGACTTTGAATTCCGTGAGGGAATTGCATGCCCAGATGGTGAAAATGCCAAAAAGAAGGAGCTCAGTGACAATGGATGGAAGCATGATGAGAAACTACTTGGAATTTGGAGACTTTGTGTCAGCAACAAAGGTTTTCTTTGTGGGTTTTTCTAGGAATTACCTTTTATGGAATTCTTTTCTGGAGGAGTTTGCTAGTTTTGGAGGTGACTCACATGAGATTCTGGAGGTGTTCAAGGAATTGCATAATAAAGGAGTAGAATTTGACAGTAAAGCTCTCACTGTTGTTCTGAAAGTTTGTTTGGCTTTGACAGAGTTGTGGCTTGGGATGGAAGTTCATGCTTGTTTGGTTAAGAAAGGCTTCCATGTTGATGTACACTTGAGTTGTGCATTGATCAATCTCTATGAGAAGTGCTTGGGAATAGATAGGGCAAATCAAGTGTTTGATGAGACCCCACTTCAAGAAGATTTCTTGTGGAATACAAGTGTTATGGCAAACTTGAGGAGTGAGAGGTGGGAGAAGGCCTTAGAATTGTTCCGTCGAATGCAATGTGCTTCTGCCAAAGTCACTGATGGAAACATAGTCAAACTGCTGCAAGCATGTGGAAAGTTGAGAGCTCTCAACGAAGGGAAGCAGCTTCATGGGTATGTTATAAAATTTGGAAGAGTGTCAAATACTTCAATTTGCAATTCTGTAGTTAGCATGTACTCTAGGAACAATAGACTTGACCTAGCTAGAGCAGCTTTTGATTCAATGGAGGATCATAACCTGGCATCTTGGAACTCAATAATTTCGAGTTATGCAATCAATGGCTGTTTGAATGATGCGTGGGATATGCTCCGGAAAATGCAGTCTTCCAGCATCAAACCAGACATTATAACTTGGAATTCTGTTTTGTCTGGCCATCTTCTTCAGGGATCGTATGAAATGGTTCTCACCAATTTCCGGAGCCTGCAAAATGCCAACTTCAAGCCAGATTCATGTTCAATAACTAGTGCTCTGCAAGCAGTTATTGAATTGGGTTGCTTTAATCTGGGGAAAGAAATCCATGGCTACATAATGAGAAGCAACCTTGACTATGATGCCTATGTTTGTACTTCTTTAGTGGATATGTATATTAAGAATATTTCCTTAGATAAAGCTGAAGCAGTGTTTCATCATTCCAAGAACAAAAACATTTGTGCTTGGAATTCATTGATATCAGGTTACACCTACAAGGGCTTGTTTAACAATGCGGAAAATCTATTGAAGCAGATGGGGGAGGAAGGGATAAAACCTGATTTGGTGACATGGAATAGTTTGATTTCAGGTTATTCAATGTGGGGCCACAGCGAGGAAGCTTTGGCCTTGATGAATAGGATCAAGAGTTTGGGATTAACACCTAATGTGGTGTCCTGGACTGCTATGATATCAGGTTGCTGTCAAAATGAGAAGTACATGGATGCCCTGCAGTTTTTCAGCCAAATGCAAGAAGAAAATGTAAAACCTAACTCTACCACCATTTGCAGCTTACTCCGTGCTTGTGCTGGTCCCTCACTGTTAAAGAAAGGTGAAGAGATACATGGCTTTTGTATGAGAAATGGGTTTGTGGATGACATATATGTGGCCACAGCCCTTATTGACATGTATAGTAAGGGAGGAAAACTAAGAGTAGCCTATGAAGTTTTCAGCAAAATACAGGAGAAAACACTACCATGTTGGAATTGCATGATGATGGGATATGCTATTTATGGCCGTAGTGAAGAGGTATTCACTCTTTTTGACAGCATGTGCAAAAGCGGTATCATACCTGATGCTATAACCTTCACCATTCTTCTATCTGGCTGCAAGAATTCAGGTTTAGTTATGGAAGGGTGGAAGCACTTTGACAGCATGAAGACACACTACAATATTACTCCAACCATTGAGCACTACTCTTGCATGGTAGATCTTCTTGGAAAAGCTGGCTTTCTTGATGAAGCTTTGGATTTCATCCACGCCATGCCACAAAAGGCAGATGCTAGTATTTGGGGTTCTCTTCTTTCAGCATGCAGAATTCACAAAGACGTTAAGATAGCAGAGGTTGCAGCAAGGAATCTTTTCAGATTGGAACCATATAACTCTGCTAACTATGTATTGATGATGAACATATATTCCACTTTTGAAAGATGGGGAGACGTGGAGCGTCTTAAAGACTCAATGACTGCTATGGGGGTGAAAATTCCAAATGTTTGGAGTTGGACACAAGTTAGGAAAACTATTCATGTGTTCTCCGCAGAAGGGGAATCACATCCAGAAGAAGGAAAAATATATTTTGAGTTATATCAGTTAGTCTCTGAGATAAAAAAGCTGGGATATGTACCTGATACACATTGTGTACTTCAGAACATTGATGAGAAGGAAAAGGAAAAGGTTCTGCTGAGTCACACAGAGAAGTTGGCAATGACATATGGACTGATGAATATTAAGGATGGATCTCCCATCAGGGTAGTGAAGAACACAAGAATTTGTCAAGACTGTCACACATCAGCAAAGTACATTTCTCTGGCTCGAAACCGCGAGATTTTCCTCAGAGACGGTGGCCGTTTCCACCATTTCATGAATGGAGAATGCTCATGCAATGATCGTTGGTAATTAGATACATAACCAAAAGCATGAAGCGTTTTTCTTCTCTAGCTATTATGCTCTTGTATATCAACACATGGAGTATGCTAATGAAGGGAACTTTAGGCCAAATTAAAGAATGACCAAGTTACTTGGGGATCATTGAATACCCTTTTTGCAAGCTGCAATCTTCACCTGAAATAGTTTCTTCTTTGGTATGAAAAGAGTTAGAAGAACAGATACATAACAATGTGATGAAAAGTACCATGCAAGTTACTGAACATTGACACAACATTCTCCAACAAATTATTGTTCTACCAGGTTTCACCATTTGCAAGAGTAGCATCTGTTGGCTTCATCAGAGCATATAAAAATGTAAAGTCGAGATTGTTTATGAAATATATTCTTCAAATTCAAGCTGCTAACAATCTAGCTTGACAAAAAACAATCTTATGTTACATAGAATATCTTGTCTATGGTTATAACATCATTTTACTTCACATCCTCTTCTCCATCTTTCACATAAGGTTTGATGTCAGAAACACTATTTAATTAGAGTGCACCTGTAATAATATATATATGAAGGAAATTCTCAGAGCAGATTATGGCATAAATTATTCAGACTTACTCAAGTTAGCAAGTGATACACAATTCACTGAAAATTGAGTGCGGAATCGAGTTTGAGTGTGTGTAAATAAATAACCAAAGATAATGATCAACATCCACACACATGTAATTTTCAACAAATTTATGTCAATGATAATAAAATATATTGAAAAATGTTAATTTTATTTCTTTTGGGTGGCGGGGATAAGAGTGATAAGAAAAAACAATAAGCAAAAGTAGAGATAAAATATGATATATGTGATAAAGAAAGAGATAAAAAGATAAGAAGAAAATTAGATAGAATGAGATGGAAGAAAAAGGGAATATATATTAATCATAGTGTAACATGCAAATGACTTTTTTATTATTATTATTATTATTATAATTGTTAACTTAAGGTAACATAACATACATAATATGTATTTATTTGTCGATGTCAATATTGTGTGCGATCATAATTACATCTGGATAATGAATGCACTATTTTGTTGATGACTACACCTTCAATGTAAAGTACTAACTAAACTTTTAAAATAATTTTGAACAAACTTACATTTTGTTAATATAATAACTAATTTAACTAATTATGTTAAGCGATTAAAATCAATTATCTCAAGTAATAATAGCTGATTAAGTCGATCACAACTTGAATTCAGAATTTCACAAATAATTGATAATAATTGATTATAAATACTAAATAATTAATTATGTTGTTTCAATATACTTGTTGTTGTTGTGTTACATGAAAAACATAATAATTAATTATAACTAAATATGATACATTCTCTTGGTTAGTAATTACAATATTTTTCAAACTTCTTTAAAAAGGTAAGCATTTTATGATTTTCTTAAAACTCTCTCTTCTTAATACATATAAAAGAATTTTAGTTGTTTTCTGAAGAAAAAGTTTTTGAAGAATCATCTGTTACATTTTGAATAATATTATTGTTTAAGATCATCAAAAGTGTTCTATGTTATTTGTTGCAATTCTTTTGAGAATATTTGTCACTCTAGGTAATACTTTTTCCTATCTTAAAATCTTTCCTTTTATATTGTGTGGTGTGTTCACATGTATTTGAGTTCTAATACGTGTTGTTCTTGTTGAAGAATGTTCAAGAATATTTTTCTTATACTAATTACATAGATGTTCTTATAATTGAATAATTCAAACAAATGGTGGAACAATCTAGCTAAGGTTACTCATATTAATTTAGATCTAAATTCTAACTAAATCAAACTAAACATATATGCATCTTTCTTTTCATATTGATTATATTATCTTGATATATATTGTTTCAGTGTAATTATTGAAATTTCTTGTCTTATCCTCTTTATCAAAGCTTTCAAGTAGAAATTTTTTTATTATATAAGGCATTTTATTTAACCAATTTATCCTTTTTTATTGTGATTTAAGGTGTATTTTTTTAAATTGTGTTTACAAATTTTATCATCAAATCATTATATATATATATATATATATATATATAATTTTTTTTTCT
>Ga0123340_1006343_pt1 | contig 11290 bp, 6 predicted proteins | sample SirMexnodulemix_FD_89961 | JGI IMG/M metagenome (GOLD analysis project Ga0123340, IMG submission 89961) | Root nodule microbial communities of legume samples collected from Mexico - Siratro Mexico nodule mix | ecosystem: Host-associated > Plants > Roots > Nodule | place: Mexico: Nepantla... | reverse complement strand
TTAATATTAATATTGTTAATATTAAAAATACTTTTTAGGACAAGAGATATTATATAAGATCTTGTCCTTAATTTTTTTTTAACAACCAAAAATAAAATAAATAGAAAGGAGGACTTTATATGTGCTCTAACTCTGATACATCACAAGAGGTCTGTCTATATATCCAAAAAAGCCAAATAATTCAAAATCTCTTATTATACTATATCAACATGTTCTAATAAAAATTTCTTATAAGATGTATAAATTTAAGATTATTGTTAATAGATGTTTCATAAATCAGTCTTAAATTATGTTTGATATTTGTACAGTAAATGGAAAAGAAAAGACTTACGGATATACAATTAGGCAAAGTCCATAATTTTAAACCATTTTTCAGTTGGAAAATAAAAGTTAAAATATTGGTGAACATCCAATAGTGTATATAGGTGTTAACAAAGATCTTAAATTTAAAACATACAAATTTTATAAAAGATACTCATTTAAACATGTTGATATTCTGATATAGAATATATGATCAGGGTTTTAAAATTAAAATTTGAATCTTATAAAAGATCTTAAGTCTTATGAATAAGAAATAAATTTTCAATTTCATCAATCATGTATTCAAAATTGAAATACAAAATAAATTATAAAAGTAAGAATTAAATAGGGATTTAATAAAATTCAAACAAAAACTTATAAAGTTGTTTAAAAATGAACTAAAATGATGAAACACATTTAAATTAAAATAAAATCTTATATAGAATTTCTTAAAAAACAGTTTTACATTAAAATTATTATAATATCAATGGGCACTTAGAAACTTCTCCATCGACCTAATATTTATGTATATGGGTGAATTCGACTTAATTCGTTTTAAATTTCTCAAGAAGTGCAGTAATGGGTTTGATCTAATATAATATTGGGTTCACAATTTTCGTAAAACCGTATGAAAATAAAAAAGTTAAAAAATACCAACCAAATAAATAAAATCAATATATATAATCTTGATATAATGTCACTGTCACAAGAATATTATTTTATTACATTTCCTTAAAAATTATTTTTAAAGGTTATTACGAGGTGAATAAATGTAAAGTAAAACAATAAATAATACAAAATCTATAATATACTTCATAAAACTTTATGTCTAATAAATAATTTATAAAAAAATCATCTTGTTAGTTTATCCAATCCAAAGTTTATAGATTTTTTTTATATATATATTGTTGAACTCATGTTTAGATTCTTAAAAATATATTGACATCGTCACCTTTTATTTTAAATTCTAAGACATTAGATTTGTTGGTTATTTTTTTCAATTTTACTTAACTTGAAATTTAAACTTACACTAACACTTCAATATATTGATCAACTTTTGTAATTAATGTGAAAAAGTAAGAATTAAACTCAGACATTAATACATTAATGTTGATGAAATATTTAAGAGAGACTTGATCCCTGAGTTGAGTTGAATGGCATGAATGCATAAGGGAAGGTGAAGTCCAAGGTTATGGGGTAGTTTCTGAGAGTTATGATGATATGATCTCAAAGAAGCAAATGGCATCATTGCAGAATGAGAGGTAGCTAAGAGAGAAACAGTCCCAATTCATATTCCCCCATTTCAACCACATAGTGCTCAGACACTCTACACATCAAAATGGAAATGCTAAACCCTTCTATCCATTAATTCTTTTATGTAGTACAACCTTTTTTCGGACTCAAAACCCGGGCCTCACCCTCCACTTCAATCAATTCTCGAATCATTCTGCTTTCCATCATTTATTTTTCTCTTCATATTCTGCAAGACAAAAATATATTTTTTAATAACCATACCTTTGTTAAGATCAACTACTCTATTGTTATGATTTGTGCTAACTTAATATTTTAAAAAGTTGAGGTAGATAAAGTACTTATTTGTAACTACTTGTGGTGGCCGTTTCTCTTTTCCTTTAATAATTTTTGTACATGACGAATGTGAAGAACCAAAACCAAAGATGCTTATGCTTTAGCATGAAACATCCAAAATTCACCTTGCCAACTGTCAATGAACATGCAACTGAATAAAAATGTTGCAAAAGGACACCTGTTAACAGTGATTTAGAAAATCAACTTTAAAACTAACATTCAAGGACCTCAAAGTTAGACACAGGTATTTTTGGTTATATATAATTGAGAAAGGAAACTTCATATGTATAAGGAATGAGTAAAAAGAAAACAGTATATATTTTGTTCAAGGTTTATCTATGAAGTTAGATATTTTTATGTTTCAATAATTAGAAAAATGTATTTTAGATTACAGGTTTTTCATTGAAAACTAAAAATAGTTATGTGGTTGATTAATTATGCTTAAGTGTGTAGTTTGGTTTGGTGTGGCATTGGTGGACCATGTAGCCACATGCCATTGAATACATTATCCAACTGGGGTAAGTGAAAGGATGGTATTGCCCTATTGCCAAGACTTGCTCTGCTGTTTGGGGCCCTTCTCTTCTCATCAAGCTTAACCCATATCTGCCCCTTTCTCTACTGACAAGTGGCATCCTCATACCCAAAAAGATCAACTTACCTTTTAACCCTTTCCACCAATAACAAACATGTTAATGCATGTGAGTTTCATTTCATCATCCATCAAACCCACAATTTAAGACCCAAAGTAACACGCAATATACATGATCCAAACAAGCTGTGTCTCTTAACAATTTGGAAGTCTACAAATTTGTTATGCCTCCAATCCTATGTTTCTCCTTTCTTTCTTTTTCATGTAACAATATTGCACACACACTCAATGCTAACCAACCCCTTTTCTCTTTTCACATTTCCCCTTCTATATGTAGTAATCAGAGTTGCCTTTTCAACCCTTTAGTTCATCATGAATTAATACACTTTTAATGGTTGAACTTGTGGTCGTACCAGTCTTATTAATATTGCGTCTCTAATTACATTTCAATGCATGTGTTACACTTTGAGGACTTTTGTTGAGGTTGTTTGAGGAACATTACTTAATTGGCTTGTCTAGGAACTGTGACACCAGCAACCACAACAGAACCTTGTATATTAATTCTCACTTCTTTAGTCTTCTTGGTTCGATTTCAGTATTAATTTGTTGTAGCTAAGACTGCAATTGGGTGGAGGGCATGAGTCTTGTGGTTTGTGGAGAACTGCTGGTATAGGGTCTCCATCCAAGAGAATCTCTCTGTCATATTTAATGGCTAAGGCACATAAATGAAAACCAATAGTGTTATTTGTACTTTTCTCATATAAAACAATTCAGTGGTAGTTTTACCTTATGTTTTCTGCAAAGAATATACTCTCTTCCTTTTACAAAATTAATTAAATATTAACACTTAATATTACAAACATAAAGGTATGGTAATAAATTTAACTTTTAAAGACTGTAAAAAAGTCAGATAGACTAAATGTGTGTTAATGAGAACTAAAAATAGAAAAGGTCAGATAGAGTAAAAAAGAGTAAATGAAAAGCACAGTGAAAGTCATTTTAGTCAAAAAGAAATATCAAATATCATCAAACGAAGGAGTATCCTACACTAGGCTTTAAAGACGTGCATCCAATGCGATGCAACACCTCAAAACATACATAACACATCAAATCTGTTTCGATCACCCTCATGTCCATAGCGTGCATTTCTCATGTCTGCATCTGTTCCTATACTTCTTGCTTTTAGCAGACATTTGCTTTCCTTTTCATCCTTACCTTTATATTAATACTACTATAACCCTTTCTTGCCCTCAAAGCTTCTTCTTAAATACAAAGTTTTTCCATGCACTCAATATATAAACATAAATATATGTGTGTGTACAAGAACAATGAACAACATGTAATGCTACATCTCTTACTCCGAAACACAGATAACCTACAAAAAAACAATCCACAAAATAGGAGGTCCTTGATTGAACAGCTTAATTTAGTAGTTTCCTGTTCATGAAACCAAAGTAAAAAACAGTATAATATTAGTTATGAACAAAACCAAACAAACCAAGTATCCTTTTTAGCCCTACCTTTCTGCAACAAGTCAACGGAATACATGAGTATACATAGTAGCCTATAGCCACTCAAAAAGATAGCAAATTTTTCAGTGGCTGTCATCTAATCCTTCCCCATCACGTCGCTAATAGTATGCAAATCATAGGCTTTTCTCGACAGTACACACCATGTATTTATACTATGTGAAAAATAGGAGGAAAAACATAGCAAGATATTTCAGTGATTGTTCGTATAAACTTTTCCAGGAATTGGCATGGAAATTCAAGAGAAGATATATAAAAAAGCTTTGCGTTAGAATGAATATATTATATTATAATATTAATCAAAGTGATACCAGTTAGGCCATAAAAGGCATGGACCATGCAAAAGGTTATTATGCAGGAATGACTCGTGCAAACCATTGAGCTCTTTTTTTAATTAGTAATAAAAGGTACATGCTATACAAATTTATCCTCGGTATATATAGTTAAGTATGACTTTGTAGAGGATTATTTTGTTAAAGGATATTATTTATACAAATCATGGGGTCTACGTTCAAGCTTTTCTGTAATAGCTAGGCAAGGAAAAAACTTTACCTTTATAGACTGGATCGATAATTTCTTGTACCACTGCATTCTAACAGTTTTCATCTATAAAATGACTCTACAAAATGAAGAGTAATATATTTTTTTATGCGACAAATTCGACATCTTTAGTTTTCCTCGCAAACTGGACAGAACAACTGTGTACAATAGCCCGAAATCATATCAGCAAACCATAACTGCAAATATAAATTCTATAACATACAGTACAACTGCATGATGGTCGGATGAAGTTAAACATAACTTTGTTTTTCTCGTCTAAATGGTTATTATTTTCATGTAAACAGAAGCTCAAAGCAACGAATCATCATAGAGGTGATTTGTGAGACGGTTCGGTTGCTGGTTTTTCTGCGAGGATTTCCTTTTTATAATCTTAAAGCAAATAATTTTGGGGTACTTGACCTGCCATTTGTAGGTCATGTAATCGAAGAAAAAGGGTGCCGGGGTCCATTCATCTGAATCAAAAGCTGTTGTTTCCCATGTAGCTCTCTAAACCAAATATTGGGCCAGTGAAGACAAATTATAATATCAGAGAGTACAGAAACAAAAAGACTTGCCAGGTTCATTGAGAATATTGTAAGTGATTACACTCTTTGCAGAATTGTTTCCAACGGATTTATCCACGTTTCTCAAACTTCTGTTGCAATTTGATTGCAAATGTGAAGCAAACAAGTTCTTTCCACCTCGAAACTTGTCATGCCATTTGTTTTCAATTTTTGTATGGATAATATACTTCACGTATATGTGTTCGTCTACAATTATAGGCGCAAATAATTTCCCATAACTGCCTATTATATTCAAGAACATGTATTCCACTTAATGCAACTCATAAAACAGCACAATATACTACTCAAGACTGAAACATACTTTTGAAGACTGAAACTACTGGTTGTTATATATTTTAGTAACTGCCACACAATAATAAAGACAAATTATTTGACTTAACCAATATAGAACTACGTAAATTCTCAAAATTAATTATGCCTGTTCGAGTATAGAATCAAATTAAAAACAAATCCATTACTTACATCTAAGTTGAAACTACTATTAGCAATATCATTTTTCATGTTTTCCGGAATGTTGATTTGAGAATCGAAATACCAAATCAAGCACTTGGAGGATAGATATACTAACATTGTATGGATCCTAGATAAAGCATTATAGAAGGGTTCTTTATATATAAACAATTTTTTCTTTTAAAAAGTAGATTTTCATTAAAAAAAAAAGTTGTATATTTTATTGCATGTAGTAAATAATAAAGTTTTAACAAATTTTAAAAAGATGTTACCTCTTTTCTTTTACTAATTATTACGCCATCTTTTTATCTTTTTTAAAATTGTGGTTCCTTTTATCACCTAGAATAAAATACACAAATACGAAATAGTTCCTTGCATCATTTCATAAGCAAAACTATTAATAATAACATTATCATCATTATCTATTATATAAAAGAATAAAAGGTATTTTATTGCTTAATGTGAAAATATATATCTTTTGTGAATGTAAAAAGCATTCCGCTACGTTAAATTTTGAAAAGAGTGAAGAGTACTTCTAAAAACATGTAACATGTTAGAATTTATAATAGTCAATTAAATAATTAAATGACAGAAATTTTATAAAATATGCAAATAATATTTTTCTTAAAACATCAAAATAACACGCGGATTGCAGACCTTGCGCACTTGTAATATAACTAAAGGGTGCAATTGTTGACCCCATGCATGCACGAGTTATATATACATCAACACCAATAACTAATCATAAACAGCGTCTTAAGCTACAATCACGGTAATTTCCTTTGTGTTGATAACAAATTTTGGATTAAAGAATATTTTGGTGTAAAAGAAACTATTTTTCTTGCGACAGTCCAAGTTGTTTCCTCGGTCAAAGGACACACAGTTATCATGATCGAGTCCACAATACCCGTTGGATAACAAAACATTCCAGTGCAAAATCAGAATATGTCCCCAGTGCAATGCTTTCAAAACAATCGCACACAACGTAACGAAGGAATTGCATATTAGGAAGTAAAATATAAACATAATAACGAAATGAGAAATAAAGTAAAGCACCACCAAGTTGAACAAGATGCAGTGGCACCAAGTATTAGGACAAACTCCAGCATTAAAATTTTCTCTCAGCCACAAGTACATGAAATAATAACCGTTTTCTGCACTTGTACTACTTATTAGACTTACTTGCTATTCTCATGAGCCACAGCAGCAATCTGGGTGTTCGTTTGTCCTAGCAAGCTGCTTATGGAACGTGCTTTTACAACTCCAAGCTTCATCCTCTTCTTCGTGATTATCTCTGGCTTCTTTTCCTCCTCCTCCTCCTCCCCCAAGGCCTCACCAACACTCATATTTTGCTTCTCAAGAGAAGAAGAAGAAGAAGAAGAAGGGTGGTGTACGTGCACCTTCTTTGGTGCAGTTGACGCAATGGAACGGCTTCTAACACTTGTCATGCTTCTGAGTCTTCCCTTTCCCAAGTGATGCTCACACAGCGAGTAACCAACCAGCGTTTGTTGACAACACCTCCACCCTCTTCCATTCACACGACTGCACCTAGAACCTTCCATCAGTGCACTACCCCTTACCCTCTTCTTACTCACACTCGCATTCACGTTCACGTCATCCACTTTTCTTTCTTCATCTTCCTCTTCCGTGCTATCCTCGTTGCGAGAGGAACACTTCTTGTTCATCTTGGTCTTCATCTTCGCCTTCATCTTCTTGCTGTGTGTAGCAGCAATATTATTCTCCTCGAATGCGCCTCTCCTTTTCTTCAGCGGAATAGCTTTCTCTTCCTCGTACCATCTATCTGCAACGCATGAATAACAAACACCATCACGGTCAACACTAGCCAGCAAGACACAGCCACATGCATTTGATCTTGGCCATTTACCTTGAGTAGAAGAAGGGCTTAACGGTGACACCACCCCAGCTAGAGTTTCCAAAGCCAAGTTGCGTCCTTTCCTACAAACAAAGCAGACCCAGAAAGACCCACAACCATAGCATATGCACACATGTACGTGAATACATAAAATTTACGGAGTTGAAGTGAAAATAATAGTGCAATACTTCGAAAGAAGAAAACACAGTGTAGTTGGGGACCAGCATTTGGTGGTGGCTACTTGTGCACCTCTAGTGCAAACGGTAGATGTCCAATTTTGAGAAAATAACCAAGGACTTTGGTTAGATATGTGGGAGAGTATATATGGTGGCTACACAAACCTCTTAATTAAAACAACTTCAACAGTGTTTTCCACTGATGTATACATTTATTTTTTCATAAAGAATAATAATAATAATATTTTGTTTTTCCATGCTAGTTAAAAACTTAAAATCTAGATATGGGTCTCAGTTTTTTTCACCTTTTTTACTATGAGACTTCATGAAAGAACAAGAGAGGGGAAAAACGATTTCTCTTTTTTCGTTCTTACCTGGTATGATTACCCTTCTCTCCGGAGCCTTCTCCACTTTCTTCCCTTCCAACAACCTCCTCCTGCAAAACCAAAATATACATAGGATCTTGTTCTTGTCGCAAGCGTGCCCCTTTCTGGGTGTGCGAAAAAAATATTTATTAATTTAAAAAAAAAAAAAAGGAATAAATAACGAATTTGAGACCAACGGGTAACCACTTGCGAGAGATTGGACAAAAGTGCACTTGTAAAAGCCCACATCATGAAATTTCGAAAAAACAAAACGGAAATAGTGAAACAATTTTTTTTAAAGAAAAGGGGAAATAGAAATTAAACAATTAGTGTTTGTGTGTGTTTTTACTTACCAAAGGGTCTTGCTTGTTGTGCTGTCTGTGTGCCCCACTTTCACCGATGCCGGAGGGATCATCCCAGCCGTTGCTTGGCTTCCCGATCGAAGGGAGCGACTGATCAGACGGCTGGCAACGATCCAAGCTCCACGACGCAGCATGGCCATGGAGCACTGCAGAAGAAGAAGAAGAAGAATGTTTCGCTGCGGTGGAAGCAGCCTCGCTTAGTTGCACCACCACCGGCGACCGGCTGATCAGGTGTGGATCTGACAGAGGCAGCGGCGAGAGCGACGCCGGGAAAAGCACCGGCCTTTTCCGGATCCTCATCGGTGCAAAACAGAACAAAAGAAAAAAAAAACACAGCCCACCACGAGATTCACTCACCAAAACCGATCTTGAAGTTTCAGATTTCAAACAAAAACAAGATAGAAAGAGAGACAAGAAAGGGTATCCATAAACCAATCCATTGCTACTGCATCTACATGCCCCTTCAAAGACCAAGAAAAAAAAATTATGCCTTTATCAACTCTTTCCCTCTCTCTTTCTATCTCTCAACCTTCACACACAAACGCATACCTACACTCTCTCTCTCTCTATCCATCTCTATCTATCTCCATATATATTGCTTCCATTAGTTATTATTCTCTCTCTAACTTTTATTTGTTGCACCACAGAAAGGGAGTTGTATGGGTGAGGGACGGCACGTGCGACGGAGTTTTTGGGAGGAGGGGGCACGTGTGAGAGTGGCACCGGGTGGGACGGTAGCCAGTAGAAGAGAGAGAAAGAGAAAGGGACAGAGTACGACGAGGAAATGAGAGTGGAAGAAAGCGTTACATTACAAAATTAAACCAATTTAAAAAAAAAAAGGAAAAAGAAGAAAATTTTGATAAGAGAAGAAGGGAGTGGGTGGTGGCGTTATCGTTTATACTTTTAAGATGAGAAACGGTGGGGCCCGCAACCCCGACCCTCCTTAACCGTAACATTAACCTTCTTCACCTTGTTCATGTAGCTTTTAGTACTCTTTCTCTTTTGTTCCCATCTTTCTTTATCTCTTCTTCCTTCTTCATATTCAAAGTTTATTGTCGAAGTTTTTATATGCCACAAAATTTTTGTTTGAAAAAATAAAAAAAATTGTGTAAAAACGATGAATATGTTCTGGTTTATTTGGCTTCAATATGCTGCTTAAAAGGTGCAAAGAATATGGACTTTACTTCTGATGCTAAGATCAGATTTATAACCTTTTTGTATCAGATCAGACTCCAAGCACTCCTTCAAACATACTCTAAGGACTAACAACACTTACAAAAATTCATACAGGATCTTCCGGGGTTTAGATTATTTTTGGAAAATTGTTCCTTTTTTTAATTCTATTACAAAGTTCATAAAAAAAACATAGATACCATCTTAATATCATTACATCAATTAAACATGAATCTTAGTATTATAACAGAGCAGAATCCCGATATATACTCTTATTTTCTCACTTCTTATTCACAACACTTGCTTCAATTCCTTAACCGCCGTTTCAACTTCTCACCAGAGTTGACGAATGCCAGCAAAATACACTTTTGATAAATTCTTTATTATTAATTAAAAGTTATGGAAAACTATAAAATACTAAGTGAAGTTCATCGCTTACACAGATGGGTTTTATCAAAATTTATACTTTTTTAACTAATTTTAATTGATAATAAAGAGTGTATCTAAAAAATTATATTTAAAACTTAGCAGTATTGATATTGATATCTATGAAAAATATTGATATTTAACTTAGGTGAAATGAGAGGTGTAGCAATTTAGATGATAAATGCACTTGTAATTATTAGTAGAAGATTAACGGTTGAAAGTTGAGATAAAATAAAATAATTTTAAATTTAATCTTTATTTTTTAAAATAATAATTAAGATTGCATTTTATATTTTAAAAGGTATTCTTCTGAACGTGAATCACGTCTTAAATTAGACATTAAATTAAGTTCAAAACCTTGAAAAGTCAACTGTGTTTTGATGACATAATTTGAGGATGATACATGTGTGTCAGGACTATGACTTTCATTTATTTTTCAACAGAATCAAACAAACTCTTGTAATCATATTGAAATGGTTTTCGCAAAAATAATAAAAGCTTTAGGTTTTAGTATAGTTAAAGTTTTATGTACGTAGCAAATTTATTCAATGATGAGTTCCTCTCTACGAAACTATTGTCTTAAGATAAAAATTTGTATTACTGTTATTATTGTTTCATCTTATAGCTTTGGCTACTTATACCTTCCAATAATGCTTAAAGAAAATAAGAAAATAAAATTATAACGATATTAAATAAAAAATATAACAAAGTGCATTTTGAATTAGGTATACCTTTCTATAAAGTAATTTTCGATAACACTAAAAGAAGTCACATGCAATATAGTAATTTATCTTTAGATGAAGTAAATGTCACATGACTTATTGACCAAACATAACATACAATATCTTCCAACATATCACATACAAGGTTGATGGACTATTTGCAACATTATAATGAATCAATATCTGTTTTGATAGAATGCATGTATAAAATGATATTCTTTTTATTCATAAAGAAGAAAGGAGAGAGGGGAGAAAAAAGGTAAATGATGAAGGAATAAATAATATAAGGTGAAAATTAGGATTTAAGGAACAATAAAAATGGAGATACAAAACAAAAGTTAAGAATAATAAAGGTGAATGACAAAAAAATAGATTACTTATTATTTTTACAAGAAGGATATTTTTATTAAAGAAAAATATGTTTAAAAAGACGGGTACTTATTAAATTTGGAGGTGCAACAAAAGCTCATATGTGGGGCCTTCTGTATTCTCATATTTTCCTTCTATACTTTATAAATATAAAAAAAATTCGGCTTTATCTTTCAAGTGTAAAGTTTTTTTTTTTTTTAGATTTTATAGTAAAAAAAAACTTTTTAGATTATCCAATCTAAAGG
>Ga0123340_1006339_pt1 | contig 11292 bp, 9 predicted proteins | sample SirMexnodulemix_FD_89961 | JGI IMG/M metagenome (GOLD analysis project Ga0123340, IMG submission 89961) | Root nodule microbial communities of legume samples collected from Mexico - Siratro Mexico nodule mix | ecosystem: Host-associated > Plants > Roots > Nodule | place: Mexico: Nepantla... | reverse complement strand
TATTTGTGTGTTGATTTAGAGAATTTATTTTTACATTATTTTTTTTTTTTTTTTTTTTTTTTTTTTTTTTTTGCAGTATTCCATGTGGAAGTCATCTTCTTTTCCTTGTGTATTTTCCCTTTTTATAAGTGTTTTTCTTCACTCTGTATGTTGTTCCTCTTCTTCTCAAAGTCGATTTTTGTTTGAAATTTCAGCTTCTTATAAGCTCTAATTTGAATACTTTTTTATATGTGTTTTTGTATTGGTTTACGTTGACCTTTTCCATTCCATTCTGTAGTCGATTGATTGTGGTAAGCCTCTATTAAATATTTAAACAATAACCTTCATTTCTTTCGAATTCTAAATTAGACTTTATTGAAGTTTATTTTAGTCAATGTTGATTTTCTTTATTATTGATTTTACTCAACGTTGATTTGGTTGTTATTAATTATATAATTTCTACATAAATGGGATATGGAATGATGTCATAGCAAAATTTTGTTGTTATTTATCTATAAAATATTGTTATTAAGAGTGAAATTTTTTATTACAATGTAATATTATAATTACAAATAATAAATTATTTTAAGTTAAGCTATAGTGGAATCCAATCTACGAAACTAAAAAAAAACAGTATATACAATGAAAGACACATGCAAAAAATTGAAAGAAAACATGCGATGATAAAAATAATCGTAATGTAATTTTCTTATATGTTTGCAACAAATGTGCAAAAGAAATGCTGAAAATAAATCCAAACTCAAAATTAATTATACTGGTGAATCTAAAAAACTCAAAAAGAAAAAACGGTATTATAAGTATTTTAAAACATGTCAAATCTAATGTTTTATTTATTTTTAATTAGGTATGCTAAACAATCAAAAATATGGTTCTCATTGATGAAAATTGAGCAATCAGTAAACAGAAGTAATTTGTATATTCATACTCATATGAGAGTTTATGGGACACACATAAATGAAAAGGTTCGAATTGTTTATGTAAGAAATAGATCTGATCTCAATTGTACATTTAACTTCAGTATTAAGTGTAATACTTTTACTATGTCCTGAAACAATTTATAATTATATTTATTATTTGACTCTACTCATAAAATATGAAAAAATCCAAGGCAAATTATTTCAAAATTACCAAGCAGCATTTTTGCTCTCTTTTGAAATTAAAGAAATTCGACCTGCATGTAATAAAAACACCATCATTATATTATTAGACTCAATCTAACAGTGACAGTGTCTATATAAAGTCTTGGATTCTAATCTCATTATTATTTTTGCATATGTAGAAAAAACCATCATCATTCATCATTAATAATTGTTCTAAAATTTTTAAGGAAGGAATTATGATCATCAATGAAGATCAATGCTTAAATTTTGCAAATAATTGCATCACGAACAGTGTATTTCCGCGTGAATCGAAGCATGGGCAGTGGATAAAGAATGAACGTGTTGAACCTCAAAATAAGGTTCTTATCCTTTTGAAACAAACACAAATTTGTCGTTTTGGGCTCAATCAGAGCGTTTTGATGAATTGTTTTTTTGGATTATATAAAACAAGTTGGGCTAGGTATTGGAATGGGCCATTCGTTCCTGTTTCAGGAAAAGTCTAGCCCTATTTTCACCTTGCGCCGTGGACCGTGATAAGCTCCTCCCATCTCCTCCGCCAGATCTCAGCATCGCCGCCGCTGAAGTTCTCCTTCGCATTCCGTCTCCGTTTCTCATTATCGTAATCCCTCTCACTTCACTCCACTTTTGAACTATAGCAGCAATAAGCTTTGTTACGAGTTTTGGTGTATTGGTTCGTTTGATCTAAGCGTTTGAGATTACAACGGTGTCTGTGCAGGTTGAAGCTCGATAAGGACGGTCAACATGTGCCGACAGAATTCTCTGGTGCAACATTCCGGGGAAGAAGAAATTGCGGCTGACGAGAGCCTTCTGGTTTATTGCAAGCCTGTTGAACTGTACAACATTCTCTACCGCCGCGGTCTTCATAATGTAAAACAATGAATGCATCTTTCTTGCTCTATTGAATTTGCGCTGTGGTTTGATTTTGCCAATTTTTAAGTTGCACTTCGATTTTTTTCCTTACTGGAATGTTCCAGCAAGGCCAAAGCCGTTTACTACCTTGTGCTTGCGTGTGTGTCTGTTTTTGTTTGGCTCGTTGGAAACTGCATTTTTCAGTCTCTGGTTAAAAGTTTTTTTTACAATGTTATGAGCTGATATTGCTTGGAATCCAATTGAATATCCTTAGGAGAAACCGGTGTACGATTTGTATGATACTTCAGGACATAAAAGGGTCTTGTATTTGTTGTTGGACATACCTCCTCCACATTTGAAAGTTGTTCTTGAATTAACTTAGATTCCAACATTTGCTTTCAGAAAAAAAAAAAAATTTCAGAGTTTGATTGATTCTACTTTATAATTGATTTCTCTTGCAGCCTTCCTTTCTTAGCAGATGTTTGCGTTATAAAATAACAGCAAGGCAGAAAAAGAGGTAATTATTCCTTCCAATCACTGTATAATGTGTCATTTTATCAAGGGTTTAATATCTTTTCGGTTCCTAAACTTTTTCGAATTTTTGCTTTTAGTGCCTAAACTAATTTTTTAGTTTGGTCCCTATACTTTTCCTCTGTTAATAGTTTTAGTTGCTACTATCAAGTGACTTAACAGCTATGATGGCAGTTTAGTGACTTGTCACGTCTTCAAAGAGTTTAATGAGATAGCCATGTGTATTTTTTTTTTGGTAATTGTGTTTTTAATTCTTTACGTGTTCAAATTAGTTGATATCATCAAACTAGAAGGAGCAATGTGGGTCAGAGCCATGTGGACAACGCTGTATGAAATGCAGTAAAGTAGCTCTTACAGATGAATGTGAAAGGAACAATGGATGGCTCATTTGGCACAATCAAGCCTCATTGCTCCTCAAGCTTGAGGCTTCAGGGCTGTTTCAGGGCTGTGTACCCTTTGGGATGGATTGGTCCTTCTGGACCTCATTACTTTTCAAGCTTGAGGCTCTGGGGTTGTATTTCCTCAGGGTAGGATTGACCTTATGAGCCTCATTGCTCTTTGAGCTAGGCTCTGAGACTGCGTATCCCATGAGTTGGATTGGTTTTCTGAGCCTATCACTCTGAGTTTGAGGCTCTTGGGCATGTCACATGTGGGTTTGGATTGGCTAAAACCCGACCTGAAGGACCACAAACCATTCACTAACCAAATTACACCCAAATTTGGCTTTTTTGAGCTCTCAAATTATGAAACTATTATTAAGAACCGGGGGGAGTATTTAGTTTCATGACTCCATTTACGCTACCATTCATACTATTTTCTTGCTGCTAATGTGTTTGCTTGTGCGGCTGGATTCTAATCATTCATTGATTCATTTAATACATCATCTCACATCTATGTTTTTTTCTATTTTGGTAAAAGGATAATTAAGTGATAATGTTCAATAAATGAAATTTAAATTTTGGGAACCTGGAGTCCTCCTGCAAATTAAAAAACAAATGTAAATGTAAAAAAGGAAAAATAGTTAAAATTTATCTTCATTACTCACCTAAGAAAGCTGCTTAGGTCTTGAGATGATGGGCGCTGAGAAACATATACCTCCCTGAAGAAAGGATTGAAGATCAGGAAAGGGATAAAATAAAGTATTTGACTATTTTCCACTATGTTTCTGTATAAATTACCTAGTCTTGCAATACATCCATGGTAACAATAAAAGATTAAGCAGGTCAATTTACAAAATCCAAAGCTACTTTCTGCATATTGTCGCAAGTCCCAAAGGTGATACCAGTAATTTGTTTTCAACATTTTGACTATTAGCAAGCTTGATTTTTAGGTAAATTTACAATTATTAACCTGCACTAAAGGCATGCAGTGCCTGAACTAAAAGAGGATGTGTAACTCTAAGGGTAAGCACTTCCCTGAAGGATCAGCAAGTTGACCAGGAAGAGGTGCTGGCTCCTACCAGTGGCCCTGCTTTTGTTGCCTTTGGCTTCACTAGCAAATGGTTATTACTCTATTGCTGACACAAGTTAATCTTTTAATTGTCTAATATTTTTTTTTCTTTTATGTGTAAGCCAACTTTAAAAGTGTAGGGATCTAAACTTTTAAAGGTACAGGCTTTGTTTTCATTGTTTCTGGCTGGTGGATTGGTTTCTAGTTTAATTTTAGCAATATACAGTTGTATCTTTGTTAAAATTTACATTTAACAACTGGTTACTTGTACAAATCTTCCTGAATAACGATTAATGTAATAAGGAGTTCATATAAATTATGCTTTATCTCTTAGTTATGCTGCATCGGGTGCAATTGAAAATACTCTATGTGCTTTCTGTTTTATAGGTTGAGAGCAGGAATTGTGATTTTCAATTATAGGGACCGCTACAACATGCTTCGAAAGACAGAAGGTATAGCATATTATACAGCACAAGGTTCAACATTGCATCTTACTCTTGCTGTCGTATGCTTGCATATTTTGAGAAGAGCAATCAAACTGGTCGTCAACTTGTTATCATTTGTTTATGACTGAATGCTCTTCACTGCAGAATTGCCTCTAGCTACAATTTGGAAGTATAAGATTTTTGACAATGCTGCCATCTTGAGCTGATTTTTTTCATTTTTTTTTTCATTATCCCTCTTTCTTTTATAATTTTTTTTTTTTTTACTTAAAAAAGAATTTTAACATCACTGAGGCATTTCGAATCTCTTTCTGAATACAGTGACTGAAGACTTTTCTTGCCCGTTTTGCTTGATGCAGTGTGGAAGTTTTAAGGTAAGAACCGTGAGTTGTACTTTTATTATGTTCTTTCCATTTATAATTTAATAATTAGGAGAATTATTGTCTCTCTTATCTGTTTTAGAAGATAGGTGAAAACTCTGAAAAGCGTCATTCTTGAAGGATATATTGAATTTATTTAATATAATGATTCTCTTCTTTGAATGTTAAATGTAATATTGTTTTGAGGTGGTAAAAAATTAATATGTAAATATTGGTTAGATATTCTTTGGGTCTTTAATATTTTTTGCATATCTAAATGTGCTATTTTTTTCTGGATAATATTTTCCTATTTTGAGTTATAATCTGACACAGCAACTTAATGATGCTTTGTTTTCCACACTTCTTTTGGCTATATATGGTGTTCAAAATTTTACTATAAAGTCACATGAACTTTTCTGTAGAAAAGTTTTGCATATTCATAGCTAATATAATTTCCCATTTTCATAGTTATTGCTCAGTATCTATTTATCGTATTCTCCTTGGCAATTTTATCAATCTCAGTTTATCTATGCAGGGTTTGCGACTTCATCTCTGTTCATCACATGATCTATTCAACTTTGAGTTCTGGGTTAGCAGTTGTAACTAAAAGTTAGCTTTAACATACTGATCCTTCTGAATGGCTTTTGAATTTGTTCTTTTTCTAATTTTGTAGGTTACTGAAGATTACCAAGCAGTGAACGTCTCAGTAAAAATTGATATATTGAGAGCAGAGGTCAGAACCTTGTTTAAATTTGATTTGTAGTAAATGGTTTATTTTCTTAGTGATTGAAAATTGTTCACTAAATATTTTGTTGTTCCAAGTATCAAAAGTGCGTGTCATCATTTTAATAAGATTGAGAGATGAATTTTTTTCCCAGAATATTTTATTGAATTCCCTTCATTTGAAATGTATTATTAGTTTCTTAACTTTTATGTATCTGCATGCAGAATGTTGCTGATGGAGTAATTCCACAATTGCAAACCTTCTCCTTCTGGTTGGTTGTGGATATTTATTTAAACAAGTCGCTAACCAATTCATATAATTTTGAGCAAGCTTACTAAATTAAAATTATTCAATAACAAAAAATTGTACAGTTCAAGGCCTCGAAAACGTAGAAGAAAGGACTCTGTTCAAAATGAAAAGCGCAGCAATGTACAATTTATGGAGTTGGATTCACCAGAAGACATACAGAATGGATTTATGCAAAAAGATGATGGTAGGAATTGTACTTTGATGCCTTCTGTGACTACGACTATAATTAGAAACAATATTTTGATATGTATGCTATGTTTTTATATTTGTGTACAGCACGCAAAAACCACTAAAATGCCTTGAGATTTTTCCTTAGAACATGCTAGAAGAGGAAACTTCTTTTTTCTGTGAAAAATTGTAAAAAGAAAAGAGAATTGGAAGAGGTTCTAAACTGTAAAACAGAGAGGACTATCGTGCACTGTTGGTGGAATTTTACCAAAGAAAATAAATGTGTTAGAGGAAAATTGCCACTTACTGTTTTGAACAAATGGTTTAGGGGAGTTAAAGAGTATTTCACTGTTGTTTGGGATGACTCCTTGTCGCATATTAGGTGTTGACACTCCTCATCCTTTTGTTTGTTTCTGCTCTTTCGCTATGTTCTCATTTGTTCAGCACACAAGGACACAAATACTCTTGGAAGTTGTTGCCTTCTTATAATTTAATTTAGATTCACAAAGTGCTTCGTGCCATGAAAAACTCCTTGAATCTCCCTTTCAAAATAAAAGATTGCAGTTTGATGGATTATTTTTACTTCAGTATATGGGGGAAGTATTTTGTTACTTACAAGTAACGTCTATAAAATTCTTTGGTTCATGTATTCTAAAGTTGTAGATATCCTATGCTGCAAAGGGGAGAACGTGTCCAGAACATCTCGTAATGAGAAGATACTGCCTATTGGAAGAAATAATGGAGGGAAATTTGGTCCCGATCATCCCAGCACCATGGACGACCTGGAGCATGTTGACTCCAGTTTCAACATTTCAGGTGTTTCGATTGCCATGCCTCAATCTTCTGGAGACCCTGAATGTAGTAAATCAATATGTAAAAGTGATCCTGCTCTGCCTACTAAATCAAAGAAACTAAGCATGGACCGAACAGACACAAAAAAGTATGTAAATAGAACCTTTCTCTTATTTTTTAATTTTAAGAATACAAGTTTCAGTTGTAAATGAAGGCTTAACTATTTTTGATTTTATTATTATTGTTTTATAGTTAGTTCTATTGTTCTTTTAGGCGCTGGCGCTATAAATAAACGTTTTCTAGTATCATAAGTGTAGTTTCTGGTAAGAGTGGTCAATTTTTAAACCTCTAGTTGTATTTTTTAAAACACTAAGAACAATTTAAGTGATTGATCAATGATCTAAAATAATACTCCATGCGTGGATATTTGAGTTGTAGATTATCTGTATTGTATTTCTGTTACCCATGGTTAAAATTTGTTAGCGAATGCAGACGCATCATTACTTATACCATTGGCATCTGTGATAAGGTTTTATTTTATTTTTTTAATAATTTTTTTAACTATGCATCGCCATGATATTTGATTAATTTGAGAGAAGTGTTATACCCATGACCTTTTTTTTTCCCTACATTTGTCATGAATCTCCCAATTTGGACATTTAGATTCTGTTTTTTAATTCAAAATTGTTTATCCAGCCGAATGCTTCTGCAGAAGAGACTGTTCTTTCACTCACACAGAGTCCAGGTGATTAGTTATCTTAGATCTTTCAAATTTATTATTTGCATGTGCTGCATAATCTGCTTGATGCATGGAATTTTTATGTATAACTTAATTGCTAGAAGTGAATCACAGGCTTATATGATTTTTTAATTGTAGAAAACTTTGGTTTTTATTTTAAACAGCTTTCTCTTTCATGCATAAATTTAGTACTAGTCTGCTAATCCTCAATTTATTTATTGCTTGCTGTTGGAAATTTGAGTTTAAATAAACCAGAGTATACGGGGGTCAATGTTTATTAATAGTCTATTGTCTTTTATATCTCCTAATTGTGAGAGCTCATTTTCTCATATTCTAGAGACACTGTTAGAATCTTCTGTTGTTGAAATTGTAGAGATTTTTAGGTAGGGAAGGAGGAAAGGAAATTGTATTATCGGAAATTCTAGAGATTTTTGATCTATCCTAAATATATAGCATATGCCCTCATGTATTATCGAGAAATAAGTCATAAAATATGGAGAGTACTCTTAAAAGATCATCTGAGATACTTAAATATTTAATATACAATAAAACTTGATGTTCATGAATTAATTCATTTTAAAACTGCGAATCTGGAGTTGTTTGAGGGGTTTCCTATACTATTGCTTACTGAAGGTGGTTCTAGTCACAATTTCATCACTAGAGAATTGGTGTTTTCTTTGGTTTTGCTGGTGAAATGCCTCATCAATTAGTCAACGGGCCGAGTTCACCAATTCCTAGGATTTCAAATTTAAATGCATTACCCAACCGGTACATGAACACGTTTGAATGTGTTGGAATAATTTAACGAAGTCAACTTAAAGTGATTGGGCTGGTTTGAGCTCAATTGATTTCAAGGGTGACCTCAACCCAAATTGATTGGGTTGTGGGTCAAATTGGGTTGGTTTGACAGATTTGTATGTTATGAATTGTTGGAACCTAGGGTTTGTTAGTTCTCTGGGTTGGGAGCCCTGGCTCTTTCTCTGTATTTTACCCTTCATCAAGCTTAACAAAATGTAGCATTATTCTATAATAAAGGAAATTGACTGTACTTCTGTTAGTGGACTTTATCTTATATCAACATTTGATTTTCCTAAGCACTGTCTAACTTTTGTGTGTGTTAAATGAAGCCTATGGCACTAGAACAAGTGTTGTCAGACCGTGATAGTGAAGATGAAGTTGATGACGACATTGCAGATCTTGAAGATAGAAGGGTAAGCTTGAAACCTTTCAATTGTTTATTTCTCAAATTTTCCACTTTTGTCTATATGTCCAAATGATGCATTTGAATTTGTTATTTCTGGGCCTTTTGTAAAGAACAGGAACATGATTAAATTTAGTGTAGTGCTTCATTGCCATGTCAAATTTGACTGACTTTATGCTCTTTTCATGTCGTCGAAAATTCCTTGTTCAGTTTGGTCCTCCCTACTCTAGTTGCTCCTCTAAATCTTGTGTATTTACTATTAAATATTTACAGTGGCACAAAATGAGATTAATCACTATAATTTATTGCTTAACTGTAATGTTGCAGATGCTTGATGATTTTGTGGATGTTTCCAAAGATGAAAAACAGCTCATGCATCTCTGGAACTCTTTTATGAGGAAGCAAAGGTGTTTAATGATAGCAGCCATATATTAATCATTCTTTAGTTTTCTTTCCTCCTCATTAGTAACACTAGTTTGCTTGTTAGGTTTTTGCACGATAAGCATTCTTTATTGTGTGTATGATTCTGTTGGTTACTTGTGCTTTTACTGTGGCAGGGTGCTGGCGGATGGTCATGTTCCGTGGGCCTGTGAGGCATTTTCCAAGCTTCATGGAAAAGAGCTGGTCACATCTTCAACTTTATTCTGGTACTTCTATTCTCCATTGATATTTCTCTAATTTCGTGGAGTTTTCCTACTAAAAGGAATGAAGCTGAATGATCAGCGAATAACCTGTCATTAATACGAGTTTTTTACGGAATTCATGACTTAATTTAATTGTATAAAAAAACACAAGATATATTTTATCTTATAACAATATTTTAGTGACATCAGATCAACCAGTCGTAGTACTTTAGTTTGTAAACTTTTGCTTATAACTTCAACTTATCTGTTTATTTTTAAGTTCTGTTTTTAAAAAATATCCTTTGATGCAGCAGGTGTTGGAGGTTATTCATGATTAAACTTTGGAATCATGGTCTTCTTGATGCCTGCACAATGAACAACTGTAACATAATATTAGATAGTTACAGAAACGAGGGATTGGGTACTAAATATTGAAGAACGAAAGGAAACTGACTCAATACAAGAATATACAATCTTCCCTGCCTTGTATTTTGCTTGACTGCAGGTTCCCATTTTAGTCCTTGCATAATTTATTATGATTTTTTTTAACTAATATTGGTCTGTACATTGTATCAATATTCCCAGTGTATTGAGATTGAAATTTAGTTTATTCTCACAGAAATTACACTTCTGAATCGTATCTTGTCCGAGAAATATAATTTTTAATATGATAATAAAAATGTATAAAGTACCAAAGTTTTATTACATCATTAAATTTTAGCTGGATATTTAATCTTTTCTTTGTCACCATATTAATTTTAATGGCATTTAAAATTTTAAAATGCTGCTTGGCTACTACCACTCCGACCATTAGCAGATTTTTCTGGATATGTTGGTTATTAGGAAAATAAATGTTTTAAACCCATTTTCACTGCCTGCAAGATGAGAAGTTGATGCTTCCCAGGTTATTTATAATCTTTATGTCTTTCTCTTTTTTCCTGAATTGTCAAGAAAGGTACACCCGTGCGAGAAATATGTAAACCACATTCTAATCAATTTTAGCAATTTAAAAAATGTCAAAATAATAGAAAGTATAATGTTACACAATGTTGTTAAAATCGAGTGAACTCTATTCGTGCGATCCTGCAAGTGAAGGAGACACAACAAGGTGAGGTGCACGACAGATTGGGAGATCCTGAAATCGGAGGATTGTGTTCTGCGTAAATCCGTTTGAGCAGTTAGGAACCAAGTTAAGGTGACCCAACTGATAATATGGATTATCCTTTTCTTCAGTGGTTCCCTTTGCAAATTAAAACAGAACCAAACAACTCCTGACAGGGCGCATAATCAATGAAGAAAATCATGGTTTTTGTAGTCTGCCATCGATGCACTCATGAGCATCGCGTCTCACCATCTTTGGCCCTCGCATCAATATCGCCAATGCGGTCTTTGTCTTTGTTACCTTTATCTTCTATTGTATTAGGTAATATGATTTACCAAAATATGTTCCATATTTCATATTGTTCTAAAATACATATTTTATATTCTCAAGTCTATGTTCTGCAATATAGAAAATTAACTTATAACATTTCGAGTTTGTCCAATTTAAAAGATTTTTTTATATTGTACACTTTAAAACTCAACGAGAGATTCATCGAAATTACTACAGCTTACCAGAATGAAATGCCTATTTTACAGGTTAGGCTTCCTCCAGGAAAAAGAAAGAGATGAGTGAATAATTCTTTTTTGCTATCTTTTATTTGCAGTAAACTCCCATACATATAGCTGGATTCTGTTACAATAGAAAAGAACAAAATCTATGAAAGATCCTAACAAATTTAGAGATTACTGGTATGCCCTTAAACCTATCTTTGATTTTCATCTTCTATTTCATTTTGCCTTTCACCGTGCAGTCATAGTTATCAAAATACTTAGGTTTAGTGCTCTGTCTTTTGGGCTTGCTCCTTGCTGTTGGGTTGCTCAATTCGGCCTCTTTGTGGTCCTCTGTTATCTCTTCTTGGGCCATTACATCCCCTTTTCCTTC
>Ga0123340_1006335_pt1 | contig 11296 bp, 8 predicted proteins | sample SirMexnodulemix_FD_89961 | JGI IMG/M metagenome (GOLD analysis project Ga0123340, IMG submission 89961) | Root nodule microbial communities of legume samples collected from Mexico - Siratro Mexico nodule mix | ecosystem: Host-associated > Plants > Roots > Nodule | place: Mexico: Nepantla... | reverse complement strand
TATATATATATATATGTGTGTGTGTGTGTGTGTGTGTGTGTGTGTGTGTGTGTGTGTGTATAACTTGAGGAACTTATTACATTTTAGAATTTTGCACTGTCAGGAAATTTCAATTTGAAATTTATGACTTTACTGTTGAGCCATGTTGCTTTGAGATGATGCCATAGTGCTGATCATACACTTCAACTGTTTTTTCTAACAAAACAATTCCTCATGTTAAAAGATTGATTAATTTGGGAAAGAAAGTAATTTTATAAATAATTTATTAATAGGGTTTAACAATAGGGTCTTCTGCATAAAGAATAGTGAATTCTATAGTTCTCTCACTAGAGGTTCCCCAGTTATGATCTGGAAATTTTGAAGTTGTAATTTCTTAAGTTTATCTTTTTCTCTTTCATTGTTTGGAGAGAACCAATTTCAGCTTTAGAATTTTCTCAGGTCAAAGAAATTCAGTAAAGAGTTTTATGGTTCTTTGCTAATGGTTCAAACATATTTATGCATCAAATTCAAACTTCTCTGTAGTTGCAAACCATGGAAAAGCTCTGTAGTGCCTTGGAAAAAACTATAGTTTATTTTAGAAAGTGAGTGTAGGTCTTATTCAACCCCACAAAACAAATTTGTAAAGAGAAGTTTGCATCCACTTACTTTATGTTTAGTCATATCTGGAGACTATTTGAGATCTCCTAACAGTTTAAATTGTGACTGCTTAGCATTATTTTGTAGATTCCATACTGATGCACAATGATGATCATGGAATGCCATTTTGCCATATATTGCTACTAAGATTAGTTATGCATTTTGAAAAATTCTTTTGAGGAATTAGATAATTGTATTATACATTATTGCCACTTCTCAAAAGTTTTGTTTTAAAATTGTACAGAATTTAGTGCTAGTATTGCTTACTGTTTTGACCAATGGAGAATCTAATTCGTCCATCTGAATGCTATGTAGTGAGGAGCTGAATCTAAATCTGACTGAAGCTGCATGGGTAAGATGGTTTTAGCGCCTATTCATGTTTTTAATAGGGAGAGTAGCTGTTTTCATTCTCTACGTCTGACATTGACAATGAAGGAAATGTAGCAGTTTCCCCTTTCAAAGCATCATAAATAATAAACTGACACATTAACTGCATCTTACAGGGCTGTCACATACCAAATTATGCAATGTCTTTTATTTTTCCTAACACAAATCTTCAATCGCCTCACACCATCTCCTTTAACTAGCCCAAAACTTGGCCAAAAAAAATGACAGTAATAAAATAGCAAATTATATGTCGAATAATATTAAACTATTTTAACTTAATAAATAAGAGTTTTGAAGAGGAAATCATTACTATGTGATATGTTCCAACTTGGGGGTGTGGGACCCCAATAAGTGGAGAGACTGTTTCGAATATTTTAACCCATGATCTAAAGTGCCATGGCTTTCCCTCAATGAAAACAACTTTTTTCCAATTCAAATATGGACTTTCTTTTACCAATTTAACCTAGTTTTCAATGGCTTTGCAAGTTCTTGACAACGTTTAATTTTAGAGGGGTGACTGGACTAACTAAACACCAGGCTAGTTGAACCTACCAGTTCAGTCCTTTTTTTAAGAAAAAAAAAAGTTGGTTAAAAGTTTTACTTTTGGAGAGGGATCGTACCTAATATTCACATACATACAGACATAGTAATGTTATTTACCATTGGGGATTGTTAATCATTTCAGGTGTCTATACTTCCGCCATTGGCCTCAATATTTGTGACTGGTCTTGCAGCACAATTAGCTGACAACTTGATTTCAAGAGGAGTTGAAACCACTGTGGTATGAGAGCCACTGAAATGTTATTTGGTATTGTTGTTTATTGTACGAATAATTACTACTTATGATATTGCAACAAATGTACTCCTTCCTAATGATAAAGTTGACATCATATTTCGTTATTTGATGTTCTGTAGCCATGAGTCCTTCTCTAATGCTAAATTTTGCATCCAAACTGACTTGCATACACAATGCATATTAGGGTAAAGACAAGACTACTGACTACACCTCGCAGGATGTAGGCACAGTAAATGTTGTGGAATGCAGACATTTCAATGACAACTGACAAATTCTTTGAACATATCTATCTTGACTTTTATTCTTAATTTCTGGCTGCTTGAATTTCTTTAAAAAATATGTATAGGTTCGAAAGATCTGCCAATCTATTGCATTTTTGTCCCCTGCAATCTGCATGACTCTTTCCTCACTGGATCTGGGGTTACCGCCTTGGGAGATTGTGGGGATTCTCACAGCTGGTTTGGCCCTCTCAAGCTTTGCCTTATCAGGTACTGCTTAATCCTGCAAATATACCCTGTTTGATTCAGGTACTTTTCTTTGCCTTCACTGCCTGTATTTATCTGCTTCTCCAGGACTATATTGTACGCACCAAGACATGTCACCTGAATATGCAAGTATACTTCTGGTATGTGTCCTTGCACTTCTATTCTTTTATATGAAATTGATGATTGTGAAATGTTCTGACAAAATACCCTAACGAACTAAGGGTCTATTTGAATAAATTTTTGCTCAAGTACTTTTAAGAGAAGAAAATAACAAGAACCATAAAATAAAATTAAGTTATGCATAAACTAATTTGTAGAAACTTTCTCATATTAATTTCTCTAAAAGATTATTTTTGACTTCATAAATTATGTCATTTCAAATCTACGTCAGCAGTATTTTCATTTTGTAGTTTCTGCACATCTTTTGTTATTTTTAAGCCCTTTGACATTCACCCTATAAGAATCTTGAAGAAGACAGCATCATTCACCCATCAAATTTTGGGAAAAAGAAGGGACACAGTTATTCTCTGCATATTTAAAACTATATTATTTTTATTTTTCTGAATAAAGGATTTCAATCTTTGAGTTATCCGGCTCATGTTAAGGTCTAATGTATTATGAGTTTTAGTTTATCATTATAAACTTTTGATGGACTTCTGCTCCATCCTAAGTTTGAAGACTTCCAATTTTCCCAACCCAAAAGGAATTTCTCTTCACCTAAGATGTTGTAGAGGAATAACTTGAAAATGCAGAGACTAAATCATACTCACTATTTGCTATTAAAGGTTGGATTGGAGCCATATCCATAATTTTTTTGTAAATAAAATAAATATCTGATTTAGTTGCATCTGACTTTCTTTCTTGTTCTGTTTTCTCTCAGGGTATAACCAACACTGTTGGGGCTGTTCCTGGAATTGTGGGTGTAGCCCTCACTGGTTATCTTCTTGACTTAACTCATTCATGGAGTGTAAGTAGCTGTTAATGTTAGTTGTTTTCTCAATGTATGCTGTATAGTATATGATCTCATCATCTGAATTTGATTTATATTTCATCTCTGGCATGTAGATTTCACTATTTGCACCATCAATCTTCTTCTATGTGACTGGTACCATGGTATGGTTGGTGTTGGCCAGCAGTAAGCCTCAAAGTTTTTCTGAGCACAGCTGATTCATGTTCCAATCGTTCACTATTCGTGCCAAGCGGGGGGTATATCCTTTTGATATATACAAATCAGATAATTTAAGTACAAAGAAATAATTGTATAGTTATTACTGTATGTATGTATTCTTATTTTTAAATCGTAGGTTATTATAGCATTTCTATATTTTTCACAGATGACGTTATGGTGGTTGGTCACCAAAAAATGTATTCACGAACTTAAATCCTTGAATGTCAATAATCAGTTTTCCTCTACCAACTTTTGCTGCTATGGTCTTCTCTTGCAAGTTTCAACCAGAAAATGACCTTTGAACAATGGATAATTTTAACATTTTAAGCTATTAAATATCTCTCCAAACTCTGCAATTTTTTATTTATTTATTATTTTTATATGTTTTAGGCCATATTTCGTAAGCTTTAGTTGTGAGGTTAATTGATCATTATTGATGACCTGCACCTGCCCTACTGAGATTTCTCTTACTCTCATTTGTTATATGGTATTTAAGATAGTTTTGAATTGATGATAAAAAATAGATACAAATATAATTGGATGAAATGTATTGGAATATAATGAAATAAAAGATTTGTCATTTCATTATTGGATATTGTATAATGAAGCAAAATAGATTTTATTTCATTGTTCGGGAAAAAAGATGGAACGTCATTTTTTTCTTTTTCAATTTTTAGATCATGTTTGTTTTGAATATATTACCCTTAAGAGGTAAGTTTCTAAGAATAAAATAATGGAACATAATGAATTATGATTAATATTCTTTCATGTTCTATTTTAACAAACCAAACAAAAGATTGACTTTTTCGTTCACTTTATCGCTTTCGATTCCATCTTGTATCATTAATCTAAACATAGTCTAGATACACTGTCTATTATTATTTGGAAATTATTAATAATAATTTTGTAGGTCTTATTTTTTATTCAATGAATATCACTTATGACTTTTTAGTTTTTTAATATTATATAATTAATTTAAGAATTCCGTTAAAGATTTTAATAATTAAGAAATAATAAAATAATTTTAATTAAAAGTGCAATGAAAATTTATTAATATCATCAAATGTTGTAAAACCTCACGTTACAAAGTGATTGTTTAGATTCATCTGTTACGAAGTGATTAGTAACACCGTTCTTAATAAAGGACCATAGAAGAATACCCTTGAAATTTTCGTCTCAGATTTTAGAAAAAGCTTTGGCTTGGTAGCTTATTTATTCCATATAACAATAAAAATTGAAGGATTAAATGTCTCATCCACATGTGGCAAGAGATTAAGTGTCACTTTCAATTTACTGGAGACATTTAAAATTTGTGACAAGAACTGAATGGTAGGGCATTAGAAAACAAACAACCAGTCAAATTGCTGTAGGCCCCCCATTAGGGGAAGAAAAGATAAACTATCACCAATAAACTCTAACACAATTTTCATGTATTCTATCCCTTATTTTATCAAGCACCAAGTGAAACCAATTTTCGGATTCACCTAGCTGCATGCTTTAAGAAGAACATTTGGTATATGAGCAAATACAATAGATAGAGGACCAACTATTATTGGCTTTGTTGAGTCTACATATAAAGGCTCCAAAGGAGGAATTTCACCAGCTGAGTTTACACTCAAAGTTTTTCCATTTAGCAACATGATTTGGCTATGTAAATTCCGGTCTGGTGCTGTCAAATGGTACTCTCTTCTAGCCGGTTCATCCACTCTAGGGTGAGGTAACTTGTTATATTTTAAGTCCAAGTAGACTTGAACAGTGGTGCTGTTGTCCAAGTTGAGCAATAGTATTGTGATCCCTTTCTGCAAGAGAGTTTTTGGTCAGATTTCAAGTATATCACATATACCATATACAAATACATACACAGAACATCTTCACTTACAGATTCCTTTGCACAGTGTGCATAAGTTCTTATCTTCTTTGTACCAAAGAAGGTGGTTGAAAGGACACGCCCTCCCATGAGTCGGTGCCATAGAAGTGCACTGCAAGAAAGAAAACACATAACCACAAAAATGTACTTCAAATGGGACCCCACTTAATAAAACCCCTTGTTCTCTATTAGAAACAGGTTCCTTAATAAAGTGGCAAGCAATTAATGAAGCAAAGATTTCACACATGGGATCACAAAATCTGATAACTTAGACAATATGTAATTATTGATGATGATGCTCATGGTTCAACTATTAAATTCAATTTTTAGTACCTATAATAGTCTGGATTTGGTATGAAAGTACTAGTATTGAGTAAACCATAGTTTCCCCCTATCAAAGTTTGTCTGCAGTAGGTTCTGGTGTCATAAACAGCTGACATGCCAAGTTGGTCCAAATACCTGTGCTTAATATGATAACTTTAGAAAATAAACCTGTAAGGAATCTCTTTAGATATTGACAAAGTAAGGGAGTTACACTAACCAGAAACTGTAGACAAATGCATCAGACACAAGATGATGGCCACTATTATAGGCCCCTCCTGCCTCACCAACCCATGATGTTGCCTTGTTTGCTGAACTTTGAAGTATACCTTTGAGGCTGCTGAATGTGTTAGCCTCTCCATCCAGATAGGAAGGGTCAAGAATTCTTTCAGTTAGGTGCTCATCAACTCCTGCAAGTAGCTTTGAGTTAGAAATTGAGATTAGGAAAACAGGATAAATTTATATCCAGTTTTGGGAAAGATACCTGGCCCAAGGTTATAAATGTGGTGGGTGACCACATCTGCAGATTTACCAGATTTGCTTATAAATTCCTTGAACCAATTTGAGTCAAAGAAGCCTCCAGGTGCAATAACTAGTGGCTTTGGTTCAATCCCTCCATATGCATTTTGAACTATATTTCTTAAAGCAGCTACATCAGAAGCATACTGATCTGCTGAAACACTTGCCCCAATTCCATTTCCACATAATTCATTCCCTGCCCGTAAAAAAAAGGCTCCTCTGTGATTAGTCCACACGGAAGATGGCTTTATTCACATTGCTTATACAACAAAACAACTAGTTCTAAAGAAGGAAAGTTGCCATTTTCTTCTTTCAGCAAACAAATTTGATAATTACAACTATTTATATAAAAAAATTACTTTTGTTGCTTGAACTCATGCCGTGTGATAAAAGATAATGATAGCCTTAACCCTTAAGATATCCCCATTTTCATGCCTGGTCTTTTTGTTCCAGCTGCATTTACTACTTTTCAATTTGTAATGAGCGCAGCATAGTCTTACCAAGTTCCCAACCATGAATGGGGTACTTCTTTCTGACAGTGTATCGTATTAAAGATTCAGCATTGGTGTAGTTCCAAGGTCCAAGAGCAGAACCAGACTTTATAGATTTTCCAGCAAGAGCATTTAATCCAAAGATAACCTTAGCCCTGAAATATGCCTATCATTGATGTTAAACTTGTTAAAAAAAAAAAACAGTTGCCAAATCAACAAGAAATCTATCTAGTCCTAACCACACTCAAAAGGGAAAACTGATTTTACCCTGCTTTCTGGAAAAAGCTGTTGAGCTCATCCCACCTATACATGGGTAAGCACCCTCCAGTGAAACCAAACATTTCATTAGCGTTCAAAACAAAAGGAGTACAGGGTTGCCGATTATCTTCACTTCCGTATATGAGCTTGTCTTGCAAAGTGCCACCTAATCTAATTTTCAAGGATGAAAAGGCTGCAAAACATTCAAAGGCAATGATACCTTAATAAACTCCCAAAACTACAATGAATCATTCAATAAAAAGACCTGAAAAATGAAGTAAATTGCTGCTAAAACAACCCAGATGTGAATCCTCTCATACCTTTTACTGCATTTAACAAAATTTTGTTGTTGAGGTCCTGCAAGAGATAAAAATTATGTAAATTCCCTCTGACTATATCAGACTCTGAAAGTTTATGACATGACTGGAACCTTTATTGGAGGTAGAAAGGATAATCTCATCATTATCATTACATGATCAGAAAATTATAAATAAATAAATAAATGTTTTTGCAGAAATTATTTTTCAGCTGAGCTACTACAACCTAGACATGCATTCTAGATAGATTCGAGCATCATTCGGAAGAGGGTAAAAAAAGTCACCGATTTATAAATTAAAAGGAAGAAGACGCGTAAACCATCTTATTATTCTGAAGAAAAAAAAAAACTTTTGGCACATTCAGAAACCGTAAGAAGAAGAGAATGGAACTAACCAGATTAAGCAGAGAAGCATGACCCCAACTACATTTTCCATAGTCACATTTCTGAGGAGGCCACCAATCCAGAGTTGCACAGACAAAATCATCATCAATCCTTCCAATAGCAGTTTTCCCATGAACTACAACAACCCCTTTCTCAACTGCTCCTCCACTTCCATACACAGCACCCACTCCATTGAAGCTTAAACTTGCCAAGTACATCCATAGACACAGACCCAGAAGCCTTATATGACAACCCATTTCCAGATTCAGCAAAATTCAAGATCTTTGTGGCTTTTTCTCAAATGGGCTGCCAAGAATCCATAGAACTGAGGCTTTGCAACAGCAGCAGAGTTTACTTGCTGACCACAGAGACTATGACATAAAACTTCTTTCACAGGAAACTTATGTAATGCTTGGCTGTTGCAAATGCTGTTGGAAAGACACTTCATTTCATGTGTGCAATGCAGCACTTATATACTTGAGATTGCCTCCTCCATCTCCTCTTTTTTACATGTATCAGTTTCAAAAGAATCTTTAACCTCACAAAGCAATTAATAAATCACTAGACAGCTATTTTTTTTAATAATGCATTAATTAGAGTATAAGTATTAGCGTTAGAAAAATTGAAAAACTCATCTTGTGTACAACTGTCGTTTTATTGAGCCACTTTTTTATTAATTAATGAGCAAAATTTTACTTGTATATTAATTTTTTTTAATTAATTTAAGTGGTTTAATTTGATTATATCTCTATTTTCAAGACACTTTAATAATATAATTATTTATAATTTATTAATTACCATAACTAAAACGATGGTAGATTTTATTGTTAAAAAATCAATTTAATTAAAACAGTTCCTAATTAATCACTGCAATTACTAAAACAAGTACACTTGTTAAAAAATAAAATTATCATTTCCCTTTTTGCTTATACTTTACTTATAAATAAAATGTGAATATTGAGAAAAAACCATCATTCCTTCCATGTTAGTGGTAATTAGCAAAAAAAGTATAATGATAGCCATTACTAAAAGTAAATAATAGTAGCACTTTCATAAAAATAAGAAAAGAATGGTAGGTTTATGTAATTTAAAGAAAGTCTCTACTTGCTTTTCAAGAGAAGTTTTCTAATTTGAGAAATTTCTAATGGAAGAACAAATAAACGCGATTTTTGTTGCTAGTGGGGTCGGGGTCAGGAAGAAAGTACAAAGAGGCTGAAACGGTGGACAGAGAAAGTTTCTCTGTTTTCAAACCCGATAGAAAATAACAAGACCACTTGCATTGAACAAAGATCAAAAATGGTATCACTTATTTGTATTTTGCAGTCCGCAACTCGAATATTGCATTTATTCTTTGTTTTTCTTTGGTCATTTTGATCTTATTTGTAAATGGTTACGCGTGACGTAACGTAAAGATATGGATAAGACGGTTACGTTGAACCATCTTTCTGTGACATATAATTTCATTGTTATTTATGTTTAAGTGATTGAAAAAGTTTTTAAGCTCTGAAATGTTTGTTTGCTACATCTTTTATTGTCAATATCTGGTAATGACTGGGACTTGGGATGAACTAAGCGAGGAAGGCTTCATTTGGTGGTCATGCCACGGAATTATTGTTATTGCTTTCATTCATACATTGCTCTCATGGTTTGGATTGGATAACGTTTTTGTGTCAAACAATTTTTAGGAAGGTTTTGATTATAATTTAAAGTAATCGTTATGTGTTTTTGTTTTCTTATGACAGCATCATGCGACTCTTTATTCCATTCCCCTTAGTTTTCTTACTAATTTTTTTCAATATTATGCTTTGCATCACTTTTTATCAAATTCTTTGGTCCAACAAAAATTTTCTGATGGAGTTATTACCACCTTAGTATATTTCTTTTCATTGTCGTTAAGATGATTAAAATATAGGACCATTACACACAAATTTAAGAACATTTTCCTGCTGGTTATGTGAAAGTAAAATGGTTAGCTGGCACAAGAAAAAAGGGACCAATTAGTGATGCATAAAAGTTGTACATGCCACATTGGAAGGGCAACAATCTACTCCATTATCACCAGCAGCTGGTGGTCTAAAGCATTGATTTGTTGAGCTACCACTATACCTTCTCATATGCATCCTCCAAAAAAGCATCTACATGGGTAGGGTTGATGGATATATAATTGGATGATTGGGTCCATCTTTGAAGTTGTCCTTGCCCATATTGTTTTTAATTTTAAAGTATATCATTCGTATTCACAACAAGACACTTTGGATTAGGATGAATGGGAGCAGGGCCTACGCAGTGAACTACACACACCATTATTCTTCTTGTTTTGTTTTTCGTTGTATTAGAGGAAAAGGTATCATTGTTTGGTGAAATATTAGTTCAGTCCAAGCTGGCCTTAAAAGTTACCATTACAATTCAACAGAAAAAAATGTATTACTTTTCCTACTTTCAGTTGTCACCCACTGCGCCACATTAATCTTCATAAATTATAATTAACAATATCCACAACTTGAACGCCAACTTTTTAAAAATATTTTTTATTAATAAAAATATTTTTTAAATTTAATATTTTATACATAATGAATTTCTTTTGTATAAAACTAATTGACAGGGTTTGATTGAGTGGTATAAGATATTGAACATTTGAATCGTAGTTGTGGATCTGAATCCATTGGTAGGTGACATTTTTGCGAAATCCCAAATATATGAAAGAGTGAAAATGTTAGGTTTTCAGACCTTTGACCCAAAAGGGGGAACTTTGGGGAACCAGCACGAGTTAGCTACTTTAATTACAATTTTATTCACACCTGCCCATAACCAATACATTAATACTTTTATGTTTAGAAAAAAAAACTTGATTTCAGTGTGATTTTGGTATAAAAAATTAAAATAAAAACTTGAAGGATTTTTATTGGGCCGTTGTCACGGCCCTGTAACTTTGAGTTGACCAACTAACTTTGAGTTTTGAGATTGACGTTAACTCTTCTTGCAAAGTACCAACTATATATCTAAAGTAATTCAAAGTGACAAAATGAAAAAGTTAATATTGAATGACGAAACTTTATTAAGGGAAAAAATATATTATTCGATATTTGCCTTGCCTAATGGCATAGGTTTTGAAAATACAAGAGAATGTGGAAAACAATATTGTAATTACTTTTTTTTTTAAATTTACCAAAAGGTGAAATTTACGTAATTTATTAGCTTCATATAAACTTTGCCAAATAATAAAAAGTGCATAAAAAATAGGGTTACTATTTGTTTGACAATATTATAACATTGGATACAATATACTTTGGAAAATACAGTACCCTTAAATTCTCGATTGGAAATATAAAAAGTAAAAACGTCGCTAAAACGCAACGGCACTTTCAAGTTTGAAGTAGGATGTGCATTAAACCATCTTGCCCACCCAATCTTGAATTTGATTTTGACAGGTTTAAGTTTTTAAAAATTAAATTTGATCTTTTTTGAGAATGGTTTTAAATTATGCCTTAAATTATCCTAATTCAGTGTTTTATATTATTTTTAAAATATTTTTTAATAATTGTGTACTAATAATAAAAATTATCAACATTATGTGTAGATAACATAATATTAGATTTATAATGATATTGTTCATTTTAATATATACTATAAAACGATTTTTAAATTATAATTTAATGTGTAATATAAAT
>Ga0123340_1006332_pt1 | contig 11299 bp, 5 predicted proteins | sample SirMexnodulemix_FD_89961 | JGI IMG/M metagenome (GOLD analysis project Ga0123340, IMG submission 89961) | Root nodule microbial communities of legume samples collected from Mexico - Siratro Mexico nodule mix | ecosystem: Host-associated > Plants > Roots > Nodule | place: Mexico: Nepantla... | reverse complement strand
GTCAGCGTCTTCAACCGAGACAAACTCTTGGGAATCTTCCCCGACAAACTGTTAGTGCTTAAGCTCAAAAACTCCAAGCTCTTAAACTCCGAGTAACTCTCCGGTATGCTGCCGGAAAAGTAACTTCCGTCGAGCTTCAGGTATCGGAGTTTCTCCAGTTTCACGAATTCCTCCGGAAGCGGTCCGGTGAAGTTGTTGTCGTAGGCGTGGAGGACCTGGAGTTGTGTCAAAGGAAGAATGAGTTCCCCGGGGAAATCGCCGGAGAAGGAGTTGTGAGAGATGTTGAAGAGCTTGAGGGAAGTGAGGGCAGCGAGCTCCCTGGGAAGTTGGCCGGTGAGGTTGTCCTGCGCGATGGTTAGGTTTTGGAGTTTGTGGAACAGTCCAATCTCCGGCGGAAGGTATCCGAAGAGTGGAACGAAGGAGACGTTGATGGCAACGACTCGAAGGTCTTGGTCGCATTTTACGCCGGAAAATGAACAGTGCGCAGAAAGCGAGGTGGAAAACTTCCAGTCATGGAGCACCTCCTCTTTCGCTTTCTCTCCCTTCATGGACTCCTTCAGCTTCAGCAACGTCTCCATGTCACTGAACGATGAAGAAGTCGCCATGAGGAACCATGCCAAGGAAACAAAAAACAACATCCTTCTCGTGTCTCTCTCTGTTACTACTCCCTCTCTCGTTATCTTGGCGCCACACTCCTCCTACTCTTCCTTATATGCACCTTGTACTACTTCTAAACATGAAGTAAAATGTTAACCACGTGAGAAGAACAAGAAAATAAAAAGATGATTGATTGATGAATCATGATATTTGACTCTTAATTTTTTCTACTCATTTTACATCTATTATTTTATTATTGGTCATCTCTTTTATTTTTCAAATACAAAAATTTATTTATTTAATAAACATATTACCTGTAAAAGTAACTGGTGGTAGTATTTCACTTTACGAAGTAGGAAGGAGAAACACAAATCAGTACGAAGTGAAAAGGTTGTGTAAAGAAAAGTATAGTGAAAAAAATGAAGGTAATGAGTGAAATATTTTTAGTTTATTTGATTGATATTATAAAAGAAGAAATCAATTTAATTACGTAATATAATAACTACCAAAATACTTATTACTATTTAAATTACTTATTATCTTAGTTATTATGTTGATTTTGAAACACTAACTCGAATAAGGTTATGATAGTATTCAAAGTCGAATAAGATTATATTAATATTTTAAATTCATTAACTATTTGCTTTTTGAATATAGTTCTGTGGTTGATCTACGACTTTTAAATGTTGAAGGCATTTTTGAGATAAACTCGTAGTTCCTGTAGCATGGTGACGATAGAATCGTTCTAGGAATTTTCCCTTTTTCTTTTGCCACATTTCACTCAAATGGCCGAAGAGAATAGAACATCAAATTGTTCGCAAGGGCAAGCTTCATCCTTTTTTTCTAGATGATTCGAAATGAGAAAACCTTAAGAGAGTTACGATTGATTGATAGTCTCTACCACATTTAACTAATTACACATCCTATCTCCTCTATGTTCTTAACAACTTGTATTTGTCTCAATAGAATCTTTCGATTGCATGTTTTGGCCCTCTATTCCTATTTAGTAGCAAATAAGGACTTAATCAGTAATGAAAAATATTATATGGGTGATTTTCTAAATCATCGTGATTATTTTTTCCAAAATTTCTTATATTTCCATTCTCTTCAATAACCTTCGAGGAAAAGACTATTATAAAAAAAAAAGACTATTAATATCTATCAATATTCATTTTTTAAATCGATTATAAGAGAGTATTAATGAGATTGCAAAATATTTACATTAATACTTACGTAGTTTCCTAATTTTTAGAATGATAAAAAAATTGTTATATACTAGGATTGATTTATAACCTTTTTCAAAATTGCCATCAATGATCAAATAATTGATGAATAATTATGTAGCAATTTATATAATGTACTGTTTTATCTTTGTTATACTTTTCTTCATAATGGTTGGTTTAAATAATTTGGATCTTAACTTTATTTTATTATTTAAGTACACTAATTATAATCATATTGCCTCATGTTTGACTTTATATTATTTAATTACACTAATAATGTTTCTTCATATAGACTCATGAATCTTATACTTCATACTTTACATGCTAACATTTTTACCTCCCTTAAATGAATCATGAAGACACAAAGGCACCTATACCATGAAGCCATCACAAGGGCACACAGGTCATGAGAACACAAAGGGGCATGAAGACGACAAGAGAATATAGGCCATAAAGTTGATTAAGAACCTGAATTATTGAAAATGAGAATGGTACATATTGTTGCAAAGTGATAACAACCCGTAAAAAGTATATACATATATATAGCAAAACCATATAAAATAATAATATGAAAATAACAACATGTTTTATTTTTATCTTTTTTATTGATTTTTAGTTTTAAATACATAATAATAAACTATTATTTCTAATTTTACCATTATAATATTGTTTTGAATAAGTAAATAAATAATGTCATTTTTTTTCTGATTGTAATAGAATAATTAAAAAAAAGTTATTTTTTATTTTTCAATTCTACTTTATAATAAAGCCACATATTTAAATAAAAGATTAGGTGAGTGGGAATAACATAAATAATAGCAAAACAGAAACAATTTTTTTTCGAATAAGAAATTTTTTTTGAAGCAATATTAATTATTTTGAAAAAAACAATAGAAATAATGTTAATAAAATTTATTAAAACAATAAAATTTATGATATTAGTCAAGCTGTTGTGTGACACAAAACTACTAAAGACTTACTTAAGTAGGTAAAATTGGGAGTTCTTCGGTGAGCTCGTTAGTTGAAATTATTAGCTCGTTATTGTAGAAAAACTCACTATGGAAGCTGTTCTTTTCCCTTATCTTTTGTTGTATTGTTGTGTTAGAAGAAACTATATGAACACTAGTGATTTCAATCCAAAAAGTATACTGCAAAAATTCTTAGAATCAATAAACCATGCATTTGAATTACTTATAAAGACTAACCTTGAATGTTATGCTAATTAAGTCACAAGAATAAGCGCAATCTAACAATATTCTCTCTTTATTTTGTCTTGAACATGCCTTTCTGAATTTCTAATGACTCTCATTTAAAAAGGTTTTATGTACAACCTTATATTATACCCATATGTGTATATATTAAAATTAAATAACATATATGCATGTAGAATAGTGTACCATGGTGGCATGTACCGATTCTGTTGGTATGAAATGATAAAACTAATTCAAAGTTGATGCTGTGAATGGAAAAAAGAAAAGGTTATTATAAGTTTGGGAAACATGAAATGCAACTATGCTTTAACAAAAATGTACCAATATAATTTTTTAATGACTATTATACTGATTCTAGTGGTGTTGTCAAATTTTCTTTTTATAACTAAACGTGTACAAAGTTAACTATTCTTGGTATATTTTTTTAATATGACTAAAAAGTATTCTTACATTTTTAATAAAATGTGTATTAGGTGGCCATGCACTTTACAATTTTTAAGACAAAGATGCATTCTCTTGCTGACATTTGTGGAGGTTTTAAGCTTTTCATTTAGAATGAAAAAAAAAGTTGTTTTTACGTGATTCAGCAAATAAAAAGAAAAAGGAATAAAAGAAAGCTTCTTTACGTGTAAGTATTCCTAGTCACTGTGCTTTGTATATATCACTGGGATAATTATTGCCATGGAAAAGCCAAAGCATCAGTTCTCTGTTTAAGTTGTTCCGTCAACGATGAAGCACTGTACAATATTGCAGAATCTTATTCTATATGTGTGACATTATTGTACCAAACATTTCCATTTAAAAATGTAACTCTCCATGTGGTATTTTAAGAACAGAATGAAGACATATACGTAGAAGTTATGAAATGGGGTTTGCATGTAAAGTGTTCATATTGTTCATCACTGTGTGATAATCCAGACCTCGCAAAGAATAAAAGAAAGAAACAAATATGAAAAGAAAAATATTGTCCTTACTTTCTTTTAGAAAGATTCCTACGTCCAGAAATTCTTAAATACACTCTATATTATTGTATTATTGTATAAGCATAACTTTTGAGTAACAAATTTATATATAAAATTAAATAGAATAGATAATATATTTCAAAGATTTTCTACCCACTCTCACTTTTCTTGATTTAGTTCGCTTGCTACAATACTAAGTTAAATAAATTGGAAAATCTTTAAAGTAACAAAATTTTGAGAGTTACAGAATTACGAGTAAATAAATTGTAAATTATTTCATGTTAGAAATTTATGGATACAATGAAGTAAAAATAATAATGTATTGTCAGATTTCTTAATTGTTGTCATTTTCATTGATTTAGTTTACTTGCTCCACAATATAATGAAAAATATTGCTTAAGGAGTTAAAATAAATTGGAAATGCTTCAAAGTAACAAAATTATTAGAAAAAAAAATACAAATTATGGAAGTAACAGAATTATCATTAAATAGTAAATTATAAATTCCTTCAAGTCAGAAATTTATAGATAAAATGAAGTGCGAAAGGAAACGGACCTTCAAAGATTTCATAGTTGGTGCAACTTTTGTTTAACTTTGGCAAATGGCTCCGCAACATGATGAAAAATAATGATAAAACATAAATAAATTATAATTTGTTTCAAAGTAACAAAATTATTATAAGAAATATAAATTTTGTAAGAGATTATACAAATTTAAAATATATAAATGGATATCATTCAACATATTTGTTACTCACTTATTTGTAGAGTTATAGAATTATAAGTAGATAAACTATAATTTATCCTAAGTAAGAAAATTATAAATAAAATAAAGAAAATTCAACAATATACCTTCTAATATTTCTTTGTTGTTGATTTATACTATTGTGCGAGTTATAGAATAAAACTAGACCAAGATAAAACCATATTACACTTTTTTTCAATAAAAAAATTAAAGAAAATTAAGAACACTCCAAATCATTATTTATTCTACAGCAATAAAGTTGTCACAACTAACATTTCTCACTAACCAGTTTATATAATTTTGTAGTTGTATAATTGAGAACACTCTAATAATTATTTATTCTACAGCAATAAAACTGTCACGACTCATTCTCACTAACAATTTTGTTGATTTTTGTATAGAGGAACATATACGAGTTTATATAATTTTGTTGATTTTTGTATAGAGGAACATATTTGTAATTTGTAATTGTAGTTTTATAATTTATATCAACGATGTTGCCACGTTATAAGATGTAAAATAATATTTTTAAATAAAATGAGTGGGACATATGGTTGTAGGAGGGATAAAAAACATGTATTTGATTGGACGTTAGATTTACCCTTTAACCTTTAAAACATTAATACTTGAGAGAGTTTGAACCAAACATGTATTTGATTGGACACTATAGTTACCCTTTAAAATATGAGTTACGTAAGTGCTTCTCCAAAAAATTACTAGAAAGCTACATTATAATTTTTTTAAAAAATATTCACTTTTTATTCTCACCAATATTGTCAATTATGTTTCCTTTTATTGTCTTAAGTTTAAGGTGCTACACCAATGAATGATACCAGCGTCCAGTAACAAATACAAGAACCAGGTGGACAAGCTATTTAAGGTTTTCGGAGAGCCAAACCAACCATGCTGTAATAAGCGCTGCATAAATTCATTAATTATACTAAACAACATTATGCTACTGCTCATAACCTAGAACAGATAGCTCCACATAACTAAACTCTTGTTACTTGAACGAAGTTGGACATGCGAAAATAGCATTACAAAGGGTAGAACACAGCATCTTCTATGATTCACAAACATGATTGCATCAAATTATCCACCCAAGTCCGGAAAGAAGGAACGTATCCCATTAAAAAATAATAAGATGTATATAAGACTACAAGTTGCATGAAAATGAAAACAAAATTATAGCGAACAAACTACCGACCTGCCAGAAGTATACAAAAATGGTTGTCATTCACCAGATTGATTAGCAGATGACTACACCGCTATTACCCTTTAGTCCTCCGTTTTCTTTTTTTTCCCTTTCTTCTTGCTTGGCATTTCAGGAGATTCTTCCTGCTCTGCGTGCTTTTTCCTCTTTTTCTTCTTCTCTCCTGCATTCAAGTCATCATTCCCATTCTGCAACTCAGCACTCTCACTAGCCTCCTTCCTTTTCTTCTTCTCTTTCTTCACAACTTCGGGTTCTGGTTCCTCAGCAACATCTCCATCAGCTTGTACAGTTGAGTCCTCTTCATTTTTCCCCTTCTTTTTCTTCTTTTCCTTCTTTTCTTTCTTTTTGTCAGCAACAGAAAGCTCTTGTATATCCTTATCCATGGCAGAATTGATTTGCCCGATAACTGAATCAGCCGAAGGATTATATGTCTACAAGGAAAACGATAATCAGCATAAACAGAAACTAAAAGTTAAATTATTAACACCGACAGGAACAAGAAACTAACCTTAGCCGGGGTTATGAGTCCTCCCGCTCCTTTCTTTCTGTCCTTGTCATATGCTTCTATCTTGGGCTTTCCCTTGGCAGAACCAGCAAAACGGCCCAACTCTTTGCCTTCAAGATTCCTCAATCGTGCTTCGAGCTGGAACAAAAAACTTTTTAAAAGTCTGAAAGAAGAAAAGGCAAGAACATATCTAAACAAAATAGAGCAAGTACCTTGGCTCTGTTCTCCAATCCCATGGTGTTGTCTTGGCCATCTCCAAGTGCGTCACACCTGATAGCCAACGCTGTCTTTGCAGCAAGTGACCGGGAAATTTTCCCCTTGAACTTTGCAGCTGCCTGACCAATCAAGGATGCATGGTATATAAGACCATACTTGGGAGTAGCATGCTTAGTCTTCAGTGCCCTAAACAGAGCCTTCTCAGCACCAAGAATCTGCACAGTGCTCCCAGGCTGCTTTGCAAGATTTAATAAGCTACCACCATGGGCAATGAGACGAGCACCAACAAGCTCCCCAACCATCGCAGTCAAATTGGGTGCGATGGTGTTCATCCTACTCTTTAGATAATCATAGAGTTGTGCCCTGTACTCCGAAAGAGACAAAACCTGGTCACAGAGTTCCCTAATATTTGCCAAATCAAGCTCACCGATTTCAGTTCCCATTGATATTACAGATGCCTCCTTAAGTTCCGCCTCCACTTCCTCAGACAAAATCTGGGACAAAATAAAAGAAAATAATTAAAAACTTATTACGAAACATAGTTAAAATAAAAATAACATCTGTCACAAAAAAAGATGCCTCAATTGTCCACCAGTAGAGTAAAAATTAAACACTACTTCTGATTGTGAACCACATGTCAGCTTAAGTGCAAAAAAAAATTGGCAGCATTTAACTGAGATCACAATCATACCGCAGAGAAATCAAGCCCAGCTGCATTGACACGATCACCCATCAACTTGACTGCCTTTGCATATTGGATGTTGTCTTGTATTATTTTAGTGAGTTCTGGGAAATGCCAACCATACCATTCACGAACCCTCATGGCATATGTATTCAATTCTTTATCAAGATCATCAAGTAAACCAATAGCCTGGACAATCATGGTATCCACCTAAACAAACATCTTGAAGTCAGCAAACAGTTATTCAATAAACAATCATTTGCTGAGATAAATATTTCATTACCAAACTAAGTTTAAAATAGACACAATCTTGTTTGCATAGTCTACCTCTGAACACCCAAGGATTCATATTATTCAAACTCTATACAACTGATTACAATGAAATCCTTAAACTGCTACTTTGGTATCAGTTATAGCCAGTCAATACTCCTAAAAAATATGAAAACCTAAAAAATACGGTCCTCAATTGAAATAACACATGTGAAACAACATTCAAACTATGAAATATATATATAGATAACTGATCTTGCAATAGTACAAGCTATATGTGACAATATATGTCCTGTATGGGACATACTTTATTCCTAAAAAGCAAGATCTAATGGAGTTTAAACTGAAATATCAGGACAAATCATTGGAATTCAGATACAAAATAAAAAATTATAGCTATTAAGAAGTTAAAGCAAATATTTATTTCAAAAGCAAATTACACTAACATCCGTAAAAATTCATCAAACTCCCCACAATACCAATCTTTTTCTTTGTCTACACTAAACCCCTTAATTATTTAAAGTAATAAACCGTGTACTCCTATGAGGTTGTAATAACAGTTAAAAATCTAGGGGATCATGAGCAATTTTTCGAGAAAAGAAAAACAAAAAGGGAGCATATCTACTTTAATCGTATTTTAGCCATGTTACTTTCCTCACATAATGTGATTAACAAAAGCCAAAAATTCATCACAGCCTTTGGAACACTATCATTATATCTTCATTACTACCAATCAATAACCATATTTGGGGAGAATGCTTTGATGAATAACATAGTAGGATATAATATGAAAAATCTACAGGATGTCAATGTAATTAATAGGAAAACAGAATTGAAAAATGGTACGAGTACAATTATAACCTCAATCCTTATAACATAAAAAGTCAACAGAAAATACACCTTCTCTGCACTAAACTTCAACTTGTATCTTGATAAGCTATGGGATAAACCCAAGCTCATCGGAGCCATGTCTTGAACAGCTAGCCCAGATATGAGTTCAGTTAACTGATTTCTAACACCTCTCATCAACTCCATGACTGCATTGTTGTGAATACAGTCAATTTTCTGAAAGGATCACCAAAACAAATTAGTTTACCTATTAGTTGAATAGAACATAAATTATCATATCAAATATTCTATGGGGAACTAAGAAGGCCTACCAATTTCTCTTTAATGACATTCCCTAGTTTTGAATCAGCCACACCTAGCGTTTCATTTTCACAATGAACACGCAAGAACTTGCGCAGACCTTTGCTTGCTTTTCCATCAATTAGTAAAGTAGCTGCTTCCAGAGCTTCGGAAGTGTTCTCGAATTTAGAAAATGCTTTCAACTTGACCACCTAAATTTGCAGAAATTAGGATTAGTTTCACGAGCAATTAGAAAATTTCACTAAAGAATAAAAACTGGATTCATATAAATCGAGCACAGTTTTCCCACTGCCACATTGATAGCATCAGAAAATAGCAGTCAGGGATATATGGGTAAGAAGAAATGCAAGAGAAAAAGAAAACCTGTCTAGCAGTGTCAGCGCTTGAAAAGTTCTTCCATAAGTCCTGCGTTAAGAAACAAGTATAATTTCAACTGATTAATCAAAAGCTTGAGAATGTAGGAAAGAAAAACAAACGGCATGATATATATTACATATTCATTATAACACAAACTCAACGACCTTCCAAACTTCAAATGCTAAGATGAAAGAGTAAGAAAGAATAATGAGCCCGGAAATAAATTAATATGTGGATCGAAGCAATAATTTCAAGTAAGGAATTCTGTTAAAGTAATAAACTGTGCATTGTGTCGCAAGTCGTACTATAATCCAGGATATATTCAGAAATTCGTAAAGATGCAATCGTTTCAATAATTATGAAAAATAAAAATGCACGCCTCCTTCAGAAACTGAAAAAGTAACTGCAGAAAGAAATAACAACGGAAAACGTTCTACAAAAAATTTCAGCGATGCTAGCTTTAAATTTTCATGACAAAATGAAGAATGCATACCTCAACTTTTGAAAGCTTGCCTTCATCCAGAACTTTAAACAGGGCAAACCCCGCAGGCGTTTCAAACAACACAAGCATTTTTTCCTCCTCCGATAAACCTGAAAAAAAAAAAAAAAAAACTACCAAACATTAGTTCAATGAACTAGCAAAAGCAAATAAGAAGAGGCTCGTAACACTTGTAAAATTTGACCCGAAAAAAGTAAACGCTATTTTTTTTCTGGAAGAGTAGCTACACTGAAGCGTTGATCATCACAACAAGCACAAGTGACAAACAAACAAAGTTAACAACTACTTAAAAACCAGTAGAATATACCTTGAGTTAAAACTAGTGTTACGGCACGGGATGAAACGAAAGGAAAATGAAAGAAGAAGAAAACCTGGAATAGGATTTCGATCCCAAAGAGGGTTTTAGAGTATAAACCCTAAGCTAGGGTTCAAGAGAGGTTACACGTCGAAGAAGAAGAGGCGGCAGCTAAACCATTTTGGGTCTAGGCATGAATCATATATAATGGGGAAGAGTGCTATTATTAATGGGCCTCAATTATTGTCAAGACAGCCCAAATTTTACTTCGCTTATCAATCGAGCTGGCCCAGTAACATTGCTCTCCAGTATCTAGGGCTTCTTTTATTTTCTCGACTTCATACCTTTTGCCTGCCGTACTTCACTGAATTAAAGAAAAGTTGTTTTACAAAATATTAGAATTAAAGAAAAGCATGTCTTAATTTAAGACTTATAAAACTTAGTTCTTAAAATTAAATGAGAAAATATTTTAGCATAATAATTAAACTAATTTTTTAAGTTATACAAAATTAAAATACATACATAGAAATTATTAAATTTTATACAATTTTATCACTATAATAGAAAGAAAGTCTTAAAAATAATATGCCATGATGCGATTTAATTGAAATAAAATAAGATCTCATCAAAATTGAAAAATTTTGGACTAAAATAAGTCGCGTGTGTGTGTATTAAAAAATTAAATTATTAAATTTTATTTAAATGTTTAATTTTGACTAATATTTTTTTAAATTTTAGTTTCAAAATTTTATCTTGAATGATACATTTATTTATTTTTAAATAAAAATATAAGATATTTTAATTATTTTATCCAAATGAGATATTTAGAAAATGAAAATAATTCAATTACAAGTAGTTTAAATATAATATATTTTTAATTTATTGGAATTGTTGAAATTTCTTTTCAAACATGATGGAAGATGCTATGAAAATTTACGACAACTATCAAAACGAAAAGTTCATTAAGTAGTCAAGTCAAGTAAAAAATGGTTATAACTTAAATTAAATTAAATCAATTCTTATTTTATCTATTTAGTTCCGTGATGAGGTTGAGTCTAAGGTTATAGACCAGTCTATTTTTATAAAATAAAAATGATATTAGTGTTATTATTGAATTTTAGAAACATATTTTATTTTAAACTTTATATATTAAAAACATTAAAAAAAAGTTTAAGAGATTAAATTAGTCTAGTTAGATTGCACCTAATAATTCATTATTAAAACAAATTCAATTACATGACATTTTTCACGTTAAACTCTTTCATTCATAACATAGAGAACGTAATGTTAATATTGTAAATAAAACTAACTAATTTACGTCGAATCATATAAAAATTATCGTAAAAAAATTATAATTTATATCATATATCTAAGAG
>Ga0123340_1006331_pt1 | contig 11300 bp, 9 predicted proteins | sample SirMexnodulemix_FD_89961 | JGI IMG/M metagenome (GOLD analysis project Ga0123340, IMG submission 89961) | Root nodule microbial communities of legume samples collected from Mexico - Siratro Mexico nodule mix | ecosystem: Host-associated > Plants > Roots > Nodule | place: Mexico: Nepantla... | reverse complement strand
TAAATTTTTTTTTATCCTTTTTTTTAGTATTTGTTATTTTTACTTAGATTTTTCATTAATAGTTTTTATTATTGATTTAAATTGAATTTGTTTATCGGTTGTTAGTTAGTTTTTTTTTTTTTAAATCTTTTATGACAATCAATTTTATAATAATTTCTCCATAATTAACATTAGTTTCTCCATATTATTTGCTGGCAGTTGAACATTACTTGAGTTAGTGACTACTTTAATATATTTATTATGTTTTCTATACATAAATTTTGTCATTAGTTTAGGTTTCATCTAATTCAATGCAAAAATTAAATTCAATAAAGGATTATATATGTATCACTCTATACTTTCAAATTATTGTGGGAACTAATAATTTATTAAAGTTGTGGTATCAAAAAAGTATTTAGTTGGTCAAATTAATTAGTGAGATCCTTTTTAATAAAATTAGTAATTTTTCAATAGTTTAATAGAATGAAAATAGAAAATTCCTATAACAAAGTAGGATTATGGGTGAAAGCTCAAGTTTTCACAAATTTATTTTTAGAGGTCGCATACAGGACTTGAAACTAATGCCTATGCGGTTCTCTTGGAATTTTATACTTAAAAATTAAAAAACATAATATTTTGGACGAGAATAATCTTAAAGTGGGTACATAAAAAAGGAAAGGCTTGAAAATATCTAACTATTCCTGTGGAGGTGAGCAAAGTGACATTACATTTAAAATTTCTTTTTTTCTTTTTTTAAGAGATTGAAAGTTGCAGCCCTTTTACAAACATCATACTCTGAAAAAAACATAAAGCTTTCGTATCGAAGTGAACATCTTCGCAAATGGGTTCTTTAGTGAACAAGGTTGAATTAAAAAATCTACCTCTACAAGTTTTTCTAAACGTTTGCATATTTCTAAAATTTTCTTAGCAAGATCTATTTTTGCTCAATGATACAATTCCCAAGAGTTTATAACAAGAAATGGGAAAACAATAACAAAAGGTGGAAGGTTTTGATGTTCCTAAGGAAAGACGAAGAAGAACAACTTAACACATCCTTGAAAAACCTAAAACTTAGTATGAGCTGTAACTAAGTCCCTTTGAATTACTAGGATCAAATAAAGTTCAAAACGAATCACACAAGCTTGTGGCATCAAAGGAAATGGAAGTCACCGTATAAAAGGGAATAATGATATCAAACAAAATACAAACATTTTGCATATGAAACGTCTCTCTAGAGCAATCACATTCCATTAGTACAACATGAGCCTGACCTACGACTTGAGGCTCATAGCTAAGAATCCCTAGAGGTGGGAAGTTGTGTGTTGAGTCTGCTTCCATTAGCACGGACCTACATCTTCAACCTCATTATTAAGCATCGCCTGAGGCTAGACAGTTATGTATTGATTAGTGCATTATCGATCCATATCAAACTAAGACTTCAACTTCATCGTTAAGTATAACTTCATATGAAGCTAATGATTAGTTATTATCGAACACTATTATAAAACCAAGTGTTATGTGTTATAGATTTTTATTTGGTTAGAACGAGAGATTGTTTTGGAAATGATTCCTTATAATTAGGACCTAATTAAGGATATTATGTCCGGAACATAAAAGAGTAGATAATATCAAGTAAAAATTTTACCTTCTAAGCAGTAATTGGTGAAAGTAAAATTTGGGCTTCTAAATACAGAACAAACTAAAACAGAAAACTATATATATTGAATATTCTCACTTCTCATTAAAATCGTTTAAGAGCTTTGGTTGAAATACTTTTTGTCCACGATGACATAGGTAAAAAGAGTCATACATCTTATAAGACCTTTTTGGAAACAAGCGTGGATGAATCTTGAAACATGAGAACAGATAATAACAAGGATGAAATGTAGTAAAAATGAAGAGTTCATGGAAGAGATATTTGAGAAGGGAAAATGAAAGTAACCTCTGTTACTTTTGATAAAAGCATTTGATCTTTTGGACTCACCAATCTGGCGTGCAAATTTGATTGTAACAAATAGTTTGTTTCAAGGTACATTGGATGTGAATTCACTTCTTCTTTTCTTGTAGGCAGAAAAATTTCTGAAAATCTTTTGATCATATGATCTTATCATGTGCTCAAAAAGGAAAATCAAAAGAAAAATGATCCTTGGTGGAGATTAAATACCCAAAGAACAATAGTCACATCACTTTCATTTTCCGAATGAGAACAGTTTGGTCTGCCCACTACCAAAAATAATCACATTCATAGAACTTATTGCCGAAAAAGAGGAAGAATTAAAATCACAGAAACACACCAAAATGTAAGGATTTTATTGATGAGAAGAAAGAAGTTATTAAAAAAGGTTGACACGAGTAAAATTACAACACCTCTTTCATTTATTAAAAACCGAAACAACAAAAGCTACCACAGTGAATTTGCTGACCAGGAACACTCCTCCAACCACGTCTGAACAGCCGGTGAACGAGTTAATATTATAATAAGTTAATCTCACACATCAAGATCAAGATTAAAAACCAAGAAAAAGACATCCAACTTAAGAAGAATTAAACAAATTATATAATAGTAATAATAATAATAATAATATAGAGAAAGGAAATCAAAACACTAAAAGAGAAACGGTAATTAGAAGTACAATTACAAATTACAGTCTTTCTTCTTCTTTTTTTCTTTTCTTTTAGCTTTTTTTTTCCTCTCACTTTATTTATCCTCCTTCTGCCTCGCTGCCTGACTCGGTCACTGACTCACTCCACTCCAACAAGTTTAATCAAACCATTTTTACCGATTTACCATGATCATCATCGTCATCCACGATCCAATTAATCTACAGTGTACAGTCCAGCTGGTTAACTCGGGGGACCCAGCGAGTGAACCCACTAGGACTCGGGCGAGGGAAGCTTCCACGCAGAGGTGGCGATGAGAGGCCTAGTGTGCCACCCAAGCATGAGGCAGCCGTTATTCTCCTCCACTCTGTACCCGTCACCGCCTGCGAACAGCGCCAGCAACATACTAGCTTGCTTGAAGGCGTTTGACCCAAGATGAACCGGGTCAAACCCGGCCGAACCCATTCGCCCCCTCCACTGGCTCAAAGTCTCGTGACGCTCCACGCGCTCTACACCTTCGTAAGCCACCACGTTGCATATCTGCCTCCCAAGGTACAACTCCGACATCAACAGATCGGGACTCGGCGAACCCAACCCGGTGGAGGAGGAAGAACCCTCCAGCGAGTCAAACAGACTCGAGTAGTAATGCAAGGCTTCAGTGAACCGGTCCAAGAAAACCGGTCCATTGTGGTTCGCCTCTTGCTCCACAATGGTTACGATTTTGGGGTTGAGCTTTTTAACTGTGTCCATGACCTTGTCCACGGATCCGGGTCGGGCGAGCATGCGGTGGAGCTCGAAGACGGAGTTGACAGCCACGGCTTCTCCGGGACGGATCTCGAGCATGCTGGGGTCGAGATCTGCGAGGCTGCTGCAGAAGAATCCGCGGAACTCGAACTGAACGCCGATGGTTTGGGCTAACTGGGCCAACTTCCAGCCCACTTGCTGCAACGCGTCAGTGTTGTCGGGCTGCGGGGGGCCGATTCCGGTTAAGCGGAAGGTAGGGGGACCGCCAGGGCGCAATGCGAGGGCCTGCATGAGGGCGGGCCACTGCATCCCTTGCTTGAGGCCAAAATCGATGACGTGGACTCTCCCAGCGGTGGCGAAGGCCTCGAGAATGGCCTGGTTGGCGGTGAAGTGAGCAAACTTCAGATAGGGGCAGGACTCGTAGAAGTGCATGTGGAGAAGGTCGGAGAAAGAGGAATCAAGGGTTTCCTCCGGGAAGATACCGTAGATTCGACGGGCCAGGGCCTGGGCGAAGTACGTCGCCACCTTCCTCATGGCTCCGGCTTGCGACGCTGCCAGTATGCCCACGTGCTTCACCAGCGCGTCCGCCAGCTTGAGATTCTCCTGCTGGACGGCCTCAGCGCACGCCATGAGAGTGTGCACCAGACGCACTCCGGCTTCCTGTGAGTCAACGAGGACTACAGGGCGAGTGGGCTCTGAAACGGACTCCGACGACTCAATTGGGGAAGCCTTCAAGCGCTTGTTGCTGCCCGGTTCGATTTCTTCTATGCTTTGGGTGTTAGTGGGGGGGGTGGTGGTTGTGGTGGTGGTGGTGGTGGCAGTGGTGTTAATGGTGGTAGCGTTGTTTGTGGTGTGTTGAGGAGGGTATGCGGCCATTCCGGGAATGGCTCTGAGGTCATATTCGGAGTCGTCGTTGAAAACGCGTGAAGGGGTGGTGAGGATGGAGGAAGAGTGGACGGGGTTGTCGATCAAGAAGGAGGAGGGATCGAGGATGGTGTTGTTGATGTTGGTGGGTTCCGGGTTGAGTTCTGCTAACATGCTTTGGACCCATGAATGGAGATCCGTAGGGTCGTAGTGAACGGTGTCGGAAGCAAGGTGGGAAATTCCCTCTTGGGCACTTCCCATCACCATCTCCAACTGCTCCAGCTTCTGTGCCACGTCTGCCATGTCGGAAGCACGCACCTTGTACCCTAACGCTGCCAGCAGCTCATCCATCCCTCCTCCCTGCTGCTGGCGGTCTTCCTCCCACATCTTGGCCTTGCCGTTGGGCATTGAGGAACACTCACCCTTGACACCTCCGGCGCCGCAGCTATCTTGGTAATCCCTCTTCATGGGGAAGTGGGAAGCGGGATAGGAATAATTGAATGGAGAAGGGGAAGACTGGAATTGGAATTAGGATTGGTGATTTGGAAATGAAATTGGGTCATAGGAAAACGGGGGTGAGGAGTTTGAAGTGAGAGAGGTGGAAAGGGAGAGAGAGAAGAAGGGTGGAAGTTGGAAAAGATAAGGGAGAATGGAAGCCATAATAATGGAATGAATTGCTTTTTTATTTTGATTTTGATTGATTTAGTGAAAAAGTTTGGATGGTGAGTGTGATATTTGGGAGTGGTTTAATTTGGTTGGATTGGGGGTGGGAGTATTGGTGTTTAGAGCGAGGTTGGGGGCAAAGAAATAGGTAAAAGGCATCGAAGAGCCGTGGCAGCACCGCAATGCCAAGAAAGATGCTCATGATAGTGTACAGCTCGTGCATACCCCAGACACCATACACTAGAAAATCAGGTGCCCGTACGCTTCATCGATTGAGAGCCTTGGGGACCGAGAATCATCCTGGGCTCCACCTTTCTACCTTCCTCCTTCACGCGCCCAGTAAGAACTCACGGATCAAACTATTTACCCAAATCATTTCCATTTCACTTTCCAAATTCATTCCCACACACACATTTCCTCATCTAAACCCATCTATGCAACTCATCCTAACAAACCAAAGCAACTTTAATAAATGAAATGACATTATTCTAGCTTTAGCATTTATTCACTCATCCCAAATACACCTTTTCTTTTTTCCTCACCTAGCCTTCCTATTTTAGTATCATACATCCTTTACTTTAAAAAAACTTTTTTTTTCTCTTCTCATAATTCCTGCTCTGCTATTTTGCAAAAACTATTACAAGGTAAATATATCTATCTATGATAACCCGCGTATCGTAATTCTGCAATGGTTGTATATGTTACCATATATAAATATCTTGTTATGTTAGGATGAAATAATGCAAGAGGGTGGTGATTGTTTTATTTCAACCCTCCACTCTGCTATTATTTAATAATAAAAAATAATGATGAAGAAAAAGAAAAAGCGGGGGTGGTATTTGTGTGTGGGGTGGCCTATGGGAAGTATGTGTGTGGTCGGCTTCCGTATGTTCCAGTGGGGAATAACTTCTCACGACGCACATGAAGGAGAGATCAAGGGGACAGGTCAACTTTGGTCTCCACGCGCCTCGCTTACACGCCCAACAACACTGACCCAGAGACAACAACGGCCCACGTGGCGAGTTTCTGTAGGCGCGTGTGGTCCCACGCGACACGTGAGCGACGACGAATGAGAGAAGGGACGAGTTGCATCTCGGGCCCACTGAAAGAGGGGTCTGTGCTCAGAGAAGATCAACGAGGACGGGGATTCAGACGTCAACATCGATTTTAGGACCATCCAACGTGGGACCCACCGTCCAAAAACAAAGCATTACTACTACTACTTCTCTCTCTATACCGAGAGAAACGGGATGCCAGCTAAGCACGTCCCTGTAACAGCGATATCATCTTCCTTTTTTTGTAAGCTAAAATCTTAACAAATCCATTAATCACAGGCCATGTTTTAAAATTCTCAGATCGTTATAGTTTTACTTAGCAAAAATATCAAATTTAGAGTTAACAAACTGAAGAAAAAAGGGTACAAAAGTTGTCAAAATCAATTTATAATATTAATAAGAAGAAGGTCCTTCTAGAGGAAACGGCGTTGCTGCGGTCCCGTTTGACTAAACTGTGAAAAGGGCCCGTCCTCATCATTCCGACGGTGACGTTAGGAGGCGAACACAAACCCGAACGGGTTTCTCTTTTTGCTTTTCTTTGGCTCAGTGTTTTTACATAACCTCTGAACTAGGTTGGAACAGTTTTTAATAATAAAGCAAAAAAGAGTTAACTTAAGGTATAAAAGGTGATTATTGAAAAAATAACTAATTAGGGGAAAAAATTAATAATAAATAGAGTTAATGGATGAAAATGCGAATAATTGGGAAGAGAAAGGTTGAAAGGGAGGGAGGGGCAGTGACAGGTGGTGTGGTCAGTGATATATGAAAGGGGAGAGGCCATGGCCATGTGATTCTGCCACGTTTCACAGATTCTCTTGTCCCCGTGGTCCCTCTTCCTGCACCACCACCACCACCCTCACTCACCCTCTTTACATTTTTAAACCATCCATTCCAATTAATCTCTATCATCGTTTTTTCCGGAATTAACCTTAACCCTAGTACTACCACCTTATCTAAACAATGCTCAATAAAATCCCCATACATACATACATGAGACAGTTGAGATCCTGCTATGATTAAACAGCCCTTGTACAAACCGCTTCCAATCACCCTCAACATCAATTCTAACTTTCCCTGTTCATAAGTAAACCTTTTTTTTTCACTCTTCTTCCCTTTCAACACATGAATCACATTTTAAAATATATTTTCTACTTCTTTCCATTAATTTATTTAGCAAATAAATAATTTAATTATTCATAAAAATTCTAGGTGTACTCAACTTGTAATCATTTTAATTTCTTTTCCTCCCAAGTAGTAAGGGTCTACTTTAGTAAATAATCCTTTGGGATGAACTAAAGTCAATGTAAAGTAACTGCAGTTGAATAAGATTTTTGGCTGTGTTATAGTCAACGCTAAACTTTTCTAAGTCTTGCAACAGGAATTAAGCAATTTTAGCAGTTTAAATCAAATTTTGTATTTCATTGCTATTTATATATTTATTTAGTAGTTAAAAGTAGCAACGTCGTCCATGTGTGTGGCTTTTTAAAATAAATTAGTCAAGATGACTCTTTCACAGAGTTACTACACTAAAAGTTTAGAATATATATTATATGATACTTTAAAACAATAAAATATTACATTTATTTTCTAAATATTACTTTATTTTTAAATTGAATCAGTTAACAAAAAAAAAACAACATATTCTCCTATTTTGCATTATACCCGGAAGGATATATAAATCTCATGATCTATATGATAATTGCATTATTAATTTTGACTAATGCCTTCCATATTGAGTCCATCAAATAAAAAGTAAAGTAATCTTAAATAATAATATGAAATCACAAAAAAAAAAAACTAACCTTGATGTTTTTCCGTATAAAATACGTATATGTATTTCCTAGTTATATGTCTTTTTCTTTTCTTTTCTTTTTTTTAAGTGTAACTATCACTAAATTAGACTGATCCACATTTTCATCTGTCCAGTAAAAACAAAGTATTACCAAATACTATGACATCATATCATATGAACAAAACATCAATCTCAGGGCTTTCACGTAACAGAAAATATATCTACATCTATTATCAAGTTATACACCTTTGTCTATTTGTTTTTCAGGTGTAATTGACCAATACCTGTGTCACTCAAACAACTAATACCCGTTCACACGGATTCGATCCAATCTACAGTAAAAAAAAATTCAAATATTATGGGATCATACAAAAATAATAATCAAATGTAAACATTTTGTGTAACAAATATTACATTCATTTATCAAGCTATATATAACTTTTTCTATATTTCTTCCCATGTATAACTAAATCCACATTAGTAAGTTTGACTAATACCCTTCCCATTATATCTTCCAATAAAAAGTAAACCATAGTCAAACATCACCCACGGAGATGTGAGTATCATAGTATTTACCGTGAGCATTTATTTATCAAAATGTATAATTCTTTTCATTTTTTTTTCTAGGTATAACCATATTATACTTACATTACTAGCTTAAATAATACTGCTTGACATTGTGTCGGTCCAATAATAACTAAAATGTTTTCAAATATTGCAAGATCTTGAGTTGATGCAATAAAAGTAAAACGTTCTCAAATATGACGATACCATAGGTAAAGAAACCAATATCATGATATCTATTTTAGTTAGATAACACTTTCTAGGTATTTTTATATAACCATGAAGCATTGATACTTGAAAAAAAAAAGTAAACTATCCTAAAATATTGGTCCCTATTTTACATTTACAAAGAGCCCCTACCCACCATCAAATAATACATAATTTGAGGGAAACCCTCTAAGTTGGTTAAACGCCTACCCGTGAAAGCTTGTCCCCCACTCAAAAAAAAAGTGACAAACATTGCATTCTAGTTTCTTTAATGCAGAACATTGAAAGTTATGGCGTTTGTTTTTTTTTTTCAGAGTTTTTCTTCTCTCTTATTTTTTTTTTCTCAAGTTATGAAACACGCACATTGTGTAGTAGTAGGCATTGTACAAATGAAACTGGATAGCCCCACAAGAAAGCCGTAAATGCGAATGCCTTATCCTGTTTGTGTTTGTGGCATGGTGGCATGGGAAGTGGACCTTCATCTTTGGATCATCACAAAACTCGTGAGTGAGAGAGAGAGATTGCCGACAGAGTCAACGCTCAAGTCTTCAAACATTTGTTAATAAGTTAGTTTTTCATTCCCTCTCGCTTTTCTCCCTGATGTTAAATTTATCATTGAAAACGTTATATCATCAAAGGTAAAGTCAATTCTTGATCGGCTATGGGTGATAAAAAGAGTAATTTAATTTATGCTTTATTTTAGTGTAAACGTGTGGTGTAGAAGCAAAAATATAGGGTGGGTTACAAGCTATTATAGCTCAAAAACTTATGAAGTATAACTCAAGAACTGAGGAATTGATAACTTAGTGTTTTTAAATATATTTTGTGTTTAGTAACCAGATAGCTTTTGGGTACTGATTTTAGTAGTATTTATAAACGTGTTAATGTGGTGTGACAGGTAGATGCAGGGGAATCCTAGGCAATTAAGTGAGAAATTAATGGTGTATTAATGTTACTATTAGGCTATTAATTGTTCGTGCTGACCATATCGAAGCAAACCGAATCAAAGTTAATGGTTTTAGGTTTTGCAAGTACTGCTCCGTACATTCCTGGAACAGTGCAATTTCTTTCATTTCTAATATTTGTTAGAGATAATAAAATACTGTTATTCTTATTAGGGGAAAAACTAACATACTTAATATTTTTAAAACATACATTTTATTTTATATAAATCAAATTGTTAAAAATTCATTGTAGAATTTAAATTTATTGTTTTTCTTCTAAAGTTTTTTAATTTTTTCTTTTAATTGTTAATCATTTTTTTCTAATTTTTTTTGTTCATTTTTCTCATCGACTATCATTGAGAGCATCACCATCAAGTAAGTTCTCACATCATTAGCTTGTTCCATATAATTTATTGTAAATTTTGTCAGTAAATTACATTCAATTTGTTATGGTTTGTTTTTTATTTCAAATGGATATGTGATAAAAAATATAAAAAAAATGAGATACATATATGTTAAGTATTGTTTTACAGTAAAGAAAAATCTTTAAGATTTAGTAGTAATATTAAACAAATAGATATTCAAGATCAATATGTTTTGTTTAAAATGTCACATTCAGAATTATTTAATATATGTTAAATTCTTCCATCTACATATTGTTATTATTGACTATTTTAGATTTTGAAAAATTACATCTTCACAACAAATCTTCACTGAGAAATGAATGCTTTATAGTTTGACATATAAATAAATTATTTTCTTTTTTTTTTAGAATGGCACTAAAAATATTAGTGTCAATTATATTCAATTGACATGGGTGTTCATCAATTACACTAATTTTATTAAATAAAATATTATATAATAATAAAATAATATTTTATTTTAATTTCAAATGATTGTATTTTATTGTATGTAGTGTTAAAATATAAACATCCATTTTTAGATATAACAATATAGATTATAAATAAAATTTATCTTTAACATTTAATACGGTTCAAATTTTTATCCTTAAAATTTTATCTTCTTCACCCAAGGACAAACAAATTCATCTTACTTAAATAATTAAAAGAAATTGTTCTTATCAGATTTGAAACAGAAATAGTTAAAAAAACAAACAAGATGATAAACTGATATTCATTAAAAGAAAGTGATACAAATTCTTATGCACAGTACCTAAGATTTTAAGCTCAGATTTTTATTCAAAATTTTCATAATGTTAAGGTCTCTCTCTCTTCTTTTTACTGTGATTTATTCTTTCTTCATGATTTCAATTTTACCAATGATATTTATAAACATTTTAATTATGATTATTTAGTTGGCTTTTAATTGATTTTGACTTTAAAAATTTGATTTTAATTATTGTAATTTTCAAAGTGTTATAGATTAATGCATTTAAAAAGGGTGCAAGAAAAATAAGTTCTTCCACCTTACAGGCTTATTTCATCATTTAAGAAAAAAACGAGGTAATTTGTTATTAATAAAAATAAATATAGTATTACTATTATACAGTGATTACGAAGTATTAAAATTTTAATAAAGTATGACTTCTTTCAAATAGGTATAAGTTTTTCTTAATTTTTTTCATTTGAAAATATTCATTTATGCTTGTTACAACTTGTTCGTGTTTTCGTCGTGGATAAAATATAGCATTCAATAAATTAATCAAGCAAAAGTGCAAGAAAAATATATGTATATTGAAATAATAAATTAAAAAATATAATTTAACGATAATAGTTAAGATGTTATTTTTTCAACCACATTATTTATCATATGAATTAGGTGTAAATTTTCCTAATTGTTTTTACAAAAATATTTCTATCCACATTATACTTGTATATAATTTCCATGTATAGAAGAAAATTAAAATATATTTAATAGAAATAAAAT
>Ga0123340_1006322_pt1 | contig 11311 bp, 8 predicted proteins | sample SirMexnodulemix_FD_89961 | JGI IMG/M metagenome (GOLD analysis project Ga0123340, IMG submission 89961) | Root nodule microbial communities of legume samples collected from Mexico - Siratro Mexico nodule mix | ecosystem: Host-associated > Plants > Roots > Nodule | place: Mexico: Nepantla... | reverse complement strand
GTATAGGCTAATGCATAAAAAACTTTATCTTTTTTTTTTCTCATGTATGAATAGGAATCTATGAGAATGCATAAAACTTTTTTCTTTTTTTTTTTTGAATTTTTTTTTTTTTATATTTTTTTTTTTTTTGGTTTTTTTCCTAGTCCCCCCAAAAAATTTTTAACCTTTTTCCCCTTTTTTTTTTTATTTGATGGTTTGCAAAAAAAAAAAAAAAAAAAAAAAAAACACTATAAGCCCACAACTTCTCTGACAGTTAAACAAGCTAGTCTCTTGTGAAAAGTTGGCTTACATCCTGAAAATATCGTTTACTTTCATGTAATGCTTTTATTTTCATCTTTATTCTAAGTGTTATGCTCTCTGGTGGAGGAGTTACTAGTGCTGTAATGTTCAATGACTATAACTTGATAAAGCCCCATGTTTATTTTCTTCTTTTGTTTAATTGTATCAATCTCGTCTAGTATCTAGAAGATAGAATATTTGTCTTTTTCTACTTCTCTAGGCTCTTGATGTGTAGTATCAACTTTTCCTGCAATCACTCAGGTGGACTATCGTGGCTATGAAGTGACAGTGGAAAACTTCTTACGAGTACTTACAGGACGTCATGAGACTGCTGTTCCGAGGTCTAAGCGACTTCTTAGTGATGAAGGAAGTCATATTCTTCTGTATATGACAGGGCATGGAGGCGATGAGTTTTTGAAGTTTCAGGACTCAGAAGAGCTTCAAAGTCATGATTTAGCTGATGCTGTGAAGCAAATGAAAGAGAAACGCAGGTATTGTTTCATATTCAACTGTTTATTTGTGATGTATGAACTGTAATTTGATTACATGAAATGAAATATAATTTTTATTAACGAAGTATAATTTATTGGGTGCAATGACTTTTGCTTAAAAAGAGAGGAGATGATAGTGGATTCTCCTTAACAAAAGTACAAAACAGAAAACAATAAAGATGAATAATCATTGAAACAAAGCTACCCATGTTCTTGACAACTGACATTTGAATTAGTAATCCAATTTTGTTGCTTATCACTATTGGACTATAATCTCATTTGTTTACTCATTCATAACGGGATTTGTTAGGTTTAAGGAGCTTCTTATAATGGTGGACACCTGCCAAGCCTCTACTCTGTTCTCCCAGGTCTCATTGATTTTTTTTATTTTTTATTTCTATCATTCTTGAAAACTCCTATGCCAATTCTTATGAAATAACAGTATCTGGCCTTGAGTATTCATTGTCCATAATTAATCATCACTCTTCATTTAAGTGCAAAATGTTAACTTTATAGTTGATATCTGTCTAAGTCTAATGCATGCCTTGTGTTCATCATTAGATGTATTTTGTTGAATGATGTTCTTGCCGCTATTGCATGGGTTGGGCTGTAAAGAAGTCTGAAATTCAGTTGCTCGTATTTCTTTGCTGTTAGGCTGTTTAGCTGCTGTTAAAAGAACCTATATGTCGATTATTAACAATATACAAATAAATGTAAAGAGATTATATTCTAAATGATTTTCCTTGTTTATAAATTATGGTTATTTTGCTTTTAGTCTTGAGCATAACTGTGGCAATTGCATAATTTTAATGAAAGGAGATTAGCAACTTTCCTATACTGAAGGATTTGGTTTTAACTGTTACATTTTCCCGCTCTTCGATATCATGTCATGAACTATACAGAATATGAATTTAACCTTTTTTGTTTTTGTTATTTCTCCTTCTCTAGGTTTTATCTTCCTGGATTAAATCATACTTTTAGTGCTCAGTGTCTATTCATTATTAAATGTCTAGGTGATTCCAAACTGGCCTACTTGGCCCCCTCGAATTTATAGTTGGTTATTATGTGATAATAAGAAATTATTTTTTCTGTCTATTCTTCCCAAAGTTTTGTTGCTGACTGTTCTTTTTCTGGGCATGGCAGCTTCATTCACCAGGTGTTTTGGCAATTGGAAGTAGTATGAAAGGAGAAAATTCATATTCACATCATTTGGACTCAGATGTATGTATGAAAATCTAATAGTCCTTTCAAGGATCTGATGTAATTTGCTACAGTTTATCTATTGAGTTTCTTGTTCGTTAAAATATACAGGTTGGTGTTTCAGTTGTTGATCGTTTTACATTTTACACCCTTGCTTTCTTTGAGAGGCTGAATATGTACGACAATGCTTCATTAAGCAGGTACATTTAAACTTTTTATATGCCTTTCTCATCTTAACTATTGTATCCTTACTATCTATCAAGTCTCTTCACTCCAGAGAGCATGTATGTCTTTTATTTCACGTTCTTGTTATCTGAATTTTACTTTCCAAACATTTTGTTGAAGTTCTGTTTTTTAGTCTTTGTTTCAAACAATTGTCTTTAAAATCCTATTGGGAATTAAAACTTAATTGACCCCTTTTTGGTAAAATAACTTTCATGTTTTCTATCATTTGAAAATGAACAAAATCATCATCCTCTCTTATTTGTTAAGCAAGTCCAGACTTCAGAGTAGCTGGAATACATAACATTAAAATTATGTTTAAATCATGGCAATGAAGGCTCAATTGTTTACACATTTTTTGTGTTTGTTTTCCAGCCTTTTCAAGTCATATAATCCAAATTTGTTGATGTCAACTGCATATTATAGAATGGATCTATACCAACGCAATTTAGAGGAGGTAATGGAATTTTGGACATATTTTTAATCTTTTGCTCTTCTATTTTTTTCGTAAATTTATTGTTTTTGTGGTGAGGAATCAAGTTTTGCAAGGTTACCTTTTAGCTCAATTTTTAGTTTGATTCGAAAAGTTTAATGATTTAGTTTGATTGACAATATCTGCCACTTCTTTTATGCTTTGCTTGATTGAAGTGATGAGTTCGTTTTTGTCAATTCTTTCCAGGTACCTGTGACAAACTTCTTTGGTTCTGTAATGAAAACTATACATACAGATTCAGCCTACAGATCCCTGTCAAATAAAAAAATCGGGACAGCTAAAACGAGAATCTCTTTGGAACAATCCATCTCTGACAGTGACGGAATACTTTTGAGAAACTCAGATGCGGAGGATCAATATAATAATTTAACTGCAGAGGTGAATCTATTATATGCCTCATCAATATTAGTTTTACAATCTACATTGTCTCATGATCTTTAAAGTCATGTTCACTGGATTTGCTGTGCAGGAATATCCTCGAGATAGTGTTGGACAAATATGGAGTGCTATTCTCGGCAATACTTTTGAAAGCATTGATACTTTTGTGCACTATGGATTGATTTTAATGCTTCCTTTGTTGATATTTTCCACGTGGCTGTCAAAGTAAATGATTGCAGCAATGTTCTTGAAGCTTGTTGCAGAGCGGAGATGGTATATGTCACCGTTACTTGAAATGTAATTTTACTAGAAGATATTACTGGGGACTGTACATAATATGGGGGCGCAGACTACTGAGAGAGCAGCTTTGCCTATCAACTGTATTATTCGGTTAGCCATTGCTTTTTGCCTTGGTGTTGTTATGTTGTCATGTTTCGCCCTGTTTTTTTTTTTTATATGATTGTAGACTGTAAAATTTTGTAAAACCTTGAACTGGTTTGTTTAGATATCATGTTGATGTCCAACATTAGAATATTGCTCTTTTTAATAACTCTGGAAATCAAAATGTTTGACCATTTTATTTGCGTATATATAGGGGACATCAACCTTTTCTTCAATTTCTGCTTCACTTGTGGATGCCTGACGTTCATAGTTCCACATGCTTTTCTCCATATATGAGCAAAGGAAAAAATAAATTGTTGTTTCGTCAACCATTGAAGATTGCAATTAGTATGTTCATGGAATTTGGACTTGTAATCCTTGTCAAAGCATACCCGTCCTCCCCTCTTTTAATCTCTATTAGTATTACTCCGTCATAAAAGTTATTTTTTTCTTACACGATATTTATTATTATTAGACTGATAAAGTTGTTGTATTTATCGAAATTGAGCCAAAACAAGGTGTACAATAAATGCGTGCACTCTCTAGAAAAACAAATGATAGTCAATCATGGAAAAAAACATAGCCAAAGTTGACTAATAACTAAAAATACTTAGTTAACAGAACAAAACTGTGTTAATACACATTTACACATACAAAAACACCAAATTTCGTGTCGAATATGTTTCTTTACAGCAAGCATATTACTACATCGTATGTATGCACTAATCATAGACTACTGCCATGCTTACTCACTCCACCGCCAAATATGATTGAGCAATAACCACCACATGACAAAATCCTAAATTAAATGTCTGGTTTGATGGAGGATAGTACATGCATGCAACCAGTCGGTACTGACACAGTAACGCATGACATGAAACTTTAAAGTCTTTGACAAGTGCAAGACAAAACAAAACCAAATCCCTGACACCAACATTTCTTTACCAGCTGTCCCAGCTTCTGCGTGTTACTGTTTTTATTTACCGTGAAGCTAAAGACCAGAAGTTCAGGAGAAACGATGGAATTGTGGTGAACCAACAAATGAAGGCCATGCCTGTAGCCGTTTCAAACTGCACACAGTGGTTTTTTGAACAACTTCCAAGATCATTATCAATGAGCACTGTGATGCCTGCTGATGCACAGGCTGCTGCAAATGTAAGGGTAGATGTGACCTGCATGGAAGACAGGTCTTCTGAAATTAACACAACAGCCCTTTCAGAGGGGAAAAAAGTAACGCAGGTTAAAGGTACACATGTCTACATTATAAAAAAAGTTGGTAACGAAGACAAAATAGTTGAATACGCTTTCCACTGCAGTTATGGTGTGTTATAATACGATCCAAGTGATTCTTTTGTGAACTGTGTATAGTGCGTATTAGGTTATTGTCTGAGATTAATAAAAGTATTTGGAGTGAGTCTGTATCAGTTTTTGAAAATGGTGTTACATATAGCTGTTAATAAAGTGAAGGGAATCCTAAAAACTAACCCGAAAGCAACACGTATTTTAACATTGCAGAATTGTAAAAGATTATAGAGTCTTACTGTAAATCTTACCCCATCACCAATTGTAAACAAACTGACAATTCGATAGTTCTGCAAGGAACGCCTTACTAAAAGGGCATACACATCAGTGATAGCCAATGAAAAGCTCCACAGAGTCTGCAAGCCGGCAGCAGCAACAAGGTAACTGATAAACGATGAGACGAATATTTTATGTAATGTCATGGCATTTTTGCCAAACAAAGGGGAAAACTGAAAAGAATAGAAGCCAAAAAGTTAATGCAATAATGACATTTTTCCACTAGACAGTATATGGAACAGGGTGCCACTGTCAAAAACAGGTATAATAAGATCAGAACAGATCTATCAACACCAGTCCCACTGCATTTGGCCAAGATTCTTTTATTTTTTTTAGTTAAAAGTTTCTTTAAATTAAAGTTCAAATAAGGGCTTGGAAGGTAAATTAGAAGTTATTCGTCAATTTTAGTGTTTGTATGAGCATTTATAAAATTGATTTTGAATGAACTTGATTTTAGCATTTGGAAGTTTTTATCCTGAAAGCAGGATTCAACGCCATTAAGCATGGTTTAAAACCACAGTTTAAAAAATTTTCGTGTGTATAACCAAACGTCTATATATTTTTAAAATCAAGTTCGATTGTAGTCAAAACCAAACGCGCTCTTAATTTCTTTTTACCGTTAAAAGAGATGTCCAGAAGGGAACAGTAATTCTTTCGAAAAGCTCCCACACCCTGTTTTTTTTTTTTTTTTTCCTTTTTCTTCCATAAGAATCAAAGTATCTAGCTTTTGGAGAATAAACAGTATATTCATTGATGGTGTAAAGTGTTTCTATACTATCATGCAACCAAGATTATCATGTATGGTAATTTGTTAATTTTTATATTAATTACTTTAAAAGTCATCGCTACAGATTCGGTTCGGTTGACTGTGTAATATATTTTACACTAACAATAAATAAAAACTAAAAACTCTTTTTTAGAAGTGTTAAAAAAAATTGAAACAACTCCTTTTATTCAAGAGAAATCCAAAAATGCTAAGCCAAACACTATCTAAATATGCATCAAATGAAGTAATAGCATCTCATCCATACAATAACATCATAAACCCATGGACATGGTATTCAGTAATTATCGAACTATTTTCATTACATCTATGACTATATACAACAAATACTCCTTCCAATAATTAATGTTTTTTTCATAGAAAATTATTAATGTGATGTCATATATGGGAATTAGAAAAGAGAAACGGTTAGGAGACATCCAAGAAAATAGGAATAAGTTAATCACCCTTTTATTTATCTTTAACTACAAAAGCAGAAAGTTAGCATCTTTCTATTTATCTTTTAGCTAGAAAAATAGGAATAAAGTAGTTACCCTTTTATCATTGCTTATTATTTCTCCTTACTAGAGGTTGATTAGATGGATATTATGGGTCAGCCCCATCATATCTAATAAACAGGAGGAAACTATGGTAGAGGGGAGGCATTCAAATCAGCATACCTTGTGAGAATAAAGCAGTGTCTGTTGTAAAACGGAAAACCATTTTGAGGAGAGATTATCTCCTAATTTTACTTAGCAACATTGTTCTTTCCTTCTTTCAAATTCTGAGTTTCTAACGGAAACCATTTATTTTTCACAAACACAAATCCACTCTAATGATTTCTGTCCAGCTATGAAAGTTATAATCTGTGTCCTCTCAGCAACTTAGGTAGATGTCAACAAAATGTTGAAACTCCTTGAGGTATAAAGAATGATTGACGGCAGAAGTGGCTCATGTAATCAGTTAACCAAACCATCTCAATTAAATGTAAACTTTTTTCAAACTCTCGATGAATTCAAGAATTTTCTAATAGTTTAGAGCAGTCAAGCAAAGTGTATGTTGCACTAGTTCCATTTTGGCACCGAATAGTAAGATGAATGACATCAATGTGCTGAGAAACACTTCTCTCAATCACCCTTTATTAACCTAACAAAATTTGATGCACCTGGCACATTGTTGCAGCTCTCTCAGATCCACACTCGTATGTTACAATATCCCCATTTTGGGACAAATAGTATAGTGCAAATGGCATCATTTTTATTGAGAAATAATCCTCTAAATCATCCTTCATATAGTGATAGAGTCAACCTACCTAACACATTTTCAACATCCAGCTCTATCAGCAACATACTCAGATCCCTAAACTACAACTTCAAAGTCATAACCATGTATCAACAACACATGCTGAATTCAGGGATTCACTCAATCACTAATCAGATCCACATGAGACCTAAATCCATACTCATGTAGTAGACGCCCCGATAAAAATTTATGAGCATTAATTTTCAAGTATCCAATAGGAGGGCAAGCCTTGGCACAACACTAAAGTTTCACTCTAATGACCTCTTGGGATATAGCAGGATAAGACTGCATACATGACCCTTTCTCGTGCCTTCACATATCAAGGACTCTTCTGAAAACATTTCCAAAATTGGAATCTCCTTGATCCAAAACTTGATAATTGAGCCAAATCCTTTCTCCTTTCAGTGCCAAGGTATCCCTGGCCTAGAACTAGAGAATGATCCCTATTTAGGGGTCTAACATCTCCCTTCCCAATAGATGTTCTTCCATATGTTATTGCTCACAATCACAATTACAAACAAAACAAGAAATGTGCTAAAAGAAACAACACAAAAAGAAAAGCTAAATCGGGTGTAGTGTTTACCAGAAAGCAGTGACAGAAGGGAAATCACTAGTGGACGCCATGATAGAGAGTGCAGCAGCAGCGAAAGCAAACTGAGAAAGACGCATAGCTAGGCCACCGGCAGTGCCTGGCATGCCTTGAACATCCTTCATCCTCACCCTTGGAGCGTTGACGTTTTGATCAGCACCACCATCAGTCGTTGGAACTTCTTCAACCGGGTGAACCGAAGCATGGCTCACGTTCATGGCTTCTTCTCACACTTCAATTCATAATCACCTGGTCACACTTTCTTCTTGGCCAAATCTGATCACGCCCATCAAACCTCATCAATAACCCGATTCATTGCCTATGATCTAAGTTCTAACCCTCCATCCAAATTTGACATCAAAAAAATAAAAAAACCGACTTTGTTGAAACTTTGTTAGAAAATGGTTGGGTATGAAAAATTGAGTTTGGTGGATTAAATCAGCGACTGCCCTTTAATTTGTTTCCTTAAAAGACTCTGAATTTAAACTCAAAACCAGGAAAACTGAACATAATCGATTCTGGTCATACATTCCTTCGCGAATAGATATAGTTAAAGCAAACAGAAGAACAATAATTTTTTTTAAAAGAAGCGTCATACCCAGTCAAGGAGTTGTAGTGATTTGGATTTGATCGTTGAAGAAAATGCAGGATCTATGAACTAAGGTGGAAGAAAGGAAAAGGAGAGAGAAAGAAACAACAAGAGTGGCTGCAGAGGGCAGGCGTTGAATTGAAATGAATCTTAGTTGGAAAATGAGTTGTTAACACCCAATGGGACTATTACATCCACTTGGACTATTACATCACTTTACAATGTGACATGGCAAGATTTTATAAATGGCAAATAATACAGTTGTAATTTGAGCTCAAATTTGAAAACTAAAATAAGGTTTGAAGAAAGGTCTAGTGTTGATAAGAAGTCGTGGTTCCCTAGGGAGGAGAAGACATGGTTTGGCGAGTGTTGAAGGGAGAAGTTTACATTATGGTTTGCTAGTTATAGTCATAGTTGAAGTTGTGGTTTTGTAGGATGATGCTAAATTGTGTGAGTTTCCTTGATGTCGAAGATAAAAGAGAAGTTAATATTAAGAGAAGTTTACACTAATATTGTAGAGTCTAAGTTATGATCTTATAAAATGACATTGATGTTGTGAAGTGGTTGTGAATAAGTATGAAATGATTTATAAGTATAAGTAAAATCGTTGTGAGAGTGTTAAATAAAGAAAATTTTGTTTATAATTATTGTTGTTATTATTATTATTAGAGATAAGAAGCTTTTCTTATTTCATGATTTTTCTCACCTTGAGCATATCAGTGCATCAATTAATGAAGAAAAGTATTTTTTTTATTTATTAATTTTCTACGGAGCTTCCATATATTTAGCTACTAAAAAGTTAGTTGCTTGCTTTCAATATTTGTAAAATGTGTTGAGGAATAACTTTGATGTGTACCTGGTTAGGTTAGTTAGCTAGTTGTATTGAAGTGTGTTAAAAAATTATTATAACTTAATTTGTTCAATTGTTACCTAGATAACATAAAAATACATTATTGAGTTAAAGCTATTTTGTGGTTAAATTTTATAATGTAGCAGAGTTTGTTTGTTTGTTATATGTATTGTTACTCAAACAATCATTTTATTTTAGTTTTACACTTACATTCCACATTAGGTGATGTATTATTATACAAGTGGATAGTTTAAAAATTGGCATGTTATGAGAGATATTATCTAACTAATTTTGGTGGAAAAAAGTTTTATTATATCAAATATGCTTGAAGAACTGAAATATATGCATTTGACTGCTCTAGCTAACATACTTTATGGGTATAAAAATGATAAGCTTATGATAACATTTAGTGTGCATATAGAAAGATAAGTGAATCATGGCCAAATGATTATCATCAAGAAGATTTTCGAAAAAGATGTATTGCTTTCATCAATGATAATTTTATGTATTTTTAGTATTCACTCTAGTTATGTAATGAAAACAATATTTGTTTTGAGACATAATTTAGGGCTAAGGAAGTGTCGCAACAGGGATCACGACGGGGATTGCGATCCGAAAAAATTTTAATAGATTTTCAAAATAAGGGAGTCGCCACCATAGTTTTCAGGAAAACTATGGAAAACCAAAGAAAACAAAGATAAGGCTAGTCTACGAAAACCGGATTGTGAGTCCGAGAATCAGTTACGCGTAGGGAAGGTATTAGCCCCTCACGGCGCCCGTCTTAAGACGATACCTTTAACTGAATAGAATGAAATGACTGTAATTTTCAAAATATTTACTTTTTGCGGGAAATAGAAATAGAAGCAAACAAAACAAATTTTTATTTTTGAAAAGAGTCTGACAATGTTTAACCTCGCTCCTACATATCTCCACCAGAGATGGAGAATCAGGGTTACGTAGTTCTATGGATAGAAAACAACTGTTTGTCAGTTGTTGATTTTTTTAGTCTTGAAGATTTTTGATATATTTTTAACTTTAGAGGGATTAGTGTTTTTTTTTTAAATTAAACTTCATTTTAGATATCGCTTGACGAGCATGGTCCTTTGATATTCCATATGAAATTAAAGTCTTCCGAATTAATTCCCATATGATGCGAGCGGTCAATTAAGGAATTAATCGAAAGTTTTTATTCAAAACATCATTCTTTACATGAGAAAAAGGCTCTTTTTTTACAAAAAAAAATACATTTCCTAAAATTAAACCTTTAAAACATTATTATTATTTTTTAGTAAAAATATTTTTTTCTTAAAAAAAAAACAAGCTAAGGGCAGTTTTGGAATTCAGACACCTGCAGGTGCAAACTTTAGTTAGTGGAGGTGCAAGAAGTAAACACACAAATCAGAACCCAACTATACTCAGGGATATTTTAGGGATTGAAGAGGGTCGGGGGGTGTAGGCTCAACTATGTGGAGGTGCAGGAAGCAACTCCACTAACCCATTAGGGTAGTGGCGCTCACGTGGTGAGGTGACGCCGCTGGTCCTGTTTCGAGGCATGGGAGTGCGTGGGTGGAGAAGTGTGTGGCGGGCAACGGTGGGCATCGTCGTCGGCGACGGCAGCGGCCATTGACGCCGACGGTGACGCCAAATGGAGAGGTTAGGGCCTGCTTTGGTAGTTTGGTGGGGCGTCACTACCTTTGGTTGGCTGCTGCGTGGGTTTGGAGGTGCATGGCTCGTGCTCGACGTCCGCGGTGTATGGAGTTGAAGCGGAAAAGTTGGTGAGGATGGTGGCAAGGTATGGTGGCATTTTGGGGGCAAAGCTCGACTATAATCTTATGTATATACATGTGACTGCTCTAGCTAACATAAATGTGTATAAAAATGATAAGCTTATGATAACATTTTGTGTGCATATGATAAGCTTATGATAACATTTTGTGTGCATATAGAAACATAAGTGAATCATGGCCACATGATTATCATCAAAAAGATTTTTGAAAAAGATGTATTACTTTCATCAATGATAATTCTATGTATTTTTAGTATTCACTCTAGTTATTTAATGAAAACAAGATTTGTTTTGAGACATAATTTAGAGCTAAGGAAGTAGAAGAAGTGAAAGTTGAACTAGATGGTGAATGGTGTGAATTTCAACTATCTCATTATCTAAATACAATATATATATATATATATATATAT
>Ga0123340_1006317_pt1 | contig 11313 bp, 5 predicted proteins | sample SirMexnodulemix_FD_89961 | JGI IMG/M metagenome (GOLD analysis project Ga0123340, IMG submission 89961) | Root nodule microbial communities of legume samples collected from Mexico - Siratro Mexico nodule mix | ecosystem: Host-associated > Plants > Roots > Nodule | place: Mexico: Nepantla... | reverse complement strand
GTTTAAATCCAAAAAGATAAAGAATCTGAAGAATAATTATTTTTAATTTATTTCAGTCTTTCTTTCTTTCTTAATTTCTCAGCTATTTTATCACACCAAATACAATGTTAGCATTTTCGGGAGGGCCTACCTTCACACAAATCTGGGTTTCCATATCATTCTCTTCTTTATACTTTATTCTTAAAGTCAATGAAAATTTATAATTTATGGAATGTAAGGATGAAAATGAGTGCATACGGTCTACTAATTTCATTAATACTAAATAAAAAATGCTTAATATAAGAACTTTCATTTATAAAATATTAAGAAATTTGGAAATGTTATATACTTTATCTAATGACTGGAATATTGGGAAGAAAAAGATTTAAATTTGGTAAGTAATTAAAATGTAATAATAATAGCACGTGAGAAACATGAGATGTTGGGTGGTTGGGTCTGAAAGGACAAGGAACAGTTAGGAGAAGAAATGAAAAAAGCATTAAACCGTAATAATAGCAATAATAATATTATAATGCAAGGGACAGGTTTGTCCTTCCCAATCACTGGTCAATGTCCAAATTTCTGTGAGACTTGCCAAAGCTTTTGAATTTATTGCCTTTCCTCTCTGTTTATCCTTCCAGGTAAATTGGGTTGGTTATTGATTATGCTTCTTGTCAAACGTTGTTATCTTCTTTCTAGTTTTTGTTTTCTAAATTGTTTAAGGGTTGTTTCTGGATCTGATCTTAGTTGGGTTGTAAACGTTTCTGATATTTCACAGCTTCTAATTTTTTATGTATTTGCCTTTATTGCGAATTGATATTGTTATGCAAATACGAAGATATTTGGGGAGGAAAACTTTGATGCAGCATGCATGCAGAATTTTAGATTTTTTTTTTTTTTTTACTGTTTTCTTGTCAGATCAATAGTTATATTTTTTCCCCACTAATTTGCAAGATATTTAACACAACACTTTATTTACATGAATTAAGGAAATCAAATTCTAACAACAAATAAGACTAAAAGTACCTAGAAATTGCATCTACCTTCTATTTAAGATTTTATTAATCATATTCCCCAAAAAAAAGCAGTCTTTGGAATGATCTGGGTCATAGTTCAAAAGATAAAAATAGAACTCTCTTGAGGCATTAGGAAGAAATATGAAGGAGCAGTGATGATTAATATTTTTTTTATGGCAATAGTTTAAGATTATTGTTCCTCCTTGTCATAGCAATTTTACTTTATGTTCACTTTCTATGTTGTAAGGATATTGCAGATACAGCAAGATCATGAGTGGGACTTCTGAAAAGAAACTTGTAAGAATTGATGTTAGTTCTGATACTGTCTGCCCATGGTGCTTTGTTGGCAAAAAAAATCTGGATAAGGCCATAGCTGCCTCCAATGATAAATACAACTTCGAGGTCTGACACTCTCCTCTTGTTTGTGTATCCATTGGAACCAAATATGTCTGTCTTTTTCATGTTACTTTGCCGTTTAACTGAATTTCAGATAACATGGCATCCCTTTCAACTTGATCCTGATGCCCCTAAAGAAGGCATTGACAAAAGGGAGTATTATAGGAGAAAGTTTAGATCCCAATCAGAACGGATGGAAGCTCGGATGTCACAGGTTTATATTTGTTGATCACTCTGTTATCACTGGTCTGTGTTGTCTATTTTTCATCCCAACGGAGAATTTCGGTATTTGGCAGGTGTTCAAGAATGTTGGTCTGGAATATAGTTTGTCTGGACTCACGTAAGACTGATAGTGGTTTTACATTTCATCAATGGACAACATGTATAAATCACTTCAAAAGTGGAGTGTTCTGAAGTTTGTCTAACATATGTTCAACTAACATGGTTTTGATTACCCACAGGGGAAACACTATTGACAGCCACAGGCTTATATATTTTGCTAGACAGCAGGGTCTTGACAAGCAACATCTTCTAGTTGAAGAACTTGCCATTGGCTATTTCACACAGGGAAAATACATTGGTGATCAGTAAGTGCTGTTATCGGTTTTGTTTGCTCAATTAATGGCACTTCATCTATGTTCCTTTAAGCCCTTTGAAGGACAATATTCTACATACTTCATTGAAGACATGTCCATTGAATGGATTTCAGTAGAGCTGAATTGCATCTTTTTAGCATATCAATAACTCTTAATACTCACTAGACAAGTGATTTTTTTTATATTTTATTTCTTTGTGGTTGAATATCTCATTTCTTCAATGGATGTGCATTTAAATATTAACTGTGCTCTATAAAGTAAATCCAAAGACTAATAGAGTGGAATTGAATGTTCAGCATGAAACAAAATTGGGTGGTCTTTTTGGTAGGATGTAGCAGATATTGTTGGACATTTAAAATAAATGTCTTCAAATCTAGTTCCTAAGATGCCAACATAGTTTGGACTGCAATTAGCATTGCATAGTTCTACCACTTTATTAAAAAGAAGTTCCTATAATGACACAATTATTATCATTTTCAATTTGGATGCAGTGAGTTTCTTATTGAATCTGCTGCAAAGGTTGGTATAGAAGGAGCAGAAGAGTTTCTTAAGGATCCCAACAATGGTCTGAAGGAGGTAGCACACTTCTTTATGCTATTTTCTTAAGTTGTTAGCCAGACACGAAATGACATAAATGTTGATCTTACTTTATAACAACAACAAAACCTTATCTTTACTAGGTTAGATAGACTAATGCTGGTCTTGCTTTCCATGACTCTATTTACCTAGGTTGAGGAGGAGCTTAAATCGATTTCTGGAAACATTTCAGGGGTTCCATATTATGTGGTAGGTGTATATACCTTGTTAAATTCTCGTCAGCTTTTTACAGTTTCATAATGATAAAAAAGAAAACAGTGATTCACCTATCTATCATTTGGCAGATTAATGGGACCCACAAGTTGAGCGGTGGACAACCTCCTGAAGTTTTCTTGAGAGCTTTCCAAGTTGCTACAACCTGACTTTCAGCACTTCACAGTTTCTATTTTAGTCTGTAATAAGGATGAAACCTAGGAAACAAGAAGTTGGCCCTTCAGAGTTTCATAATACTCTATCAAATTTAAAACTTTTATTGACATGCAAGGCAATATTTATGTTTTACAATAATGTGTATATCGGTGTCTTTGCAGCTATAATAAATTAAATGTCTTTGAAATTGCTGTTTTCTTAACTTCGGACAAATCTACAATTGTGCAAATGTTTGGCTTTTGATAATTTTTACATAAAAAAAAAAAAAAAACTCCTTTTAACCTCCCTACATTCTTCTGAAACCAAAATAAAGTACATTTAAATATTGCCCTTATTCGTTTCTTGTCCTACTTTTTTAAATTTTGCATCCTGTGAGAAATGCTTGTGCTTGATTTGGTTGGCAAAAAATTGTAATTTCCCCTCGGTTAGCACCCTTTTGGCGATAGAAAGATGTCATAATAATAATTATATGTGAAGGTTAGAGCTTAGGGATAGTTTTTTAGCTCTGTAATCGTCCATTAATACAAGCTTATGTTCTATCATCTTTATAACCAATAACTTCAGGCTTTTGTCATTTTCATATTTCTTGTTGACCTCTCATCCTCCTGCTACTGACGCTGCAACCTCTTAGGCAGATTCAGATTTTCATTTTACACTTTCACTTCAGCACAAGTCAAGTTGGTTAAGCATTTAGAAATACCACATTTACACAGTTGCTTCGGACAACAGGTCAAATCAGCACTGAGCCAAAAAAAACTGGTTTAAGCCGAACCAATTATGAACAATTTATTTGGATTAAAACAAAATTAGAGTACATTGAACCTGTAGAAATTATCATATACGAGTTGAGGTACACTTACTATAAAATTATTTAATGAAAATTTTCAAAATTTGGTTAATTTTAAAAATTAGCAATATTTTAAGGAACTGACCATATTTTCCCATGTGCAAGTTGGATTAGTTCGATTTTGGCTCCTGCAAATTCCTTCTCTTCTATCTACGGCTCATCGGTTTCGTAAACAAATTAGGAAAAAGGTTAACAAACAACATAAACAAAAACTAAAAACAAAAGACTGTAATCATTCTATTACAAGGCAAACTGTTGAAACCATTACAAAGTTCCCATCTAAAATGGAATTCTCTTTAAATCTTGGCAGTTTTGGCGAGGGCCAAAAGTATAAATATAGAAACAACTGGCACGTGATTGAACTTCCAGTGATGGTTAATAAAAGTTATATACTAACTATACACGATAAGCACTTAATCTGAAGTATTCACAATGTCTATGCTTGTATTTTTCCTTTCCTCTGATGTTGGTATTATCCACGATATAAACCTTTTTAGTCAAGATTAAGTCGTTTCATCGAATACCATCTCCTACACCAAAATATAAATAAGTAAATATCATGACTCAGTACACTCCAAATTCTAGTGCATTTTTCACATATAAACAATAGTAATGCATGTCAGGTGGAAGTCTAAGTCAGCTAAGTTAAAATAATTAGTATCAAGCTTAAGCATGTTTTGTATTTCCATCACCTGTTATTATATATAAACTTTTAGAATTATATAAAAGCACATCCAAATTAATAAATGGACCATGCCATTACGTTTGTAGTAACAGGTAACAGAGTTAATAATCAAGGGTCACAGAATAACCTAATATTTCTGTGAGCAAAGCTGTAGTTTCTAAAATTATCCAATGCATAAGTTAATAAGTTCCATAAGACATTGGGTGATTACAATAACTAGTTATTGTAGAAGAAAAACTGAAATATACCTGTTATTTCACCCTTTAATTTCAATTCAGTTTTCAGTTTTTCTTATATTTTTTGTACCTAAACAAGCCTCGTGTAATAAAGTCATATCAAATTCATCCCAAATGGAAATTCATCTCACTATCAAAAAGTGTTTATGTAGCACCTTGTATTGAAATATTACAAAATGGCACATTCTCTGTCCAACATGACAACTATGTAGCAAAAACATAATATTTTTATGATATTTGGCTAGAGATGTGCTAAGAACACACTCTTTGTAACACACTCTCGTATTGATTAAAATTTATTCAAAACTACAAAGTTAGGAGACATTCAGTCAATATTGTGTGGGGCTCACCAAATTTCGTGATTTCCAATAAATTTCACCCAATGAAAGAGAGTGCCTTCAAAAGAATGTGTTCCTAGCATTACACTACGCGGCAATTTTACAAGCCATTTCCCTCATCACAGACACCAATGCTCTTTTCCCCTGTTCTGAGATAAATAAATCAGAAATTTCATGGGATTTAATGAGCCGCTCACCCAAATCAAGAACAGGGTCCAAAAACTGCCTGAAAAATACGGGGCAGTATTTTCTGTTGTGCAGACAGACACTGGAATCAAATGATAACATTCATAAAACCCGGGACATTGTTGAACAGTACCCTAAAGAGTAAAACCTATGATATTCTTCTTACTATTCATAGATTTCATTTATTTATCAATTCATCATGCACTGCCCAAGTACTAACCTAGTATTCTTAACAAGAATCTTGGTATTTGGTAGCCTGATGTTTGCCATGCTACCATGCCAATTAGATGGTTTTTGAATCCTAAAATTTTGCCTTCAGCAGATTTCCGATTGAAATGTTCCAATTTCAAACTATGTAAACAGCATGTTGGCCCACACGCCCATCTGAACGGGCAGAATTGGACCTGTTCGCCAATTTGTTCTGGAACCGGCTGGTTAAAAACATTTTGCACTCTGGACACCATACAGTTTACATAACTAAACAAGAGACATTATCAATTTGCTAGTTTCTGATTGAACTGACTGGTTCAGCCTGGTTCTCATCCTACTAATTTTATGTGTTATATGCTCTGATTGCTAACGAAGAGGGAAATATCAGTAAGAAATAATTTAGAAAATACCAAGTAAACATTACCTTCCCACAAACAGGACAGTTGTCACTTCTTTCCATCCACTCATAAATGCAACCAAGATGAAAATGATGAGAGCATTTTGTCACTATCTTTGGATTCTCTTCAGTGTATTCTGCAAGCAAAAATAATTGAAACAAATGTAAGAATCTGATAAAGTTGCTATTGCCAATATAGTGTCCATCCTGATGTTAACAAGTGCAACCTATTGCCTGCAACAAGTATCATACGTTTTTACAAGCACAAGCATTGATCAGAATTTAAGGATGGGCCTCCAACATTCCTGACCTAAAATATAAAGCTACATTCTAAATTCTAAGCCAATGCCAATCAATATTAACGGACTATGTTTTTCTACATTCCAAATCACCTTATGGAATAGCATATAGATAGCATTGAATGAAGCAAAATTATTTTCTGTAATTATTCACAATATCAAGCTTCGATTTTCCTCTTCACGATTTTCAGGACAGAAGGCACACATGACAGTCTCAATATCATTTGCAACAAGCAAATCAAATAAAAATATAATATCCAAGTAATACTATACAAGTCAATACAAGTAAAGCTTTGCCCTACCTGTTTTCAGCACAGTTGAAAGCTGAATTTTAGGATACTTTTTTGGTTTCCTTATATTTTATATCCGAAACCACATGTTTCTGATTCAAGACTAGACCTACCCTTCTTTCATGCATGGATTGGAGAGTTGAGGCCAAAAAACATGATTGATGCCAATATACTCCCCTTTTTGTCACTAAACCAGATCAGAGGCATTGCCAGCCAGACTCTGCATTACATCATTTTACAGATAAAGCCTCATTTTGTCAGTTTTGCTCATGTCCTTGCAAATTCCGAATGGCCACTATCCTCAACTCTTATCAGGATTACATCATTCCGTGTAGTTCTTTCTCTGTTTGTTGTGTAGTGTTAAGGTAGATAGTTTCACATGTGTGTTCATTATATTTTCAAAGAGGTCGCATTGTGTTTTCCTATATATCAAAGAGGTCTCTTCTTAAAAGTTTTAATTTCAGAGTTTGGTGGTCAGAACTTCTCTTGATGAGCCATGGTACAGCAGTCGGATTGCTGTCTTCTGAGATAGAGTCATGAAAGCTACAAGTCCAAAATCTGGCTATAGCCTCTGCAGGTGTAAGGTTTCGAACATCTACCCATTCCAAACCCTCAATGACCAGAAGTCTCATGCATTGAGCTACGCCTTTTGCTTCCTTGACTTTAGTGGTAACTGAGTAATGAAATTATCTGAAGTCCGAATTTTAATATTCATTATTATATTATTTTGGATTGTTTTCAATTTTTTAGCATTTTATAAATAAGTAGAATCAATCATTTAACTTGTATCCTTAGTCTTCAATCAAACAGCTATCCTACTATAGCAGTTCTAAATTGAACATTCTGACTGCTATCGGGGTTTATAACTTTGCTGCAGACCAATATTAAATGCAAAATTGAGCCCCAGCATCATGTGATCTTGATGACAATTCGAGATTAAATAAAAATCTTACCTTCAAGACATGTTGGACAGACATCCTCCACTTCTGATGACGAATAGACAACCCCAGCTCCAGTCGCAAGCTTTGCTGATGAAAGTCTCACAGAGGACTTACGGTATTCCTTTGATCCATCTTCACTGGTATCATTCCATTTACCACCCAAATTTAAAGATTCTGAGTCAGCATCTACATCACCTCTTAGAGGTTCTGACTCTTCATTCAAATGACTTGAACCCTTCTCACGTCTTGACACTAGTCCATCACGTTGTGAACGGAAAAACCTGGGGTCTGAATCATAAGGCAAGGGCCTTGGAGGAGAGCGGTACATGTCAGATAGAGAATTATCAAGTGAAGTTGTAGAAGTCATAGATGCTGTGCCTTGTATAGATGAAGGAATCGTATGGGCTTCCCCTCTACGGAATATTGATGCATACTGAAATTTGAGGTAGATTGGAAAGAGGTTTAGTATATATGGAGTACAGTGCTCATCATTATAAATGGATCGAAGACTTAAACATTGTCCTGAGTATTAATGCACTTAGCGATCAATACAATTGAATTAATAGCACCAAATTCGATTAACAGATGCAGCAAAAGCTTTCCTAAACTAAATTATAGGTGATTACAACTTTTTTCTAATTAATCTTTCATGGCCTTCTTACAAGCAAGTTGGCACCGGGGCTTCAAGAAAATTATCCCTTACAAAATGAGATAAGGATTTAAGAGTCACTTCCAACATTGACAGTTCTCATAAGTCACAAGCATGGTTATCAACGTCGTGATCCAACATGTAAACTCGAGTTTACGTTCCTAAATCCATGAAATGGGTTAACTCATTTTTAAGTAAGTTTGTGTATACTCAAGCAAACTCGCTCAAACAAGTGCAAAATCACAATTTTAGTGGCAGTTCTGCAAATTCAGTTGGGTAAAAGTTGCCCAAAACAATGCTGGGTACAAGCATTTTTGGGTTGTAATTTATTCAAAACAGAGAACTGGGGCACTCTACTATTGCAATTTGGGTCTGAAATTTGTGGTTCTCTCTCATTTCCTCTCATCTGACCAGACCTACCTCTTTTCTGTATAAGAACACTCACCAACAGGGTATTTTCATTAATTGGACCATGCATAAGAACAACCAAAATCAATTTCATGTATTTATACATTGATTTGAAATTCCGCACTTGGGAGCACACAAAATACACTGGTTTTGTTCCTTTAGTTTCTTAGTGCAATGTATTGGGGCAATGCAGTTTTCTATTTTGTTTTAGGGCAGATTACATTGCCCCCCCCCCCCGAGATTTTGTGAAATTACACTAACATCTCTAATTTTTTTTGTACTTACAGTAATCTCCCTCCCTTGTGTGGGTACTTGTGTAATGCAAAAAAAGGGTGCTTGTGTAATTTTCCAAACCTCAAAGGTAACTAGAATAATTTTCCCATTATTTTTTCATAAGGGAATTGAAATGTTGAATTATTATGTTATTTGTTAGTATTTTAAAAAAATTTTATATTAAGTAAACTATTGATAGTTTACAAGTTTACATGTCAAAATTTCAGAGCTTCCCATGAGTTTATGTAAACTCTCAATTTTGAAAACCTTGGTTACAACATTTGATTTAGACTAAGTTTAGCAAAAATGCATATATGAAATACATCACAATTTGTAATGTTTTGAATGATTGGGTAATCTAGTTCAATACTAAAAGGTTTTTCAAAATACTAAATAAAAAAATAACAGCAACCTCAACATATAACTTCAATTATGAGTATTTTTCACATTAAATAGTCCTTAGCAGCAGAACAATAAAGAGGAAGCATGTGTACACAATAATAACAAAAAACAACAGAAGCTCCTACAAATTTAAAAGGTATGTTTGCCACTTCACAAGTATACAGAAGGCAAAAGCTCAGCCATATATACAGGCCACTGTAGCCTATGGCGCTGCCACAGCAAGCCTCCCTTCACAAATTGCCTATGGTGAGGGGTTGAAAAACACCACGTTGTAGAGTTATGGAGGCACCATAACTGTTATTTAACGACATTAAGCAATACTTCTAAATCAAACAATAGATAAAACACACAAAACAGGGTCCAAAATTGAATCAAAAGAAAACAAGGGAATGGAACATGACAGGGTGTTTGGAGTTAGAATCATACCACAGTCAAAAGGTTCTGTAGGAAGCAACTGAGACACATACAGTTCCTATATACAGGACTATTTGGATTCATATAATCTTCAAAATCATCAACATTAAAACAGCAACAAACTGAACCCATTGTTTCAGCTTCAATATCCCTCTCTCTTTCAACTTAATTTTTTTTCACTCCTCAACTCAAAAGATCATCAAAACATTGATGCTGCTACATGTAAAAGTGTCCCCAACAGCACTAACCAAGACTAATGACTATCCTTCCATTAATAAATAAAGGAGAGAGGATTCTAAGCTCGCAGAAGTACAATTGCCTCCGCAAACCCGTACCCTCCCTCTTCTGTTCAGATGACCTGTTATATGGATGAGCAAACTCTGATTCTCTTGATCCCCTGAAACATACATCAAAATTGCATAAATATCACTGAAACCAAAACCATTTTTGGGAAGGCTCAAGTACAAGCTTCCAGTCATGCAATTGACAAATCAAAATAACAGATTTTTCTAAAGGCCTGAATTGAGCAATACAATTCAACTAATGTTGATGCTCCAAATCCAAAGTATCATCACACACGCAAAACATCATTGACAAAATACGTACAACAAAACTTAGAGAACACCAAAAAAGTGTAATGCAAAACTTTGAGTGCTTCAAGGAAAAGTTATAATCTATTTGCAATATTCCTTCAATTTTTGGCAAAAATGATTGGTTACTTCACTGTTAACCGGTTAGTCGTGCTAGTACATCAGCTAGCAGAAGGATCAACTTCCGTTTCAGCGGAAATATCGCAATCACTAATTTCACTATTTAGACAACAACCTTACACACAAAGAACCAAACCACGCTCTCCATCCTAGAAATTGAAAAGTCAATAAAATAAAAATACAACAATCACATGAATGAATTTTCAAAAGAAACACCAGAATTTCTCACAAAATAAGAAAAAAATCAGCTCAAGAAAACAACCAAATTGACAATTCCATAGAAGAAAAAACGAAAAAAAAAAAATACCCATTTGCGATTATCAAATAACAAAGAAATTAAACTACCAAAGAAGAAATAGGGTACGCGAGGAAAATTACAGAGGTATAATATCTGGAAAAAAAAAAAGACACCTGAGAGTGAATTTTAAATGAAATTGTTGTGGGGGGGAGAATAAGAGTGCGATACAGATAAAGCTATGAAAGATTGAATTTTTTGTGAAGCTGAAAATCTTGTATCATAAAAGGGGGTTTTGGAGTTTTGGGAAAATTGCTAGGACGAATCACCAGATTAGTTCTTGCTTTCTCTGTCTTTCTCTCTCTTCAAATGTCTCATCTTTGTTTCAGTAGGTGAGTGGGCGGAGGAATCTATAACCCTTCAAAACTTTTCCAAAAGTCTAACATGAAGCTCAGAACAGTGATTCACCGACAAACCGCCATTTATATCCGTGAGATACCATAATCAAAAATCGAATGGCTGGGATTAGTGTCAGTGAAAATACACTGAAATTAGGTTGTACTAACCCTTAAATGTTTAATCTTTAAGGTTAATGCATGTTTGGGTATTTGTAAATGTTTGTGTCAAAAGCTTAGGTTGAAAGATATTCCTTTTAATTAGGCATTGACGCTGTAAATATCACAATCATATTATCATTATTTTTTTAAAAGCCAAATAATATTATTAATTATTCATTTCAATTACAAGTTTAATGGTTGCATATGTTGGATGTAATAATCTGTGATTAATTTTAAAATAAATATTGAATATTTTTTTCAAAAAAAAAAAAAAAAAAACCAC
>Ga0123340_1006313_pt1 | contig 11315 bp, 8 predicted proteins | sample SirMexnodulemix_FD_89961 | JGI IMG/M metagenome (GOLD analysis project Ga0123340, IMG submission 89961) | Root nodule microbial communities of legume samples collected from Mexico - Siratro Mexico nodule mix | ecosystem: Host-associated > Plants > Roots > Nodule | place: Mexico: Nepantla... | reverse complement strand
ACCTCACTGCTCCACTCTTCCGAGACAATCGAATGGACCCAGTTTGCCAAACTCCACTCACTTCCTTTACCTTGTAGAAAGTTTTTGATTTTTTTTCGTGTTTTTTATACATAGGGAAATAAATAAAGGAAAGAAAATGAGAATATATATATATATATATATATATATATATATATATATGCATCCATGCTGCATGGTTCGTCCTTGTTACACTATTGGGTTTCTATGTTTTTCACATAATATTCCCAGTACTGTAAGGTGTGGCCAATCGAAATTTTGAGGTCGGAAAGCCAAAACATCCCAATGCAAGTCATGTGATGAGATAGATTTTGAAGTTGATTCAACTCATTTCTTTAGCTGATTAACGTATCTTGGCAGTTTCTCTGCCATCCACATCTCTATCTCACTTAGTACTTAGTTATATCCCAGTTTCTTTTATTCCAACTTATACCAAGGCCATCAGTTTTGAAGCTTCTAACTTGATGCCTGGTTGAATATTATCTTCAATTCTTTTCTAGAAGAGAACGTGTACATTGATTTAGGAAGGAAAATAGAATAGAATTTTTTAATTTTTGGGAGCCTTCTTGTCCACAACAAATGTATTGTCATTATCATGGGTTCAATATAAATGTTATTATATACTCAAATGGATGATTATTCGTTAAAAGGTTCTCAAGTAATGATAACTGATTTAAGTACACATTATCTATAAAAACAAGCAAATTGGACATTGACAGTCCCTTTGAGTAGATGTTGTTAATGTTCTGCGGTTTGTAAATTAATCAAAAGCTATGGAGACTTACAGAGATGGGTCAGGCTGAACAAAATCCATATCAATTCCTTGGAGTCTTTGGAGACTGTAAATTTTTTGTATATATTATTATTATCATTAATAAGATTAAAGTAATATTTTTTTTATTGTTTACCTCTCCAATGTTGTTATGTGCCTGATTTTGATATGCACAATGTAAATTAAATTTTGGGACAAAAGGGTGTTTCTTGATGTTATACTGTAGTTAGAGTTGCAGATGGAAAAGTAGACGTATTATAATAGGGTGAGGAAGTAGGCTTGCGTAGTTTGTAATATAATTTGGTTTTAGTTGTATAATATCACAGAGCTATCTTTTTCTCGTACCAGTTCTATCTATTCCATGTAGCAGGTTTGTGAAATTTTGGTAACCGAGAGTGTTTTAAATTTTATTTTAATCAAGGATGACTGAATGTGTACTAGATGCGTGTCTCTGAAAGATTTAATCAAAATTTTATCATAATTAAGTCGATATTAAAAAGTAACTTACACAACGGACATTTTCATTGTTGTAAAAAATAGAGGGTTAGAAACCATTTAACTAATCATGTATAAACCTCTAAATAGATTGCTGACATCTATTCTTAGGTTTTTAATAAAGTATAACTAAAATTATACTTACGACCAAATTTATTAATATAGTCAAATTGTGTGTATTAATAAATTGAACTCTTGTATAGATACATTAACAAATTCATAATTTAAACTGAAAAACCTATTAAAAATACAAATATATACCAAATATCATATAAAGTTACATTTATTATGGGAACCACTCATTTAAAACAACCAACCAGTCAACCAAAATAATAACCATTCAAATTATCCTTTTAGCATGTTTAATTTAAGATGTAGTTTTATCTATAACCATAAACCTGTCAAATAGCTTCCCAATAGAAACTAATAGTAATATGTAAATTTCTTCCTAACTTACTTATCTACATATAACTTCTATTTTATATATAACTGTTATATTTATCTAGAAAGAACATGATGTAGAACATATTTTTGTCTGGTAGGTGGAATTTGGCTAAATCATTTATAAAAGGATTTGGTTTCGATGATGTTAGATAAGATACCAGGCAGCCCAAGTGTACATTCCCAAAATGAAGGGTTGATGCGTTAAATTCCTACAAACACCACTAATTTTGGAACTTATCAACAAATTGCAAACGAATCTGCAACAGCAATTTCCCACTGACAGCATAACTGCTAAAAATGCACGCGGAACTGTCAATTCTATATTTATTTGATCAAACCACAATGCTGCTTACTTAATAATTTCTCAAACCTAACATTCTTTGCATCCTCGAAGGCATCATTCATCGGGAAATACAAGATGTCGAGGATGAACTCGGAGAAGAAGCTTGGAGCAGGACGTGTGGTGGCTGTGGCCATCGAGAATAACAAGAACAGCCAACACGCTGCCAAGTGGGCAGTGGACAATCTTCTCCCCAAGGATCAATGTCTCTTACTGATCCATGTCAGACAAAAACCATCTTCAGGTTCCACTGGTTCGTACCTTTACATTTCTATACCATGTTTAATCCATGTTCACATTTGTATATATCTTTCTGTCAACTGTGTATCACACACACAAATACCGTACCACATTTCTGACTTCAATGGCTGAGTGCAGCGAATCCTGCGAACGAAGCTGTGGGCGACAACGAATCCAAGGAACTCTTTGAATCATTTCGGGTTTTCTGCAACAGAAAAAGTGTTAGTTCTCACGAAAACTTGTAATATCTGCACTCGTTTATGAACAAGATACTAAAAAATTGTTGATTTTTCCAACAGATACAATGCAGAGAAATGTTGTTGGAGGACATGGATATATCTAAGGCATTAGTAGAAAGCATTTCCATGTATTCCATCGAGCTTCTTGTACTTGGGGCGCCATCAAAGGGTGGCCTTGTTAGGTAAAGTACTTTTTTTTTGTCTTTATCATTAATCATCTTCTTAACCGTGAAATTGGAAAATACTAGAGAATTTTAGTTCTCGTTTATATAGTAACAAAACTAACAGATGCTGTTGAAATTAATATACATGGCAGAAGATTTAGAACAACGGATGTTCCAACCACTGTTTCGAAGGGAGCGCCACCATTCTGCACAGTGTATATAATTTCTAAAGGAAAAATCTCAAGTGTGAGATCTGCTACTGCTCCATTGGCTCCTAAACCTGCCGCAGCAGCACGTAACCTTGTGCAGCCCCAACAGCAACAGCAACAGCCACAGCCACAGCCACGCCAGCAGACACTGATGCGAAGTCCTGAAAGGTTTTTCGAATCTCAGCCAACCCGCCCCTACCCACCACGACGTAAGTCAATTCATTTTTCTCTTTATTTTTAATTTGCCTTATCCAATCACCATTCTGATCTACCTATCTGTATGTGTTCATTTGAATTACTTAATTGCAGCTTCATTTGGGAGTGGGACACGCCAGATGGTGTTGGATGATGATGATATGATGTAAGTTACGATCAAGATTTATAAACCCTAATACTTGCGCTCGTCAAATGTAAGTTGCTTGTAGAAATTAACTTTTCACCATTTATGGTATATATATATGGTCATGCAGATCACCATTCACAAGGGCTGGCAGAACATACGAGCCTTCAAAGCTTCCCGATTCTGACATATCATTTGTGAGCAGCGGAAGGCCAAGTATTGATCGAATATTCCCGACAATGTACGACGATTTGGACAGCGCGAGTGGAATGGGTAGGTTTTCGTGTGTGTCAGATGACGCAAGAAGCTTCGCTTCTTCATTGTCCTCGCAAGGATTCCAAAGCAATGATGACTACTCCTTCTCCTCGCAACCAAGGTTATCAGACTGCACGGTACGTACGTAGTAATCAAGATTACATGCATTCATGTACATGTATATGAAAACAAATTAAAAAGATGATGTTTTTATTTTCTATAATCATAGGATGACGTTGAAATGGAGATGAGGAGGCTGAAGCTGGAACTGAAGCAGAAGTTGGATATGTACAGCTCAGCCTGCAAGGAAGCTATGAATGCAAAGCAGAAGGCAATGGAGCTTCAACGTTGGAAAGCGGAAGAACAGAAGAAATTGGAGGATTCGCAAACGGGTGATGCCTCAACCATACAACTCATGGAGATGGAGCAGGATAGGATCAGAGCAGAAGCCCTTGAAAAAATTGCGGCATTGGAAGCACAGAAGAGAATGAGCCAGGTAGAGAGGAGGAAACCAAGTCAAAGCTTTGGACACGGCACTGCCATGTACAGAAGGTACACCATTGAGGAAATTGAAGAGGCAACAAATATGTTTTCGGACGCTCTCAAGATCGGCGAAGGAGGTTATGGTCCAGTCTACAGGAGTGAACTGGATTGCACCCAGGTTGCCATCAAGGTCTTGAAGCCAGATGCAGCTCAAGGACGCGAGCAGTTTCAGCAGGAAGTACGGTTTGTTGCACTTTAACACAAAAAAACGATTGCATGATATCAGATATCTAATTTGGTTTGGTTTATGCAGGTAGAAGTGCTAAGTTGCATAAGGCATCCAAACATGGTTTTGCTGCTGGGTGCATGTCCAGAGTATGGTTGTCTTGTGTACGAGTACATGGCGAATGGAAGCTTGGATGATTGCTTGTTCAGAAGAGGTTCACGTCCACCTCTTCCATGGCAGCTAAGGTTCCAAATTGCCGCAGAGATAGCAACAGGTCTGCTTTTCCTTCACCAGACAAAACCAGAGCCACTGGTCCACCGTGACCTAAAACCAGGCAACATTCTCCTTGACCGCAACTACGTGAGCAAGATCAGTGACGTGGGGTTGGCCAGGCTGGTGCCTCCTTCAGTTGCTGACACTGTGACTCAGTATCGCATGACTTCCACTGCCGGAACCTTCTGCTACATCGACCCGGAGTACCAGCAAACGGGCATGCTGGGAATCAAATCTGACATATACTCTCTGGGGATCATGCTTCTGCAATTGGTGACGGCGAAGCCTCCGATGGGTTTGACTCATCATGTTTCGAGATCAATCGAGAAGGGGACTTTTGCTGAGATGCTTGACCCAGCTGTTGAGGACTGGCCACTTGAACATGCCTTGCATTTCGCAAGGCTTTCCCTGGGATGTGCCGAAATGAGGAGAAAAGATAGGCCTGATCTTGGAAAAGTTGTCTTGCCTGAGCTCAATAAGCTCAGGGCATTTGCTGAACAAAGCATGTCGCCTATGATGATGTTTGGACTTCGAAGTGGAGGTGGTGGTGCAGGTTATCTTCCAAAAAGCAGTAACTCATCATCCGCACAATCTGTCTGTGCCTCCACTCTCTTTTTCTACTCTTTTCTTCCAAGCTGCAGCTGAGCTTGGATTGGATTGTGATTCTTTTAATTTCCTCATCAAATACTGAATGAATATGTTTTTCATTGTAGGAGGCGAGTGATACATTGTCTGGATTCTCTGGATATGAAAGCCGCTCAAGCTCATCATCAGTGGGGAGAATGTAATTGAAGTGTACAGTAATTTGTGGGGAAAATATTCAGGCTCACACGTTGCGCCAACGCTTTTTGTGAGTCCTCAACCCTTGGAATGGATATGATATGAGGCAGCAGGAGCATCTTCACAACACTCAACGTCTGTTTCATATCATGGATCATTCACACAACACTCGTCTACATAGTGATTCAACAACGTGCGTGTCATGCATCCTTGGAGAAAATGTTGCAATCCTTCATTCTGTTCCACGCCACAAGTTGATGTGCAGAACAAACACAATCCCCGGGACTTCATTAATATACCTTGTCTTTGTTTCTGAATATACGTATGTTGCCGCTTCATATTGTTTCACTCAACCAAATAATACAAGGACACTCTCTTGAAAACTCTCTTTGGATTCACTTCACTACAGTTCTTTAATATATATAGGTTACATAAAAACTAAATGAATGCTTCTTTTTATTTTAAAAATGACTTATAGTTGTTAAAATACAATTAAATAAGGTTGGGAACCTGTCTCACTTGCTAAATATTCAACTCGATCAACTGCCCTCTTCAACATTTAACCACAAATTCAACTAGAATTGCTAATTAATTTTTTTTTTCTCTATCATGTTATGCAAGGTTAATGTGATGATTCACTTTAAATTGTGATTGGTTCTAAATCGTGTGCAGTTGACCTTTGGTGAAGAGTTCAATCGGACAATTAGAACATCTAATGGAAGGGAGCATAAGACCGTCTACCAGACTATTTACTAAAGACTATTTACTATTGATGTGACAAACTGTCTAGTGTAAACATTTGTTAGACTTAGTTATCTTAATTGCTTTTTGTTATTCCTTAGTCTGGGTTTTATACATAAAAATCGTTATCAATATAGATGGTACATTATATCTTGCGTTAGACCTTTTATATAAACCTTTCATCGTTAAATATTTTCTTTCAATCTTGTTCTTGTGTATTCTTGTTTGTTATTGCTGCAAACCCAACAATTGGCGTCGTTGTACAAGTAGAGTACTTGTGGGAGAACACTTTCAAGGTGGAAGGAAAGTCGGCATTATGTGGAGACTAACACTTGAGGGGAGATTGTGATAAATTCAAGTGTGAAGTCAGGAGTCCTATATTGAGTGAAGATGAGTGAGGCAAGCAATATATAAGGAGAAAAATCTACAGATCCATTACCTTAAAGTTTTGGATTTGAGGTAGTATCAGATTTCTTATATACATGTTAACAAATGGCTCGGAACTCATTGAATCCATATCTCCCAGGTTAGGTACCGACTCTCTTTGGTATGTCAACTCGAAGAACCCAATAATCGGCACCATAACGCTAAGGAGAAACCTATTGTGTCGATGTGGGTGAGTCTAGAGTCACTGTATATTACTAAGTCTTTGGCACACGGACTATGTTGAAGCAACAATTGTATTCTTTTAAGATGATCGAGTCAAGAACAAGCAGTTAGCGAATGAAGACGCTTTTTCTATTCGGGAAGGAGCAAACCATTACTTTTAAAGAGATGCAAACCTCAATAAGGAGTAAGGAGTTTTAGAAGTTCCAAGAGCCCAAGGGAATGGGTTGAGTCTGAATGTGTCAAAGTTGAAGGGAAAGAAAGAAAAGGAGAGAAGTTAAAACAATACTCATCAGACGATCTGAGAGAAGTTGAGTGTTGCAACTGCCATAAGAAAGGTCATTTAAAGTCTAGTTGTACACAAAATAAGAGAAATGTGAAAGGCAAGAAATCTCATTTCAAGAAAGAATTTTTTGATGTTGTTATATCGTCCGATAGCTACGAGTTTGAAGCGATGTTGTTGGTTTTTTGCGTGTGATACATAGAGGACCTGAGCCATTGACTCAGGATGCACTTATCATATGTGTCTTGTAAAGGAGTTCTTTGATACCTTGGAACTGAAAGAAAGTGGAGTAGTCCTTCTTGGGAATAATAAAGCCTATAAGGTGAGGTATGTTTTAGAGCTCAAGAAGAATCTTTTGTCAATCAATATGTTTGATCAGATTGATTTAACAATCAATATTGAACAAGGTGTGATAAAGATTATAAGGAGAGTATCTACAATTGCTAAGGGATGAAAAAAGAATGGCTTATACATCTTAGACGATTCAATAATGATTGTGCATGCATTTGTAACTAGTTAGATGATGCAAGATAAGGAAAAACTATGACATCTGAGGCGGGACACATCATTGAGAAAGGTTTCATGGAGCTGGAGATGCATAACCTGCTACGAGGGAATATATAGTGTGGAGGGACAGAAGTTGAAGGCTAGACTAATGGTGAAAGATTTTATACAAGTGGATGGGGTAGACTATAACGAAATCTTCTCAAATGTGGTAAAACATTGTTCAATAAGGATTTTGATTTTGATTGTTAACTAATATAATTTGGTATTGGAACAATGAAGACAATTTTTCTGCATGGAATTTTGGAGGAGACCATCTACATGCAATAGCCTAAGAGGCTTATTAAAGAGGAAAGGAAGGTGTGTCTCTTGAAGGAATCATTGTATGTCTTGAAATATAGTCCAAGGTTACAGTACAAGAAATTTGATGATTTTCTAAGACAAATGGGATTCCAATTGAGCAGCTATCTTGGTTGTGTCTACATTCTCAAAAGAGAAGAAGAGTTTGTGTTCTTCTTGCCCTTGTATTTATGAGATATCCTTATAGCCAGCCAATATAGAAATGAATTGGAAGAGCTCCAACAAAAATTAAACATAGAGTTTAAAATGAAAGATCTTGGTCTTGTCAGGTGAATTCTAGGGATGGAAATATATAGGGATCAAACGATCAGGATATTACGTCTATCTTAGTAGGGATACTTGCAGAAGGTGGTTGAGAGGTTTAAAATGCACAAATCTAAACTTCTGGTAACACCTTTAGGACACCACACAAAGCTCTTAGTTATTCAAACTTTTAGTACAAAAGAAGGTAGGAGGCGGACGAAGATTACTCTACTTTGTATGCTAATGGAGTATAGAGCATCATGTATAGGATGATCTGTAGCAAACCAGATCTAGTGTATGTTGCTAAGGTGGTTAGCATGTTCATGGCAGATCTTAGACGTGTTAAATAGGAAGCCTTGAAGTGGGTAGTGAGATATCTAAAAAATGGAACAGTATCGTCTGCTCTGGTGTATAGACAGGTTTGTCCATAATGGAGTTGCTATAGAGGGTTTTGTAGAGGTTGGTATGTAGGGAATATTTATACCAAAAAGTCACTATCTAAGTATATTTTTACATTATTTGGAATTGCACTTTGTTGGAAATTTAGCTTGCAATCAGTGGTGACTTCATCTACTATCCAGATATAGTATATCGTGCTAACAAAGGGGACTAAAGATGACTGTGATTGAAAGGGATAATTGGAGAGTGAGTATTGATTGTGTAGGACTGTGTGACTCTTCATTGTGATAGTCAGTATCATACATTTAGTTTATCATTATATCAACTACAAGAGGAAGAAACATATAGATGTTAGATTACATTTCATTGGAGACGTTGAATCTGAAAAAGTCAGAATTTAAAAGAGATAACCTCATAGTTGTAGTGTGATAGACTGCCTAGTGAACATATTTATTAGACTTAATTGTTTAACAATTTTTTATCCTAATAAAAGAGTTTTTTCAATCTTATTCTTGTATTTTTTGTATGTTATTATTGTTAATCCTAATAGTTAATTTCAATAATATGAAAGAGTTTAAATTTGATTCATTAGTGTAAATGGTATTATTCAATAAAAATATGAAAAATAAAATAATTAGTATTATTACTTAGTCAGGAAATAAATGGAAACTTAATTATTTATTCATTTTTGTATATTTGTTGAAAAAATAGATGGTGGTGGCGTAGAAAACACGAGTTTTTTTTAGAAATATCGTGTCTTAATCGATTGATTGGCATGTTCCAAGGGATAGGTTCGATATTTTTCTGAAATGCGTAGAGCTGGGATAAAGGCACGTACCATCTGTTCAATTTAGAAAAATGACATCAATTTCACCAATAAATTTTATAATTTAAAAGAAAAATAAGAAAATTATAAATTTATATGTATATATTACGACTCTTTTAGTCCATAAACAATAATAACATTATATATCACAGTTCCCAAATTGTGGCAACGGCGTGCTTGTGAGTTAGATTTTTGTGAATAATAACGTTATATAACTCACTGCCTCTGCTCTGACTCTTTCTTCAAATCCAAATGCTCCCTTCCCACTTTGTTGTTTCTTTCTGAGAGACTACACAAGAAAGACAGAAGAATTCACTCACTCTTTCTGCTTCATCCAACACTTTGCACTTCAATATCATTCAGAATTGATGGAGAATTCTAATTCTAATTCCACGAAATCAACAAGGAAGAGGAAAACGATGATTTTGGATAAAGGGGTTGTTGGCCTTGGAATAGTAGCAGCCATGAATGTGACCAACATCAACAACTCCACTGATGTTGTTTCCTCTGCCAAAGCTGCGGCAAACTTTCGTGGAACAGCAACCTATGGCCTTTTCCATGCTTCCCCTCTCAGCACTGGAAGCCGCTTTCTGTTTCCCACCCCTCATTTTCTCAATTCCTGCAACCTTTGCCACAAACATCTTCATGGGGTCGACATCTTCATTTACAGGTTCTAATACCACATCACCCTCTGCAATATATATACACATTTTTCTGCTCTTCTATTAGAGTTGTGTTGTTTATGTTTCTAATTGTAGATACAGCAGATTTTAATTATCTTCTGAACCAATTATTGTGCCTTTGTATTTGATAACATATGAAGATACTAATAGTCACATCACATGTCTTAACGCAGAGGAGAGAAAGCATTTTGTAGTGCACAATGCCGTGAGGCTCACATTAGAAACTACGAACATCAGCAAGAGGACTACTACTACACGTTTCCTCTCATCAAACCCACATCATCTACTGTGTTTATGCCTATTCTTGCAGCGTGAACCAACCTACACAACATTATGATGAATCAGAGATTCTTTATTTATTACACACTGTATTTGTGGTTCAAAGATTGCCACGAAAATCCAAGCAATTGTTTCATCTCACATGGAATATTATAAAACTTACAAGTATATTCCCATAGCAATGCACCTGTCCTTTTCAACTTTGCATTCTCGTCCACATTTTTTGACACTAACTGTAGAATTCCTCAGGGAACGATTCGCTCCAAAACAGTCCAAATCATTCTTTGCACTCAGAAAATGAATTTAACATTCATCATAAAATAAATAAGTCGGTATCTTTAAATAAGATTCGTTTATGTCGTATCTCATGCATTTTGTACTGTTCATATTTATATTATGCTTAATAATGTAAGCAGGTGACTAGTGTGTCATTCTGAAGACCCGAAATTTGACATCCAAATTCAATTTCAACAATCGCTGTTCACCACTGCACGTAAAAGTTTCTTTTGTAGACTTCTGCAAGATTATAATTTCACAAGACACGCATCAAACATGAATTCAACTTTTTTTAACCTCCTTTCACATTTTTCTCTACATTTTTGGTTGAATAATTGGAAAAGAAATCCAACTTTTATCTTTCTTTCTCGTGAAACTTCAATAATTTCTCTCTTACAACTCTTTTTGTTATCCATAATCTCTTTATCAGGTAAGTAAGCATACTCCGACCATAGTTTACAAGGTAATTAAAAAACATACTCGAATCATAGTTTACAGTATTTTATCAGAAGTCGACTTTTGGAATTAAAAAAACGTGTGATTTGATATTCAATTCAACTTCTAGTTCCAATTACCATTTTGTTTTCTTTGTATCTGTTGATTAGTTGATTTATCTTTCAAACATGTTGTCTACCAATATTTATCTAGAAGTGAAGAAAATTTGTTTTTTCCATTTAGATTGATATGATACTAAAATTTGAGATAATCAACACATTTGAAAAAAAGACCTATAAGAGAGGAGATTTTTTTTTTTTTTTTTTTTTTTAAAAAAAAAAAACTAAATATTTTTTTAAAATTTTCATTTATTTTTTTTTTTATAAAGTTTAAAATTGGTTT
>Ga0123340_1006308_pt1 | contig 11325 bp, 5 predicted proteins | sample SirMexnodulemix_FD_89961 | JGI IMG/M metagenome (GOLD analysis project Ga0123340, IMG submission 89961) | Root nodule microbial communities of legume samples collected from Mexico - Siratro Mexico nodule mix | ecosystem: Host-associated > Plants > Roots > Nodule | place: Mexico: Nepantla... | reverse complement strand
TATCTAATCACACTATATATATTTCGATATGAGAACGTATGGTAAAAGTTTTACATAAAATATTAGACTGATATTATTTATTTTTATTTTATCAACAAAAAACTATTTTTTATTAAAGCTTATGTTTATCATAATAAATAAAATTTAAAACAGCTTAGTTAATTTTTTGGAAGAGTTAAAAAGGCTAAATTTTGTAAAAAAGAATTCTAAAACACAGATAATAAGATGTATTTTATACTTTGTTTAAAACATGTGAAACCACAAATAGTCAAGTCAAGAAGCAGAAAAGAAGCACAAGTCATTCGATTATTCAAATTCGGTCATTTAGAATCTTCTAAAATGTGAAGAACATAGAAAAAAAATATGGCAATACATAATAACATTTACTATTTGCCTCTTTTCAGCTGCTAAAAAGGGACAAGAAAAGGTTATTTCTATAATTAAAATAACGGATTATCGGTTTTTTTTTACATCTATTATAGATACCAGCAGGAATATATGTAATTTCCCAATTGTATTTATATTTAGATTAAGTGGAAAAATTGTGAAGTTATTTTGAATAAAATATTTGTATGATTATATATGTTATTAAACAAAAAATTATTAATTTATTAAAGAATAAAATTTTGATACAAAAAATAGTCATGAAAAATATCTGTTTTATATGATATATATATTCTACCCAGTCAAATAAAAGATATATTTTCAACTTTTGTACTATATTCATTTTCCTTTCTGTAAAATAAGTTACAAAATCATATCAAGTTTTACTTCTTTTATTCCTTAAATCGAACGTGCTTCTAGTTATAAATTTTCTATACGGTCGTATACGAGTTTCTAGAAGTGAAAAAAAAAATAGAATCTTCGAGAAATATTAAAAACACTTAGCTTTATAAAAAAATTAAGAAAAAATAGATTGTCCTTGGTTTTCTTTTAGCATTAAAAATGTACATGTAATTTATACTTGTGTGATGTGGCAATTACAGGGTCATATTTGCATAGAAAAAAAGTGATGTTGAATTCGAAAACACCTTTTATGTAGTTATTTATATCTGAACTTTTCAATGCATCGGCAATAATTGTTCTGGAATTGGACTTGTTCACATGTGAAAAGAAGGTCAAGTCAAAGTTTTACTTAGCTTAGTCCAATTGCAACTACAAAAAGAAGTCATTTACGAAAAGACAATATTGACCTCATCGCATGCAATGGTGTTAGTCTTCTCTTCGAAAACCAAAGTAGTAATTGTATTCATTTGCTAGGTTATCACACAACCATATATTTCCCTTTGTTGGACTCCATTCAGTAAAAAAGAATTCCTAAATGGAGATTTAAAATATTAAAGGATTGTATCATTTGCTTTTAGCTCTATCAAACATTTTTTAAAAAGACTTATTCAAAATAAACAAAATATTAGAAAGATTAAAATAAAAAATTACAGAAATCAACATGATATAACCAGAATAAAAATTAAACCATTAATAGTCGAGTTTATTTATTTATTTTTCTCTATCAAACTATAGTTTTTTACAAAATAACACTAGTTATGTTTTTGTCAGTTACACTCTTACTTTCTGACCTAATCTTTGATTAATTTATATAAATAGATTTATTGCACTCTTAGTTTTTACAACTTAAGTTGGCATTTATACCTTTTGTCCTAACTAATCTGTAGTTAAAATTTCTACATAAATTAAGAAAAGCAATAAGTACTCGTCTTTTTATAAAATTCATTAAAGTGGTCTCACTCTCAATAAATATATTAAATGAATAGTGAGGTAATTGTTGTGTTTGAATAGTTAACATATTAATTTATTAGGAAAAAAATAGTAAAGTACATGTTAAAATGAGAATATTAGTAATAAAATCTTCCTATACCCACCGTGCCATTTCTTTTTGTACTATCACAAAAACCAACGTAGCAATTTTGGGTTCAAGAGTTCCATGATGAATTACCAACAAAAACCCTAATTGCCTAGTGAGTTCCAATGTAGAAGAGCAGGCTCCTAAATAAAGAGTATGTAGGGAAAAAGAACATAACCCCCCAAATTGCATCATCACACTCCAATCCAAAATAGCAAAGTCGGTGGTAATTCAGATGTTGGCTTCATAGCTTTTTGTTAATGCATTTTCTTGACCACATGATAAAGTGGGGGTCGGTGTGTGGATAAGATGATATATATATATTTTCTGAAGTCTATAGTGTAGAGTTTTCCATAGGGTCTTGATAGGTAGTTGGTTAGGTGTGTTCCCAAAAGGGTCTAAAATAACAATACTCTTCTCTCCTAGAGATTATCAGATAACCCTAAATAACCTCAATTAATCTTCATATGGCAAATAATTAAGTGTAATAATTTTTTCTTGTCAAATAAAAAACTTCATATATGTTCTAAAGGGATTGATTGAAACCATAAACATGGGGTGATATGAGATTACATAATAATTTTTCCTTCTCTAGCTTGTCCCCTACACAGAACCACTAGTCATCCCTGTAGTTCCCCAACAAGAGAGCATGGTTCAATTTTATCATCCTTATGGCAGCAAGCTCCTTGACCATGACCTATGAGAGATTCTCGGCGTTGAAACACTCAACTAGGGACCACACAACATTCGTCAGATACTTCAATTTACACTTCAGGGTCTTAAATTTCTTGGCCTGGCTCGAGTATAGTAATGGTCATAAAGAGAAAAATACCAAACAGTAGTAAAAACAAAGCTTAAAATATGCAATCTCACCGACCATGGCAAAGGTAATTTAGGCTCTTTTCCAGAGGAATGAAAGCATGGAGACAAAAAGCTAAATTTAGAGAGAGAAGCTCCATGATACGCGGTAACAATATCAACATCATGTTGTACAGTTATGACATGATACTTAAAAGTTTAAAAAAGTACAACCATATAAGGGAAAGCCAAAAAAGCTAAAAGTACCATCTGCTAATTGAATGATCATATGCTCCTGTTCAGTGCCATATAACACAATAATGGTCTCGTTTGTAAACCATACAATTAGGCTTGATATTTCAATAATTAATTTGTCAAAATAGGAACATCACAAAATTGATACAGGGCACAAAAATAATGCATTCCGTAATCTTAAGTCACATTCTGTGGTTAGAAATGCATTATGACATGTTCTGCATATGAAGCTTGATCACACTAAATTAGCCTTCGATCAAGAAACTAACCATGGTTACATACATACATTGGGGTGACAATTTTCTACAAAGATGGGAAAATTACTGGACTGACACCACTTTATCAATTTCACTCGCAACATCAGCTATAAATATGCTGCCTGAATCACACCATCCAGCCAAAACATCTTTCCCTGAGCACTGCGATGTGGCAAACAGTAATATTAGAAGTAATATCTAACATGATTAAAAGCCATTAAATATTTACAAATAAAAAGATAGAAAACTGCAGAAGAAGAAAATAGAATCTAGCCAACATTATTTAAGGGCTCGGCAGAACCACAAAAGTGAAATTAAACTAAGACGAAAAGAACAAGTGAAAAAAAAACAGCCATATTCTTGGTCATCATGCATGTTTACATCCATTGCTAATTTTCACGCCCCAGTTTTAATCAACAATTTTACCCTCATTTTTATTCCTTTAACACACTTCAATTATTTAACATTTGTCCATCTGAAAGAGAAGTGTGTCTGTGCCAAAGATTCAGGCCAAGTCCCCCATCCCTTATATTTCTTCGTAAAAAGTTCAAGAGTTGAGAACCACAATCCTTGAGGAACTTCACTTTGGAATGATTCAAAAAAATAATGTCTCAATATGAAACCCAATATGGTATTTGTGAAGCATTGATGTGGAAACCTTTTTCTTGTTTGGCAAAGAAAGATATTATATAATAAGAATGACGGTACAGAAGGTGCCGCAAGGTATTGCATACATATCAAAAAGTAAATAAACAATGCATATCCTGTTAGTGTATCTATATCCAATGCAGTAACAAACTTTAACCAGACTACTTTATAATACATATCCACCACCTATATTCATCGATATAAGTACATCTATATGCCGGAGTACACCACTCCTGCAGGTTCCTTTTTCCTGTTTTCGATACCAAAATAATTACACAAGGTAAATGATGTGGACGTTGATTTCTGCTTCCACCCCATCAATTGCTTGCATGTTTCCTTCTATTATCTCCACCATCCGCTACTGCCATTCTTTAAGCATAGTCCAACCTGAGCTTGCAACTGGACATATGAATATGAGCAAGATAGCATATGCCCTGTCACCCACATCAATGTATAGAAAATGTGTCCTTCATGATTGAGTTATGATCAAAACTCTCATCAGAGAACACACTTGTTTCTCTATCTCCATATATTCCACGTTATAGCCCCCCCACAAAACCCATCCGATCTCCTTTTCCTTCCTTCGAGTTACCTATATCCAAAAATTGCAGAAAGTGTTTCAAAGCATTTTGTGGCATCACCCACGTTGTACCACCATTGCAAGCATTCACTCCATATCTTATGACTTTTCTCACATGCAAACAAAACGTGGACTAAGTTTCTTGGTTCTGTCCAAAAAAGGAACACTCCCGACGTCCACTTTCAAAGTTAACGCCTCCTGTTCTTCCCCTCACCCCGCCCACCACCATCTACTCCCACTGTCATTTTCTTTTCCTCCTTTTAAGCATCTCCTTTCATTTTTGTCAGGATTGACCTAGTCCTAAGGACCCGATATGTAGCCCCTGACACATCTTGAACATTTGAAATTTTATCAGTTGCAGGCTCCATACCGTCATCCTCTTATTCCATCTGAGCATTCAGAAGCCGATGAAGATGTTCCGAGCTAATATTTCTTGAAGACATAATCTTGAATAGCTTATAGACTAACACATGGGTTTAGCACCATGCAGTGATTATACAGTGCCTAAGTTGACTGGGCCTGTGTGAGAGCATGAACATTCAGATTTTCTTGTCTACTATATGTTAGCGTCAATGACTAAGTCTCGTAAAGCTTAACTCATGCAAGAGCCATATGTTTGAAGTGTTGACAATGCATGGGCTCACTACTTTGAATTGAAATTTAACAGTCTTACAAGAATAGAATGGGATTGAACAACTCTTGAATGCTTAATTGCATTGACTTTGATGATATCATGTCAAAGAACAATTAAGCATTAAGGAATCAAGAGAGTTGTTCTTCAACATGATACGAAATCCAAGTGAGAGCATTTGGGAGTTTGATTAATTCCATTCTTCTAAGAAGGAATAACTTTAGTATCACGTCAAAAATAACTCTCCTTAAAAACCCATAAGAATTGGTTTGTAGTTGTAAGTATTATGTTAACAAATTGGTAAGCTACAAAAACACGATAGCTGATTTTCTGAGCTAAAAATAACTATTGTGGATAGCGATGGCCACACAACTAATAAAGTGATGCTAGAAGTTCAAAAAATATAAACACTAAACTGTAGAAGTATACCGCTATCGATGAATGGGAACTAATTACCCAATCTAAGTTACAAAAAAACAGAGTAAATTTCATTCAAATGGAACAGTGTGCATTTGTTTTAAGATAATAGTGCGAAGGCAGATTCCAAAGTCACATCTAGATTTCAGCCAGATACCACAGTGGAGTCAAGTGACAAATCATAAAAAACCTATATACAGACCTTACTAAAGCCTAGCCAATTTGAGTCTCCTCTAAACGAAAATATTTTGGCGGTGTCTTTCCATTGTCCACAAAAGACCTGCATTGGTTACCCGAAATTGAAGATCATTACGAGCATAGCATGGATATGAACCAAAAACATAATCCTAAAAAGGGTGTCGTTAAGAAATAAAAATAGCATTCGTTACTCATCTTAATTTACTCAAAGAAAGTATTAATTTTTTTTAAGGAATTAAATGGTTTTAATGTCATTTAGTAATTCTATTTCTATTCCTTAACATGTTCCCTAAAGTGCATTAACAAAACCCATTCTGAATACGCTCACTATGGTGAGTTGTAGAAATTTAGTTTAAAGAGTTGTAATATCACTTCTGCACCAAGTAGAATACATTTGATACACTAAATATTAACACTTTCATTTGTGCATGGAAGAGCCAAGTCTAAAGATTAGTAATACATCTAAAGCCAATTGATAAAATCCAAAATAAACCAGTTGCAGAACATAAAAAAAAAAGGTTCATCAACCATTTGCTTTTCTATTACAATCTCTAATCATAGAAAGCCCTATCCTGAGTCCCAATACATAAGACACTTTGGTAAAGCATACTTCACCCCAACAGTTTAAAAAAGTGCTTTTGGAAGTCTATTTCAGTGATTTTGTTAAAATAAAAAATATTAATTTTATGCTAACGAACTAAAAAGTGCTACTGTTAAATAAGCAATTCTCAAGTATTGAATCCAAATGCAAAATTACTTTTTTATTCCTTTAAAACAGTTCTGAAAAAATGCTTTTAACAAAAGTTAATCCAAACAAGCCCGACATATTTCCAAGTACAGGGTAAAAAGTAAGGAGGCCAAGTTGAACATTGGTGGACAGCTAGATTATTGGATAAATTTCTGCTTGGAATAAACCAAATTTATACTTTCATATACAGGTCTCCAGCCTCAATCAACTGTTAATTAGTCTTTTCAATAATTTTATGACGCAGCTGAGATGGATCCCTCTATAGTTTACACATCCTCCACACACCTTTCATTTTCTTATGCCTTACTATTTTGGTTGACAATAGTAGTTATATTTACCTCATAATCAACCCCTTGAACATAGATGCAGTCCGGGTCTATTGTTGAGAAAGCCAGTCCTGTTATCTGCAGTATTAGTGAAATCAATTACAATCAAGCAGCAACAATACAACAAGTAACACAATAAAAACAACATCAACAATAACCTTGTCCCACTAAGCGAAATCAACTATATGGATCACACAAGGCCATTGAGTATAGTTAAATACCAAATTCTCAAGGATATTATTATCCACGATGAGATTCCTTTTAATAGTTTCCTCCAATGTTACATGCAAAAAAATGAAATATCATTTCTGAATAAATAGCACTGGAAATCAACAATTTCATACAAGTAAGGATAAAATAAGCACTAGAAAAATACCAAGATACATTTCATAGTCAAAAAGTCCACTTCTGCAACAATTTGCAAAATCCAGCCCCTCCCTCATGCTATACCAATATTCCCATTCTCTAAGCATTTCATGAATGATCTACAAGATGAACTTTGACCCTTTCTTCAAAAGACATGACTCATGTCATGAGGGCACAAAATCACTATCGAAGTTATTTTACATAGAAGAATATTGACATCGATGAGTCTGACGGGCTGCTGCATTGACTGGAAAACCATATTCCAGAATCCCCAATGGCAACCCAGTGAAAGGCTACTAATAGAAGTTTATATTGATTAAAGAGATATTTTTGTTATGATTTCCTATTTTTGCAACCTTTTGCAAATAGGTACAAAATTGTAACCTCTGTTTTTCTTAGTTTCTTGTGTTCAAAAATTTGATTAAGAAACAGTAAAAACATGATTTCTGTTGTTTGCCCTGTTCTTGTGTATATTTGTATAAGAAATAAGATGGATACAATGAAGCATTTTTGTAAATATTTGTAAAAAATAGAAAATGAAAGAAAAAAATACACTTTCACAAGCCTAATAGACCCTTGTTCCATTTCCTTTTGTGAGTAAATTGAAGAAAATCTAGAGCTTAAATGACGTGAAAATAAGATATTGATTAACTAGAAATTGGTATAGGATAACACAACCTATTTAAATTAATCTTAACTTGAAATTGACTTCCCTATGTCAGAAAACAATTTCAAGTTCATATTATTGAATTCCAGAAAAGAGAAGCATAATTTGGTGTAAACCATGGTTTCAACTACATACAGGAAACTCAGGAAAAAAAAACAAATAAATAAAGGGGGTAATAACACTGTATATCCAACGAAGCTGGACATAAAGGGCGTAATAATACATGTTGCCAATACACAAAGAATGAATGAATTCAAAGGTGCATCATTCCATATATTATCTGATTTGCACTTGTTATATCTGATATTAAGATGATAATTCGGTTTAGAAAAAACATAAAAAATCCCAAATTAAAGAATCAGATTAGTTTAACAAATCAATTATTTAAAACTGTAAAAAATGCATAATTGCCTACAATATTACAACTTCTTTAAGAAACATTCTTTCAAAGTGGTAAACAAAATTTTTCGGAGAGATCAAGGCAAAGAAATAATTAAAACTGACCTCGTATTTTGAACAGTGCACCCATCTAGACACTGCCGACCACCTACATCAAAATGCATTCATAGGCTAAAGATTAATTAGAGCAGTTTAAAAAGTAAAATAAAATAACGAACAGTTCTCATGGCTTCTATAGAATCTATACAATATTTACATTGGTTAAATGATACTGACAGAGTCACCGACTAAAATGACAAGCCAATTTTCTATATGACTTGTCCTGAAATCAAAACAACAGCTAACCTGCGAGGATCATAAATAGTCACAGTACGATCAGCTCCTCCCACAGCAACATAACCACTGGAAGAATTACAAACAGCATAAAAGATATCACCAGGGATGCCACAAACCCGATGTACACAACCACCATTTTCTTTCATTCTCAAGTCCCATATTGACAGCTGAAATTATATTAACAAGTGTATATTAACAAGTTTAACAAGGGCATATAATATAAACAAATATGAAGCATAATGCAGAACTTGTTATAAACCACAAAACAGAAACATAGACACATGCGGAAACGAGATACACTAAAAAATAGTGGCCCACCTAGTGGGATAAAGGAGGGTAGAAAAATGCAGTACTACCCCCACAAAGAAGGTTATTTCCAAGATTTCAACTTGTGGCCTCCAAAATCACAATCTTACCATTGTGGTAACTCTAGCTTCACTTTCAAAAGACACTGTATTCTAAAAATTTAGAAAACAAAAATGCATGTGCATATAATGTGCTAGAATAAAACAAAAAGGTTGAGTGAAATGAAATCGGTACATGACTAAAGCACCCATGTCTTATCTTAGAATTTATGTTTGAGTCTAACCCCAACACCACAAAATCGACTTGTAAAATAAGAATTACACTTGATAAGTGCCAAATGTCAGTAGTTTTAGACATGAAAAGACTGGAATTTGTGAGAGTTTAAGTATTCTTAAGGAAATATTTAACTCCAAATGGAGAGTTTTTGGATTTGCATTTAAAAACTAATTCATGAGTCAAAAAGATTACATTTAATCTCAAGATATGAAGAATTAGGTACCAATGATAGCCATTAAAGTTCAACAATCGGAAGATAGCTTGAGAACGGAAGACTTTCGCTTGGATCTCGTCACTTCTATGCTTCTTTGCTCCTCCAAGTTCAGATCCCCTTGTCTTTGCCTCTCAAACCCTTATAAACACATTTCCTGGTTTAGTTCGAGTGACTTTTCGCTTGAGCTAACCAATTTTTGCCCAGGCGTGCTCGTTTCAGCTTCTGTCGAAAAGCTTTCTCGCTCGGACTAAATACTCCTCGCCTGAAGCGAAAATTCAAGGTGCTCTCTCAAGTGATCTCGCCCGGGCGACATCTCCTCGCCCGGGCGAGAATCTCTTCACCTGGGGCGAGCTATGGGTCTAAACCTTATTTTACAGGTGTATCTCTCAACTCGGTCTGAACCTTATTTTACAGGCGTATCTCTCAACTTCCACTGATTAAGAGAAAATTAAAGTTGCCTTTCATTTGTAATTAATAACCAACACACAATCAATCTTGGATCTTAAGGTCTTTTTGGATTGTAATGAGGCTGGGCTATCAAGAATATTGGTTTTTCAAATACAAATTGCACACTTCCAAAAAGGAGAACATATCTACAATGAGACCAAATTTCCTTTAGAAGGACTCAGTTACCAACTCTTGAATTCTTCCATCCAACATTTTTCGTTTCGCTTTTCTAATTCACTCTTTTGTATGTTTATTAGACAAAAGAGTGAATTATCTCTAGTTAACATGTCAGAGCTATCCTTCTCATTTCTTTATGTGAATTGCACTTATGTTCTCTTTCCTTAATCATGCTAAGGGTTGGGAATTTAAATGTTCAAGGCTAGGGTGCAACAAAAGGATTTCAGCTCAATGGGTACACAAAATTTAGATATCCAATGCATTGGTTGGTTGTTAGGCTCTGGCTTACATGTAACTGTATACAACAAAATGTCTTAATCATTTCCAAATCTCATATGTGAATTGAATTAACACAAAATCAGGTAACATCAACTTCATACTAAACTCAGTGAATCTCTCAATTTCAGTGTTTACAGGATCACAATTCACTCACTTGGCTAATTGGTTTTCATTCCTCAGATATTTTTAATCAAGCCTTGATCTAGTCATGCTCAGATATTTTTAATCAGATAAGAATTACACTTGATAAGTGTCAAATCTCAGTAGTTTCAGACATGGAAAGATTGGAATTTGTGAGAGTTTAAGTGTTCTTAAAGAAATATTTAACCCCAAATGGAGAGCTTTTGGATTTGCATTTAAAAACTAATTCATGAGTAGAAAGATTTCAATTAATCTCAGTTGTTGTGACTTTCAGGAAGAGAAATATGAAGACAAATAAAGATTGGAAGATCTGCGAAGAAAAAAAGAGTCAAAAAGTCAAAGGAATACTCGCTCAAGCAAGGAAAAGTCTGCCCAGGCGAATACAAGTCAGAATGGAGATAAGGTGCAGAGGTCGTCGCCCATAGCTCGCCCCAGGCGAAGAGATTCTCGCCCGGGCGAGATCACTCCAGAGAGCACCTTTCAGGTGAGGAGTATTTAGCCCGAGCGAGAAACCTTTTTGACAGAAGTTGAAACGAGCATGCTTGGGCGAAAATTGGTTAGCTCAAGCGAAAAGTCACTCGAACTAAACCAGAAAACGTATTTATAAGGGTTTTAGAGGCAAAGACAAGGGGATCTGAACTTGGAGGAGCAAAGAAGCATAGAAGTGACGAGATCCGAGCAAAAGTCTTCCGTTCTCAAGCTATCTTCCGATTGTTAAGCTTTAATGGCTGCCATGGGTAGCTAATTCTTCATATCTTGGAATTGAATGTAATCTTTTCGAAACTCATTTGTACTTGAGATTGTGATTTATAATATTCAGTGTTATTCAGATTTGAAGTTTTCCTCTCATTCTTCATGCTTGATTTTATATTATTTATAGAATCTTGTTTTTAATTCTTGAAAGCTACTGGAAAGTGATTTTGAGTTTATGACCTAGAGGAAAATACGCAATAATTTGGGATTCTAGGAATAGGGTTCCGACATATTGTATGCAAAAC
>Ga0123340_1006306_pt1 | contig 11326 bp, 8 predicted proteins | sample SirMexnodulemix_FD_89961 | JGI IMG/M metagenome (GOLD analysis project Ga0123340, IMG submission 89961) | Root nodule microbial communities of legume samples collected from Mexico - Siratro Mexico nodule mix | ecosystem: Host-associated > Plants > Roots > Nodule | place: Mexico: Nepantla... | reverse complement strand
TTTTATATACTTATAAGTTATATTCAATGTGATATATATTATAGTTTTTAATTTTATATAAAAATATACAAATATGTCAACTAAAATATTTGAATCAAGTTATTCAAAACTTCAAAAAAAAAGAGAAGAGTTGAACTTTTGGTTAAATCACAAAAAGGGGCTATGGATAAATTTATAAAAATAAACAAAAAAATAAATTAGAAAATACAGGGAAGTCTTCTTTGAATGAAGAAGATAAAAATATAAATATAGGTGAAGAAAACAATATAAATATAGGTGAAGACAACAATAAAGTAGTCAACGAAGATAATAATTTTGATTCTCAAACTCATGATAATAATTCTGATCTTCAAACTCAGTATAACAAGAATGAAATTGCAAGACAAAATGATTATAATATTAAAAATATATACGATCCAAGTCAATAGGAGAATATTAATACGAAATTGAGAGACTTATTAGTAGAAAAAGACCCTATTAGGATATCTGATATAAATTTTTCAAAAGATAAATACTTTAAACACTTTTTTGTATCATATTACATTTAAAAGTTGTCTAATGGGGAGAAACATTAAAAAATCTGGCTCATTTATTCTACAAATTTAGATAGAGTATTATGTTTTTGTTGTAAATTGTTTAATATTATTGGTTGTACTAGTAAACTAGGCAATGAAGGTAGTAGAGATTAGAGAAATCTTAGTGCTAAGTTAAAGAGCCATGCAATAAGTGATGAACACATTACTAATATGAATGCATGGATTGATTTGAAAATGAAATTGTCAAAAGATAAAACAATAAATAAACATGCTCAATAACAAATAAATAAAGATAAAGAACACTAGAGAAAGGTGTTGTTAAGAATTATTGCTTTTATTAAAACCCTTGGTAAAAATAACCTAGCCTTGCGTGAAAAAGTTGAGAAGATCTACCAAGAAAGTAATGAAAACTTTTTAAGTTTGATAGATATGATTGCAGAAAAATGCTTAAACCTTGAAAAGTATTTGAAACATGATAATTTGTTAGATCTTGATGGCTTATATTTATTTTCTGAATTAAATATCTTAAAGGATATTATAGGATTGGAAAATGATAAACCAATTGACATTCTTAATTATATAAAAGGAATAAATTCTTTTCCAAATGCATATATAGCATATAGAATAATAATGTTAACAATTCCAGTATCAGTTGCTTTAGCTGAATGAAGTTTTTCAAAACTTAAACTAATAAAATCTTATTTAAGATCAACAATCACAACAAAGATTAAACGGATTAACTTAATTGTCTATTGAGAAAGATATTTTAAATGAAATTAATTATGATAATTTAATAGATAATTTTGCTTCACAAAAAGCTCAAAAAATAAATTTTAGATAAAAATATCATAACTTTAATTATTTTATTAATTTAGGTAAGGTCTCAATTTTTTAATTCGTTTTAGGTCTCCTAAAGTCTTGAGCCGCTACTGATGTTAAGGATATTAGAACAGTAACATTAATGGAGAGTTCTCGTTATTTTAGAGAAAGTAACGTTACAAAAGTACCTGTGAGTTCTTAAGTCTTTTATTTTTCGATTCCTTTTTACCTTCACGAACGATGTAAAAGAAATCTTATACGGAAGAAAGATCCACACTTACATTATTAACCCACAAGGGTATTTTAGACATTTTCCTTAAGTTGCAGGTCACAATTTTTATTATGTGGGAAGCAACCACCTAGTTTAATTTACTCCAGAAAATGACTGGTAGTTGGACTTTGACATTGGAATAGTACAAAATTATGTTCATTTATATTCTCAAAAGATATTACAAGAAAAAAATTATTTAGAGACCAATTTTTAGCTACTAAATAAAATGATTGTTAATTATGATCAAAATAATCACCAAATTAGATTTTGGTGGCTAAATAACTACAAAATAAAAGTAATGATTGGATTTAGTGACCAATTAAGTCAAAATAATTTGTATGTAAGATTAGCTACAAAGGTTTTAGCCACTTATATCATTAGATTCTAAATTAAAATCTTAATTAGGGAAGGAATGGACTTGTTTATTCCTCTTCCACTATGACTTCTATATAAGGACACCTATTGTACTCATTTTGGCAGATTTGGAATTAAGAGAATTTTTTGAAAAAAAAAATCTTGAGTGTATCATATCTTAAGAGATATTTCTCCTTTTCATATTCTAGAGTGGTGTTTCATAACTTATCTCTTGATGACGCATCGGGGTCATCAGAAAGGGAAGTGGAGAGTTTCTCTTTGGGGTTTCATATCTCGTGAACTAGGTCATAAGTGGCGATTCACCATCTTGCTAATCACATGGATTTGAGTGGCGTGAGTTTCTTCCCAATTCCTAGCATTGATTCTTATCTTGTGGGATAGGTTACAAGTGACGAATCACCATCTTATTTATCTCATGAATATGGGTGGTGTAAGATGTTGTTTTAATTTCTAGCATTATCTTTTGTTTTTTTCATTTTCTTTAATTTTTTTCATTTCTGACATTTCTGCGAACTTTTTGGAGACCAAATAATTCATCCAAGAGCTCTTATTTGAAGCTTGAGTGGAATGATCCTACAACCCAAGCCTTTCCTCCATTACTATAGACGTTTCCGGCTTTCGTTATGCACCTCCAGCTTTGGGATACTGCATCAGTTGGTATTAGAGCTTTGGGTACACTCAAAGCTTTTGGGTGTCTTAGAAAGTGGTTCAAACATTTTATCAGACACGTGGAGGACAACTTTAATTTTTAAAGGTTAGCTCAACTAGAATTTAGGTTGAATTTTCTTAAAGAAGGGGAGGATGATGTGATCTAAAAAACAGAATAAAAATAAATGTAATTTTTCCTTTTATTTTTCTAGGTTTAGTTTGGATCTAGGGAAGGAATAGGTTTGTTTATTCCTTTCGCATAATGAGTTCTATATAACGACACCTATTGTACATATTTTGGCATATTTGGAATTAAGAGAAATTTTTGAAAAAAAAAATCTTGAGTGTGTCATATCTTAAGAGATGTTTCTCCTTTTCTTATTCTAGAGTGGCACTTCATAACTTATCTCTTGATGGCACATTAGGGTTCATCGAAAGGGAAGTGGAGAGTTTTTTTCTTGGGGTTTCTAGCTTGTGAGCTAGGTCACAAGTGGCGAATCACCATCTTGCTTATCTCTTGGATTTGAGTGGCGCGAGATTCTTCCCAATTCCTAACATTGATTCTTATCTCGTGGGTTAGGTCACAAGTGGTGAATCACCATCTTGTTTATCTCATGAATTTGGATGGCCCAAGGTATTGTTCTAATTTCTAGCATTATCTTTAATTGTTTTTATTTTTGAGCTTTCCGCGAACGTTTGAAGATCACATTCATCCAATAATTCATCCAAGAGATATGTTATGCACCTCCATTACCATAGACGTTTCTGACTTCTGTTATGCACCTCTGACTTGGGGATTCTGCATCAGAAGTTAACTCCAAACCATGGGTTTGGTAATTTCTTTCATGTATCTTAGTTGCCTAGAAGTATATGATATTAATTTTCTATCAAGCATACAAACACATCGTAATCTCATTTTAGAGGCATCACAAAATATTTCAAATTGTTTGCTAGGATTTGGCAAGGTTAACACAAGGGCATAGGTTAGTCACTTCTTAAGTGAAGGCTTGTAATTTGAGAGAAAGAGAGAGAGACGTAAATATATTGCACGGTGACTATGTTATGTGAGTTGTATACTTTTATATATGTTTTTATTGCACAGTATGGTGTAAAAAAGGTGAGATTAATTATATATATTATGAAATGTATACAATTTATGTTGAGATGCATGACATATGCCTCTTTTGGATGGCCCTTCATAGGTGGTGAATTCTAGTTGGGTCACTTGTATACACATATACATTAGTATATATCTGTATAAGGTTTGACTATGGATATGTAACCTTGATTGGATGGTTTGCATGACTATTGACGGGCCCGTGGTGATAACATGAAACTCACATTAATAGAGGTATCATTACTTCATTATTGTCTAATCATGTAAACATGACTTCAAGTGGTGAGGAGATGATGATGGCTTAGATTTAGATTTGTAGCACATGTACATCTAGTTAGATAGAAAATGCATGTGTGTGTCTATATAAATGCAATACATCTCCAATATTTAATTATGTATACAATTTTTAGTTTTGTTCTGACTAGTATGGTAGTTATATTGTTCACGTTGTCTTCTCATTTAGTAGTCTATAATCTCTTTCACTTTTGTGTAGACTTCGTCTTAACTATCTGTAGTGCCTGGTCTTTGTAGAGACTTCACTTTTGTGTAGACTTCGTCTTAACTATATATAGTGCTCGATCTTTGTAGAGACTGTAATGCATTTTTCACTTTAAATTAATATTGTGATATTTCTTTTAAGCTTGTCTTGCCTTTTTCATGTAGACTTATACATTAAGTAGCTTGATTAAATCAACCAATACTTGGTATTATTTTTGTTGTTATCAAAATCATGAGTTGTCTATAATAAGATTGTTAAGATTAAATATCTATCACTATAAGAAAAGTGCAATATATCGACAAAAAATTAACGATGAACTGAAACAAATCTTTTCATTCAGTACTTAGCTTTGTTGTTCGCCTTCTCCAACATTGAGGACAATGTTTATCTTAAGTGTGTGTAGGGGGGATAATTCTGTTTTGGTTTAATTTTGTTTCTATTAATTTTGATTTTTTTTTCTATTATAGGATGGTTTTAGTTTTGTGCTCAGTTTTAGGCATACTAATTTTTCTTATATTGATGCAATTATTAGCACTTAGATTTTTCAGATTTGTTTTTTTTTTTAAGATTACTTTTCAGATTTTACAAGTTATAGATATATTACTAACTTTGTTTTAGTTGATAAACTTTTACTGTTTTAAGTAGCTGATTTGACATTTTGCTAAATTGTATTTTGTTTTAGTGATTTAGCTTTGAATTTTCAACATAGATACTGATTTTCTTCTGCTGTTTGAAAATGATTTTTTTCTCATTATTTTTTTTCAACTAATAAAAGCTGTTTTGAAACATTTGTGAGTGATTTTCCATATCATCAGTCCTAGTTTAGAATCTTAAAATTGATTGGTTTGTTCATACATAAAGTTTAGTTAGTTTTTCATGAAAATTTGATTTTTGGGACAGTTTTGATAGCATTAGCCCGTGTGAGACTTGAGCCTAATTTCTTTTTGTGTGATTCACTCATAGTTGTAGTCATTCTAGAACTTGCATTGACTCTTTTGAAGTTGTTTGTTTTATATGCACTCTTGAGATGATTTGATTTTTTTTAGCCACTTAGCCAAACTGCCTACCTTTTATCATTTTCCATTGTACCCCTGTTTGAGCCTTATTAACCTTTTCTTGATGATTTTTAGCTCATTACAAGCCTTGAAGCCTGAAAAACCATGATAACCCTAATCTAGAAATTTTTAAGGAGCTGTGGAATTGTCTTGGGAAATGGTTTAGAAGATAAGTGTGGGGGTGTTATTGTGAGGTCATTGAGAAATTTTGAAAAAGTGTTGATATGAAAACAAAAAAAAAACAGTGGATACAGTAGTTTGGTATATGTGAAAAAAAATGTCAAGAAAGAGACATGAAAAATGAGAAAAAAAAATTGTGGCTTGAATTGAAAAGAAAAATGAAAAAAAAAATATATAGACAATGAAAATGAAACAAACGAAGTTGGTTTGAGCTAAATTGAGATAGCCTTCTACTTAATCTTTGAAAACTAATTCCCCATGGTTCTTTAATTTTTCCAAGTTTTAAGCCTTACATCCTTTCTATTTCCCACCCTCACCTTGGCCACATTACAAGCCTTAGAAAAAGTCCTTTTGATCTTGAGTGCATGTGGAGTGAGTAGTGGTATTTAGAGGCTTTTCAAGCTTATGGTAATGGTTATGATTGTGAAGTGCTAAGTTGAACCACTATACCTAAACAATTGAGAGAATGAGTGAAACACTTACATTGAGGTGATTATTAGAGCTGTTCCAGGATTAAGTTTGATTGAAATTCTTGCAAAACTTTGATGTGTGAATTAGGTGCTTGAAGGTTGAGAGATTTGAGATTTGAATCAATAGACATTTTGTTTTATTCATTCTTTTTAGTATGTTGAATTTTCTACAGTTTTATGAAATTGGTTTTGTTTAGTTTTCTTTTCTAGTTTTTTCTTGGAAGTACAAAAAGTCTAAGTGTGGGGGTATAATAGCATATGTTTGATTCACACTTTCTTAGACTAATTGCATATTTTAAGTAACCTTTTTGTTTTTAATTTTTTAGTTTTTGATAGAAATTTGTATTTTTGGAGACTTAGGTATTTTAGTAGAAATTAGGTTAATTTTTTAGTTTAAATAGATTTTTAAGTAAACTCCTAGCCCATGGTTTTATTAAAATTTTGTAGATAAACTTGACTGAAGGACAAATGGGATATTACCTGAAAAGATGATGTGGGATATTACCTGAAAAGATGATGGCATTGTCGTCTTTAAGCAAAGATGGAAGTGGAAAGGGCATTTTTGGAAATTTTAGTCTTTGGAAGGTAAATGACTCACATGGTTCACGAGAAGAAGTACACATGCTTTTGGTTTTAATTTTCTTTTAGGAGAAATATAAAAAGTGTGAGGAGAGAGAAAACAAAAGTGTGGTTTGCTTTTTGTATTTTTGTAAAGAAATGTTCCAGGGAGAGAAAAACAGAATAGGGTTCATTTTTTTCTAAAGCTTTTGTGGTTCATTTTCAAAAGCTTTTACTGTGATCAGCGCTTCGTCTTCGATCTTCCATTTTTGCACTCTATTCCTTTACGATTTTTCTTTCATTTGAATTCTTATGCTCTTCTGTTAATAAATTTCATTTTCATTTTGTTGATTACATCTAAAATTTGTGTTTAGAAGCATGTTCTTGTTTTCTTTTGGGTTGTTCGAATTTGTTTCTCATTTGTTCAGTTTTATTATTGATATATTGTTGATTAACTCTTACGTATAAATAGTAGTTAGAAATATTTTAGACCTTGTTGATTCATAAAATAAATTGTAATTGGCGATATGTGATTTTTGGGTTTCTTTATCGCAATTCTTGTTTGGTCTTCCATTCTGGTTTATCTTCTTTTTGTTTTCTTTACTACGTAGTAATAGTAGATGTTTTTTTTTCTGTAGTTATTCTAATTTGTAACCCTTTCATACGTTTCAATTTTACGATTTGGTTATCTCATTCAATTCAATTTTTCTCTACTGTTCTTGTTTCAAATTTCGTTTTGGAAATTGTTGCTTTAGTTTTAATACTGTCAATCCTCTATTTGTTTTAATTTGTCACAAAGAAAGAAATTCTTTTAATGAAATAAATGGGTTTGGGTTTCCTTGGATTCGACCTAGGTTAATCCTATCCTACATTAGGGAAAACTTAGTTTTAATTATGAAAATCATATGCGACGTAATTGGTTTATCACCTACATCTAAGTCGGTTCAAAAACCGACGTTGAAAGCCTTCCAGAACCGACGTAGAAGACCTTTTTTCCACTCGTGACATATAAATAAAATTATATTTTAACAAACAAATTATTTACTTGTTAAATAGATTTTAAATATTTTGTTTGTAATACTTTTGTTGAATATATAAACAGATTTTGAAATAGGTATAGAAGGATATTTAAAATTATGTATATAAAATAAATTTCTACAAAAATTAACAATATATCATAAATCTTAAATTTTTATATCATTCTTCTGCTAGAATTAATCTTTTAAATGATGAATTCGGCCATCATATTAAATTATTGAGTGTTAGAATCCAGTAAAAGAGTCACATACCTGTATCCATTGATGAAAATTGATTACTTGATATGGTTATGATCTTTCTCAATCAAAATCTTCCTTATTCTTTTTGCTGACTTGAGAGTGTCTCCTTTGATGGGATAAGAGACCAAAAAGTTTCTGATTTGGATATATTGGGGACTAACTCTTAACCTCCCCTTTGCCTTTTTAACTTCTCAACGATAGTTCCCATTAAACCAATAACCCGAGAAATTAGGGGGTGTCGTTAAAACTATCTTAATTTTTCGTTAAAACTATCTTAATTTCGAACTTATTTTAACGTTAAGGAGATCAACAATTGATATGATTATACATATATATACCCACAATTAGACGTTAAGAAATGTCGTCTTAACATCCATTTGATGTAACTCTAAATCAAAATGAGCTACTAATGCCATTATTGTTCTAAAAGAATCATTTTCAGATACTGGAGAAAAAGTTTCTTTACAATCTATGCCTTCCCTTTGAGTGAAGCCCTAGCGAATAGACGAGCTTTATATCTTTTGGTATTACCCACAAAATCCCCTTTAGTTTTAAATATCCATTTATAACCAATGGATTTCACACCTTCAGGTAATTCTAATAGATCTCAAATGTCATTGTCTCTCATAGACTTAATCTCATTCTCCATGGCATCAATCCACTTTTGAGAATTAGAACTTTGTATGCCTTGATAGAAGTTTATTGGGTCATCTTTTATTAAACTAATGTCATCCTCATGTTCTTAGAGGTACACAAAGTATTCTTCTGAAATAACATTTCTCCTTTCTTTGGTAGATCTTCTTAATGGCACTTCTTGAGGTTGTTGAGTTTGTTCTATACGTTGTATTTGAGGAGGATTCTCATTGTTGTCTTGTTTTATAAATGTGTCTTGAATAACAATAGGTATGAATACTTGATCATTATCAATAATAGATTCCTCATCTAAAACAACATTCCCAATGTTTCCTTCTCCTCCAAACTCAACACCCTCGAAAAATATTGCATTTCCCGTTTAAAAAATTGATCTTGATATAAGATCATAAACTTGTATCCCCGTGAGCGTTCATCATAACCAACAAAATAACAGGTAACTATCCTTGAGTCTAGTTTTCTTTCATGTGGCTTATAAGGTCGTGCCTCAGCTGGACATCCCCAAATGTATAAATGTTTTAGGCTAGGCCTTTTATTATTCTAGAGTTCATAAGGGATTTTGTTAATTGATTTGCTTGGTACCCTGTTAAGGATGTACACTACAGTCTTTAAAGCTTCTCGTCAAAGCGATTCAGGCAAGGTGGAATGATTGGTCATACTTCTCACCATATCCTTAAGAGTTCGGTTCATTCATTCTGCAACACCATTCATACTAGGTTTGCTACGCATGGTGTATTGTAGAACAATTTTGTGCTCATTTAGAAAACGCGCAAAAGGTCTTGGACATTGTTCTCTTGATCCATCATATCTTATGTTGTATTTACCACCACAATCAAATTTGACAGCTTTGATTTTCTTTCCAAGTTGGAGTTCAACTTCAGCTTTGAAAGACTTGAAAACGTCCAAGGATTGAGACTTCTCATGAATTAAGTATAAGTATCCAAAACGAGAGTAATAATTTATAAATGTAATAAAATATTGTTGTCCATTCCCTGAAGCAGTAGGAAACGAACCACATATATCAATATGTATTAGTTTTAAGACATCTTTAGGTCTCGCTGCACTTAATTTTCTTTCATTTGTTCTTTTCCCCTTGATACATTCAATACAAACTTGAAAGTCCTTTAAATCTAGGATTTCAAGAAATTAAGGGGTCTCATTAAAACTATCTTAATTTATCATTGAAACTATCTTAATTACGAACGTTAAGGAGATCAACAGCTAATATGATTATACATATATATAGCCCTAGACTACGAAAATATAATTTTCTAACATCTTCGTGATATAAAAATTACTTCTAAATTTTAGTTTGATTTGAATATATATTTTTTTTATCTCTATTAAGTTTTGTTCCTTACAATCTTACTAAAATTTTTATATCTAATATTTTTTATTTTGTTTTTTTATTAAAAACGATTTAGATAGAGCTTAAAATAATGAAATAAAACTGTTTATGTAAAGTTTTAAGAAAAGATTTAAAATAAAAAAAAGTAAAAAGAAAAGAAATATCAAATATAGGAAATGCAATCTGATAATTTCTTGGACATAAAATGTATATTTAATCTTCATATTATTTATATTTTTTTAAAAAAAATTTATTTTAAACACCTAAGATATATGATGTAATAAAATAAATAATTTCTCTAAATTTAAAGAATAAAAGATACTAGGCTTGAAAAATAGGATAGACATTTATAAGAAATAATTTTCAATATTCTTTTTTTTTTAAATATACTGGCATCCAGTGTGAGGATCCGAAAGGAAACAATTGGCGTCCCTCGTGAACACCTAACCCAGATTGAATCCCAAAATAAAAACAACAGAGTTGTGCCCATTGCAAGTAATGTGACCAGATCATCTTGGCACATCGAGACTGATAGGATTACACAAACCCATGTAATATCATCTTATATCATTCAAACTTTTATCTATATACAAGTGCTTAAGATACTTTAAAAAGTCTTCATATACATCAAACCTATGTGTCGCAACCGGGATCATGACGGGGCGATCACAAACTTGTTAATTTTTTTTAATAAAAATGTTTATATTGATAATGGAGTCGCCACTATAACTTTTTTATAGAAAAACTATAGAAAAACCAAAAATAAAAAAAATGCCTACAAACCAAATTTAAGATTCGGGAGTCGATTACGTGTGGGGAAGGTGCCAGCACCCCACAACGCCCGTCATAAGACGGTACCTTTAATTAAATGAATAAAAATAAGTGTGGTTCTACAAAATGTTATTTTTCCCAAAAAAAAAATAATTACAGCAAATGAATATATATTTACAAAAAATACAGTTTAAGAATGAATAATAAACAAACAAAATAATAACAGAGACAAATTTTTATTTTTTCTATTTTTTTTGAACCCGACAAGGATTGACCTTGGTCCTAGTATTTCCAAAGGAAAATCAGGGATCACGTAGTTCTAATTTTAAAAGTTGATTGGTGATAGTTTCATATTTTTTATTTTTCGAAATTTCACTTAATCTTGTTTTTCTGAAAGAAAAAGTTTATATTTGTTTATTGTAAAAATTTTATTAAAACTGTTAATTAAATGTTTTTTTTATTATTTTTTTAACTTACTTTTATTTTGTTATTAAAAAAATGTACAACATAAAAACAGTAAGTTTAATTAAAAACAAACAATGAATCCTAATATCCTAAGCAGTGGCAGAAAGGATTATAATCGGATGCTTGAGCTACTTTGTTTCTGAAATGATTATTTTGGTTTTGTTCTTTACTGTGGCTATTTGGATTCGTGAGGGATAGTGGCGGTTGATGTTAGGTTTTTTTTAAATTGGGAAAAGGGACTTCTTTGCCTTTGGGTTCTGTTTCTGGATTGGTTGCTTGGGGTGGA
>Ga0123340_1006304_pt1 | contig 11328 bp, 4 predicted proteins | sample SirMexnodulemix_FD_89961 | JGI IMG/M metagenome (GOLD analysis project Ga0123340, IMG submission 89961) | Root nodule microbial communities of legume samples collected from Mexico - Siratro Mexico nodule mix | ecosystem: Host-associated > Plants > Roots > Nodule | place: Mexico: Nepantla... | reverse complement strand
TATATATATATATATATATATTATTTTATTAAATGAAAGGATATTATAAACAGTAGTATTAAATTAACGTTTTTCTAATTTATTTTTTATGAAAACAATTCTTGTTAGTGACTGAAATTTATCAAAAATTATAAATTTTGTGGATCTCGTTTTTTATGTAATCGGTCTCATTCACAACCTTATATTTTTTCTATAAATTTCAATCAATAATGAAAAATAGCTTAGCAAGAATGTGTGAAAGATTATATTTCTGTCCCTACTGGTGGAAATAATAAATAGCCTATCGTCTTCGAGACAATAAGTATGTTGAGCCCATAAACTAAAATATATCAGCCATAACGTAAAAGTACAAAGCTGTTCTGCCTCCACAATCAATATTTAGTTGTATTATAAATGCATCATATATAATATTTAGTGGGACGTGAGTTTAATGCTTGTAGGACACGAAATTTGAAAGTAATTATTCCATTAGTAAAAGATATAAATTCGGTGTGAGGAAGAAAAAATAGTGTCCTCCGTCATAAGTTTGAAAAAATCCACCTAATATTTTTGTAACCATGCATGAATGATTGAGGGTTAAAGCTCGGATAGTTGCATGGCATCAGCACTTGACACGTTGCCCATAGATGTCACAATCACTTGCTTGTGGAGACCCCAATCGTTGATTGGCAAGCCACGTGGCAGCCTGGTGACAACAGAGGTCCATACTCTTCATGGATTGTCCCGTAGCAAATGTCCACCTGTCAAACAATACACTGTCGTCTAAGGGTTATGATAAAATTATGGAGAAAGAAAGGAACACAATGCATAAACAAAGGCACAATGAGTTTGGGTTTGCTACTGTGACACATGGCTTCAATAGCAAAAGTGCTGCATATCCTTGAAAATAAACTTGTCCCCTTTGTTTGTTTTCTCTACTGTCATTTGTTTTTCATTTCTTTATGATAAAGGAAATCTAAAATTGGTCAATAAGACAAATTTGTATTTAATCTAATCCCGCAAGGTAGGGAAGTTAATCACTTGTGTGGTTTGTTGTTGAACTCTAGAAGATACTTGAGTAAATGCGAATCCAATTTAAGGGTCCACGCCATTCATGTAATAGACTATTGGACCCAATTATCATTTGACACAACCAGGTACCTAATTTTATCATTTTAGGTGTGTTTTTTAGGCCTATGGCATGTACTTCAAATTTTATCTTTAACAACCACCGACATTTGGATTCTATATAGTGTAATAATTGACCGGTTGTGTACGAGTGATGATCTTTCTAGGTCAATGTAGTGAGAGACTTAGAGCGTTAGCGAACACTGTATTTTTGGACGTTTGATTAATATCGTATGGGCTTGGGTCGTGCATTGATAAATACAAGAAAAACAAAAAAACAGTAGGCATACATATGTGTTCTACAACGTAACATATAAGGCACTTCTTTATCTATTCTCAAATGGAGGAGATTATCTACATATTTGTTTATATTTGTTTACCGTATTGAGTCAAATCTATATAAGAAATGATTATACCTTCAACACAAAACTTTTTTTTTATATATTGTTCAAATTATAAAACTGGGTAGATAAACAAGAATGAGACAAGAGTCAACTCATATAAAAAAATGATGCCACTTTTAATCCAAAATCTTAAGATATTGGATTTGTGAATCTTCTTTTTTATATGTTGTTCAAATTTCTCATTCCTATTCAATGTGAAACTTAGACTCACACCTGAATACCTAACATAATTAAATTTATTATATTGACTAATTATCATTTAATAATCAGCTGTATTTCAATTAGCTTGGTACAGGTGGATAAGACACATTGTTCCCAAGTTGTGATATGAGGATAAATGACTTTTAATAGGACATCTGTTTTATACCATGATAACCTTGATAAAACTATTATTCTTAGATTATTTATTTATTTTATTTTGAAACTTTATAATAAAACTATTATTTTTAGATTATTTATTTATTTTATTTTGAAACTTTATAATAGAATTGAATCGCTCTTTATATGTGTTTTAATTTATATATTTATTATTACCGATAAAAAAAATATAGGGCACTTATTTGTTATCGTTACAGGTTTGGTAGATAACCCTGAATGTATTTATCTATCTCCATATGAGTGCACTGTTTCTGGTTGGTGTATGTGATGTTGTGGGCGTACATTTTCAGAACCTGATCAGATTAACCGGATGGGCTTAAAGTAATGAGGTCTAGATAATTTAAAATGGTAATAACTATAATGTAATGAAAGCTCAGTTTTTTAAATTTCTAAAATATTTTTACAATACTTAAATATGATATTGGTCACTTTAATATAAAACTACTTTTAAAAAATCATTACTTATTGTTTTATGATATTTTTAAAATATTATGTAATTCTATATATGTTTATATAAGAGTCGAGATGAGGTATTTTTCGATGTTCGCTTATCATATTATAGATATGTCTTAATCTTCTAACTACCAAATCTGATTATTTCATATGAGGGGGATGAACAGTGTGAGTTAACACATGGTATTTATGAATAATAGAATTGAATGTGATATACTTTTAAAATGTCAGCTTATTTACAAAGTTTTATAGACTTTTATTTGAATTGGACTTGTATTAACCGTGGTTCAACATTTTCTGACCACAATTAACTCTCCTTTAAAATTATTAAAGTAAAAATTCAATGATTATTGACTATATGAGCAATTTTCTAAATGGTAATGTATCTCACGTCCATGTATAATTTTGTATATGAGTGTGACTTTCACACCCACATTTGTGATACCTACGCGAATGAAGAAACACTCGATTGGTAAAATTTTTCATATAAGACTCCTTTTATAACTAAGTGAAGTCATTAACTTCAAGTATAATATTTTATATCAATAAATCTCTCACACTCATATCGATAAAAACATAATATTTTGATTGAACCTCTATTACAAGTTTTTTGTAATTTTTTTTATGATTGAGTTGTCTAAATCATGAACTTTCCCTTCTCATATCTAGAAATGCCTTTAGGAGACAATCATAAGAGGAAGTAGTTTTGAAAGGGGTTCATTTGTAAGTTTAGTAAGAAACTTGCAAAATGGAAGGGTAAGTATTTATCTCTAATAGGTAGGGTACTTGATGAAATCAGTCCTATCACTTCTGTCCCTGTTTTACTTTTCAACGTTCAAAATGTTATAGATGTTCAAATTGCCTGTAACAGCGACAAATGAATTAGTTAAGATCTAGAGAGACTTTTTGTGGGACTAGAGACAAGAAGATAGGAAGATTGTTTGGATGAACTAGAATATAGAGAAGAGGGGTGGTCTTGGTGTTAGAAATTTAAAATAGTTTTAATATAACACTCCTAGGTAGGAGTAAATGACATTGAAAATTAAGAACAGAGGATGTGAGATTGTGGAAAAAGTTCTTAGAATCTAAATATGATTCTTGGAGAAGTCTTACTAAAGGTAATGAGAGTTTGTTTGAGTCTAGACGATGGAAGGATCTTAGGAGTATTAGTGCGGAAGAAGAGTCAGGAAAATAATTCATTGATAATATAGCATGAAAGATAGAAAATAGAAAAAAAAAATTTGGAAGGATAAATGATTGCGAGACCAAAGCCTGTAAGTTAAGTGCCCAAGTTGTATGCTAATTCAATTCAAAGAAAAGCCAGGATAGTGGATGTAGGCGAGTTGCAACAAAGCCAATATGAATGAGTGTTCAACTGAAGAAGAAGATGGTTTGAATGGGAAAAGTATATGATGGAAGAGTTTATAAGACTTGTCCAAGGAACTACAATGAGAAAGCATATGGAAGACGAGTGGTAATGGACGGGAATAGATAGTCAAGTATACACTGTGGAGTCTACATATCATAGGTTGAGAAATGGGTTAGTAGTGTACATGATGATACATTTAAGAAATTCTGGCTAATTAAGGCACTACTAACAGCTACGCTTTGTGCCTAGAGAGTACTGATAAATAAATGAGCGACAATCTTAGGAGAAGAGGTATTATTGTATCTTATACATTATGTACTATCTGTAGGTAGATGAATTGTTTATCCATTTGTTCTTTACATGTGATATGGCTTGTTGAATTGGAAGAGCTTAGATAAATGGAAAGGAGTATATTTACACTATTTCTTTGCTAAGCAGTACTTTCAGGGGTTCCAGCTAACTGCTTTTGCAATAAATCAGACCTTAATTATTTTGAGTTGTATTTGGGTGGCATATGTACGGAATATCTGGACAAGTAAAAATAGTTTGCTATTTTGAAACCGAGGACTTGATGTTGAGAAGGTGATTTATCTTGTCCAAGTTAAAACTTGACTTGGCTAAATAAGAAGAGTAAAAAGACTTCTTTTACATTTTCAAATTGGTGCCTAAATCCGATTTAGTGTATTAAATAGATATCTTGAGTTGATAAGTAGTGCCGAGAAGAAGGGGCTTCTCTTTGAGTGATGATGTGAGAATTCAGCTACTACGTTGGTGAATATTGGACTTAGCATGGAGCCTAATACATATGTACCGAACTGATTCAACCTTATTTCTTACCATTCTGTCAGGCTAAACGGCCCAAATATTACTTTTAATTGAAGTTTCAAGTCTCAGTAGGAGGTGGGAAACAAGTGACAGTGAAAGCTTAGCGATAATGTCTTATGGTTCAAGACTCCAAAACATATTAATACACTACCATGAGGATGTGATAGTTATGTCATAATTATAGAATATTGATAGTTATGTCATTTTCTATGAATAGTATGCATTAATTGAAACAAGTTTCAAGTTCATGTGACCTATATGTACACTTTTGTACAGAGGGTTAGAACATTCAAAATGTTCCTATTTATTTATTTTTTGATGATAAAAAAAGCATCCCTCTTGTCAGACTTATGATATAAACTTTTACATGAAAATGTCTTTTAGACTAATGTGGACTTAACTGCACTAGTGTACTTTTCTGTATGAATCATGTATAAGACATGTCATATCTTTGTTGATGCACTCACATCCTCTAATAAAATTTGAACAATTTTTTACATAGGTACACTTTTTATACTCATGTAAAAATAGTTAAATAAATTACATGTAGGATGATCAAGACATATAAATCTCTTAAAAATCTATAAAAGAAACAATATAACTCACTTAAAAACTATATAAAAATAGCATATCTAGTTATAGTAAATAACAACTTTATAATAAAAAAATGTGAAAACATATGAACTCTGTGAATATTTCAAAAAAGAGACCAAGAGATGTATGCTTTCACAAATTGCCTTCAAGTGAAAACTCCTATTTTCAATGGTAAAAGTTTCTACTATTCTTAATGAATTTTTGAAAGTTAGAGATCTTGACCGTAATTGATTAAGATTTGTTAAATTTAAAATTCGAATAAATTGTATAAAATAATGCAACACTAATCTAATCAATTATTATAAAAGATAAATAATCATGTTGATGGCGATTGAACTATCAATTATACTAGTAAAAAAAACACCTTTTACATCGATTTTGAAAGACATACAACATGAGCTTTGAAATCGTTGTAGAAAGTCTAGACATAATACAGCGGTTATCTAACCGCTATAATATATAGAAAATATCACCCCAGTTCTTGAAAAACCATTGTAATACACCCACTTTTTACCAAAGTGGAAGAGATACTACAACGGTTGTCTTATGCACTGTTGTAGTATTTTTATTTTTAAAAAAAAAAGAATCAGAAATTTCCAAAATTTTTTAATAAAATCTCTAATTATACAATAAAACACTACAAAAATTTTCATAATTGTTTGACAAGTATAGATAGGTGAAATAGAAAAAAATATAAAAAAGTACTAAAAAAATAAAAAATAAATAGTAAACAATGGAATTTTGAAATTTCAAGACTCTGAACCCCCTTTAGGGTTTTCCAGCGAATTCGTTACGCCATTTCAAGCAACTTTGATTATTGGACCGTCTCAATCCAAGCTCTCTATCAAAAGCTATGGTTGTTTAAAGTTTTTTCGCCCTCAAATGTTTGCAACTCAAAAACAAATTTCTAACTATTTTTAACAAATTTTATTAAATTGTTAACATCTTCTAGAGAGAAACAGTAAGGGATGTCAAACCAAACATTCATGGTGAGAAAATATCACACATCAAGTATATAGCATCTTCAAAAACATGCAACATAACAAAATTAGCAAATCACACATATCGAAAATGCTGAAGAAAGAAGATGACACCAACGAAGAAACGAAATGAGCATAACTGAGAAGAGTAGAGAATGTACTGCACCAGAGAGACAATGGCAAGAGGAGGAAAAAACAAATAATGAAAAAAAAAAGTGAAAACATTAGGTTAAAGACAAGTATGCGCGAGGATTAAAACAGAGGATAGTAACTCACCCGAACCTAATTCTTAAATTTGAGGTAGATATTATAGAGCTCAATCACTATAATATCTTTCCACATAATTTAAAAAATATCACCACATTTTTGTTTACCATAACTGCATTTTAACTGTTGTTTTATCCTATTGTTTTATTCTATTATAGAATGTGAATTTTGTACTAGTATTATGTTAATACAAGATTGTTTATTAAGCTTTACATAAATAATTATGTCAGATAATTAATTATGTCACTTGTAATAATTGATTATGATATAAATTACTCAATTAATTACATATGAATACCTTAATTAAGAAAATATAGTTTAACATAATTTATTATCTAATTTATTAAAAGTTCTGAAACAATGTATATTAATTTTAAAAGAAGTAAGGTTCTCGCAATGGAATCAATATTACATGTATAAACTCAGAAAGAACCTATGATTCACACACATTTACACATAAACGCAAACACACATGTAATTGTTCTAAAGTACTTAAAAAAAAAAAAAACTTTTAGAATAAAAGTCTCCGAGAATCTTGATCGACAATAAGGAATATCATCTAAATTTATATTTTTTTTTCTATACTAAATTATGTTTTTAATTATTCTCTTATTTAATTTACTATTGAAACCTCATTTAAATCTCCTTTTATTAATCACCCTCATACCTAATGAGAAGAGTTATTTCCTGAACAAAATTCTCAACGTACAAAATTCAAATATTACATCTCATGATTAATTTATAATAAAAACATAAAGAATTGTAATTTCTGAATTAACCCTAAATTATAATCATAAGAAACCATACAAATATTTAAATATAAGTATTTTTTTTAAACAATAACATTGAATAAAATTGATATAGTTGAAATTTATTCACACATCATATATATACACTTTATATAATTTCAATTGAACAAATTTCATCTTAGTATTATCTAATAATTTTATTTAAAAAATATTTTTATGTTTATATTTGAATAATATTATCAATTATTATGATTAGGTTAATTTAGAAAATTGCAATTCTTTATTTTATGAAATCAAGAGCACTAAATTAATTTAAGTGACACTAGCATAAGAAAAATAGGATAAGTTAATAATTTAAAACTTTTTCAATAGTTATCATCAATAACGTCAAATATGTATACCATATTTCCTACTTTATATTTCAAACAACATATATTTTCACTCATTAACATATTTTATCATTCAAAATCATAAATCAACATCGATAAAGGATTTGACTCTATTTTTGAAAGATGAAAGATTAGTACATTCAATATATTCAAAGGTTTGTGTTTGTCATATAAATCTTAGGTTGAGCCATTAAGGAAAGATAACTTTATTTTCAGGATGGATACAATAAAAATAAAGAAAAGTTTGGGACATACAATCTGAAACACTGGCAACTCTAACTTAATTATTAGGATGAAGTTAAGTAGACCATACATTTAGTATTAGAAAAAGTTCCAATATCAACTCCTCAAAGGGAAATTTTACATAGGAATAAGAAAGAAAGCAAGAATAAAAAAAAAGAAAAATTGTTCTCATAACCTTCACAATCATAACAAACAATTTCATTTGAATGACATATTTCAAAACTAATAATGTCATCTTCTATGAAATCCTCTAAAATAGCCATTATGGCAATAGAGGCCTCCAAATCCTCATGACTTTGAAAGGTGCTTTTCTCGGACCAAGTAGTCGAACCACTCATATTCTTCATGACTTTGAAAGGTGCTTTTCTCGGACTCAGTAGTCGAACCACTCATATTCCGACCTCAATGAAAGCAAGAGGAGAAGATGTAGTGCACCCTGCATGAGAATAACTTTATTTATAGACTTTGAAAAGGTGAGAATTCAAATACACTTTTCACTGTTGATTCTCATTGGATTAATTGAACACAAATGCAATAGTTCTAACGCACAATTTATACACGTGCTATTCAAGACACTATTGATATCTCTACACCAATTTGTTATCCTAGGTCATGATCAAAGTCTTTTCACTACTTCTAATGACCAAAAACTCATTCAAGCCTCCGGGTCCTGTGTACCATAGGTTCAATTAATTTCTCTATTTAAAGTCGATTCTAGGATGTTTAACGGAGAACAATATGATTATGGACTTCTTCTCCTCTCTGCCTAAACCAAGCTCCTTTATCAACTTTTCCTCTCAAACTAAATCAAGCTCATAATGTAAACTTGGAAGTACATGTGTGGATGTTAAAGATTAGTTAGTAAACATGTTAATTAAGATAATTAACGTAAGTTAGCTATCATGATTAAAAATATTGATAATTGTGGACTTAGATGAACAATATCTTAACTTACTAAATACTAGGAAAACTCACAAGATTTCCCACGATTATTATTATGAATAGAGGGATATCTCTCACAGATAAAATTATTGTCTCTTTATTTTGTGACTTGATGGTCATAGTCATTTCTATACTTCCCAACCAAATTCGAAACAGTTTGAACACATGAATTGATCGCATAACAGAAAATTTGAAAACTCTCAACCTTACTCACCTATCTCATTTTTTGCTTTTTTGTAAGGAACATGTAGTGTATCTATTTGAATTATTAAGGCCTTTGTTGTATTGCTCCTTGATACTGCTCCACAAAGCATGAGTAGCAATTTGACCTATTATATATCATGGCCTTTTTGGGGACTTGGTTGTGCTTTCAAAGATGAATTGGATTCTCCACTTTTGGGACCACCAGGGCTACTAGCAACACATATCTTCTAACCTTGATAATTTTCTAAAACTGAACTTACATGGACATAAAAAGTAAAGAAATAAAATGACTTTGTTTTGCCTGGAAAAGACATTTCATTTAATTTGTTTTACATATTGTATTCAATAATGGGTGGTAATGAAAGTGGTGTAGTTCATAGTATGAACAATGTATTCCACAATACAACCCTTGATTAGGTCCATATATAAAGAGATGCGTTTTCTTTATAATATAGCAAACAATATTTGAGCGACTATATAAAAACTATTTCTTCTAAATTTGACAAACTAAAGCTAACTTTGAGTACCGGGAAAAGAACCAACATAGATTCTAATAATATATTTAAGTAAAATTTTTATTAAGAATATAATGTGTTAAAACTCAATTATCAATATTAGATTTGATCACTAATAAAAAAACAATGATAGTTTAATTCTAGAGTTATTTTCTCCCTCCCCAGATTTGTTGATAATGTTCCTCTATTGACTTTGGGATGATAATGTTCCTTATTGATATATTCTTAGGACTTAGGACTCATTTATATATTCTTAAGGTTGAAGAAAACAACAAATTTAAAGCATAAATCACTTACAGTATGTTTGATAATGACTAAGACAAAAACACCGAAGAGTCAAAGTATAAATAGAATAACTAAACCAATAATGATTTAATTTAATCATAAATTAAAATAAAAACAATTAATAAGCTAATTTAATTTATTAAATTTATCATTCAAATTTCATTTAGTGAACAACCCAAATTTATCTATCCATTTTTTTACATACAAAAACAAACAGTGCCAAAATTTAAACCTAACACCTTAGATTATAATAACTCATCCTTCTATCAACCGCTCCCACTCATGAAGAGAAAGAATTAAAATTCTAAACCAAAATATATGCAAAATGTACCTAAGGGATGGATGACATTATCAAGAATTATTCAAAAGAAAATGAGAAGCCACCACACCAATGAGAACCTGCCACGTACTGCTGCAACTTTGTGTGTATTAACACGTAAATGTTTAAGGTTAGATTACTTAGACATGCATCTTAGTTCGGTTTTCCCTCACCAACATATTGTCAACTTAAGTAGTTTTATATTTTATTCTCCCCCATCCGATGGTCATCTTGAGAGAAAAGAAAAATTGACTAATTAATTGTAAAGATTGTAGAAAAAAATGTGCCAATTGATCATTAAATTGGAAACTATAATATATAAATAATTGTCAGATCATTTGATTGACTACCAGAATCATACGGTAAAATTGTTAGATAAAAATAAAAGATGTTTGAAACATTCAATAAAACTAACATTTTTTTTTAGTAAAAATATCATTAAATTGGTTCTATATTGTACAATTTCGTCCTCTGAAATTTTAATTATAAATTTTAGTTTTTAATTTTTTAAAATTAAATAACTATTATTTATTATTAATATATCATTTAATTGTTAGCTCAAAAATACTAACATATGGATCTTTATGATTTATAAACATGTAATGTGAGTAATTAAATATTCACATACAATATGTTTAAATTGTACTTGTATTAAATAAAAAAGCTTGAAGTATATATTTAAAGTAGAGTTCGCATCAGTTTGCATGGTACATGGGCTGATATACATTGAAGCCCAATTCTTTAGGGAGTGCTTCTTCCTGCACTTTCACAGTGTCTTCCTGCACCTCTATATTTTCTTCAATTTTAACATTGATCCTGAGACGAAAATACTCATATTTTGTAATGAAATAGGGTTTTGAGTTTGGCATTGTTGCAAGGTTTTGAAAATTTTGAAAGATGTAATTTGTGGCTATTCAAACGGCAGTCCAAGGCGGTGGTTGAAGGGAAATGTTAGAGTTAGAGTGGCGTCGGTGGGACAGTTTTGAGCTGAGGACAACGGTGTGGGTGGCAGTGTCAATCTTGTCATGGAGGAGATAAGTTTTTATTTTTGTTTTACCGATTCTATAATTTGGAAGTAATGGTAAAAAGATTTAAAGCTTTGTAATTGTAGAATTTGGAAGTCATTATAAAAATACAGATTTTATAATTTGGTAAAGAAATTATTTTTTAATTATAAAATCTTTAAGTCAAAAAAAATTATAATAACTTCGAAAGTATAAAGTTTAAGACAATTTTTTTTAATATTGAAATGCGCATCTTTAGTCTGAAAAATTTAAAGTTAAAACAATGACTTCTAGATTATAC
>Ga0123340_1006302_pt1 | contig 11329 bp, 8 predicted proteins | sample SirMexnodulemix_FD_89961 | JGI IMG/M metagenome (GOLD analysis project Ga0123340, IMG submission 89961) | Root nodule microbial communities of legume samples collected from Mexico - Siratro Mexico nodule mix | ecosystem: Host-associated > Plants > Roots > Nodule | place: Mexico: Nepantla... | reverse complement strand
TATAATTATTGTAAAGTGGACTTGAAATTGTGTTTGAGTGAGTTAAGCGGATGCTTAGAACGACAAATTGTATATTTAATAAAGATATTTAAATTTTGAAATTTCATTCTACTTGAAAAACAAATTTCATTCAACCAGTATTCTTATAGTTACAATCAGCAACCAGTTCAAGTCCAAATCATGAATTATAAAATCCAATATTAAATTGTAATTATAATAAAATAATATTTAAAATTGTAAATATAGATTACAATCACGATTAATTATACAATGTAATATGAATTAAATTTAAACAAGTTCAAACACAATGCAAAGTAATATAAATGAGACAATGTATGATAAGTCTCTTATGAAAGTAACAGAATTGTCTATTAAAATTATTAGTAAAAGCATTACCAAACATTTTAATAAATAAAATAAATAAAAAATTTAGTAAATGATAAAAGATGTAAAATAATGAGACTTACATCTTGGGATCAAAGAAGGGATTTATGGTAACGGTCTTTAGCATAACGAGGATGAACTTTGTTCATACCATAATTGAAGAATCGTTATTTTGTCATTCTATCATATGGTGTTACATTATCCTCCTTGCCTCCTTCAATTATTCAATTTGTTAACTTTGTTTTATGGACTTCTTGAAATTCTTAATGGTAGTTACTAACCAAATCTCCTGTGCCATAAACTTGAGTTTTATTCTTTCCTTGAGTAACATTCTTTCAAAATTGAACCTTGATTGTTTGTGTCTACTTGATTGATACTAATGATCATGATACAAATAATAATATAATGAGGTCCAAAAATAAAAATTTACAGACCATGAAAGAAGTGAAGAAGAGCACTAGAATCGGCCAACAACCCAAGTGGCTAGAGAATTATACATGCTGAAGGGCAGGAGAAGAGACATTGTGTGGAATGTGAGTTCTCCTCTCCTCTGTTATTGAGTTCTTCATTCTCTTATCTGTTATTCTAATTTCTTCCAGCATCATTGCTTATTGTGATTCTCATTTCTAGGTGATATCAGAGATTCAGAAGAAGGATCAAATACTGATATAATACTTTTCGTTATCCCTTAGAAACTGTTATAGAAACTGGATTTATTCAAAAAACAAATATGAACAATATTGCACACATACTGGTTGTTGGTATTTCCTGTTTATTTTAGATACAGATTGTATCATTGGTGCTTTTGTCGAGTTACTTATGACTGACAACACAAGAATGAAAGAGATACAAGGAGAACTGAAATGGATTTTGGAGACTCTGGGTTTACATCATGATCGATTTATGCAAATGGATCAACGATTTGAGAAGATTGATCAGCATTTGCAGGAGTTGCATCAGCTATTCCTGAAATCTCAGAACGACTCTCCAGTACAGCCTTACACTTCAATTGTTTCCCATCCTCGCTCTATGAAGCTGGATTTTCCATGGTTCACTAGTGATGACGCAATGACTTGGTTGTACAAGGCTGAAAAGTTTTTCACATTATACAACACTCCTGATGAGTAGAAAGTGACCATTACTTCTATTCATTTTGAAGGAAAAGTCTTATCATGGTTTCAACTACTAGAAAAAGCACACCAAGTAGCTGATTGGCCATCGTTGTCCACTGCCATTCAAATCCAGTTTGGCCCATCTCAATTCGATAATCCCCGTTCGAATTTGTTCAAGCTAAAGCAATCCTCTATAGTGGCAGACTATTATGCTTCCTTCACCGAGTTAGCTAATCAATCATATGGGTTAGATGATTCTATAGTGCTTGGTTGTTTTATTAGTGGATTAATACCAGAATTGAAGCGTGAAGTGATATCCCAAGCCCCTCACTCATTACTCCAGACTATGTCATTTGCTAAACTCTTTGAGGAAAAATTTCACCATCATCCCTAGTTCCTAAACACAAATTTGCTTACTTCCCAGCCAAATCAGTTACACAAAATATTTCTAAACTTTCATTAACAACAAACACAAACCCACCTATAAACACAAACCCACGACCATTACTTCTCACACTACCAAAACCCAACAACCTAAAGCGTTTAACCCCAGCTGACATTCAATTCCGTCAAGAAAAGGGGATTTGTTGTACTTGTGATGAGAAGTATTCCCCTACTCATCGGTGTGCTAACAAACACTATTTCTTACTCCAGTGTGAGGATGAAATACCCCTAGAGTCAGACCCAAATGTACAGAGCCAGCAGATTGTCCAAAATTAGTCTGAGAAATTTGATCAAACACCTCATTTATCATACAATGCCATGAAAAGTACCACAGTGAGAGACATGATTAGATTAACAAGATTTATCCAGGGCCATAAGATTCAAATCCATATTGATGGAGAGAGTTCTGATAATTTCATCCAACCTAGAGTGGCTAAATTTCTACACCTACCCATCTATCAGACCCCACAATTAAAAGTGTTGGTGGGCAATGGTGAGCAATTGGAAAGTGAAGGTGAAGTCCAGAATATCCCAGTCCAAATCCAGGGGCATTCTTTGGATACGCATTTAGTGAATTATAAAGAATGCTTCCTCAATTTTTACATCAATGGGGAATTTATCACTTTACATGGAGAAACCTCGAATCTGCCTAGTCTAGCTCAGTTCCATCAACTCACCCACTTACAAGCCACAGACTCAATAGCGGAATTATATGCAATTCAAATTCGAACACCTAAAGTGTCAACCCACCATTTGTTGGAATTGCCGACATCCATGGAGCCTGAATTGGCTATGATTATACAACAATACAAGAATGTTTTTGAGAAGCCTCATGGGTTACCACCAATCCGGTCTCATGACCATACCATCCCACTGATGCCTTACAGCGCTCATGTGAAAGTTCGACCTTAACGCTATCCTCATAGTCAGAAAACTGAGATTGAACAAATTATTGCTGAAATGTTATCGGAGGGTATCATACAACTTAGTTTAAGTCCATTCTCCTCACTCGTGCTTCTTGTAAAAAAGAAAGATGGAACATGGCGTTTTTGCACCGATTATAGGGTCCTTAATGCAGTCACTATTAAGGATTCTTTTCCTATGCCCACAATGGATGAATTGTTTGGAGCACCATATTTCTCAAAGTTGGATTTACATTCAGGGCATCATCTGATTCTTGTTTATCTGGAGGATCGCTACAAGACAGCTTTTGGCACTTACCAAGGGTTGTATGAATGGCTAGTAATGCCATTTGGCTTGAGTAATGCACCTGCCACTTTTCAAGCCCTAATGAATTTAGTTTTTGCAGAATATTTATGCAAATTTGTCCTTGTTTTCTTTGATGACATTTTAATCTATAGTACAACATGGAATACACGTATCCATCACCTTTCTGTGGTCTTAAGCACCATGCAAAGACATTCCTTGTTACCAAACTCTCCAAATGCTCTTTTGGCCAAACCCAAATTGATTATTTGGGACATGTTGTATCACAGGATGGAGTCAAGGTTGATGAAACCAAGATACAAGCAATTAAACAATGGGCTATAGTAACTTCAATTAAGCAACTGCGAGCTTTTTGGGATTAGCAAGTTACTATCGCAAGTTTATCAGGAACTTTGCCATGTTGGTTGCCCCTCTCATTGATTTGTTAAAGAAAGATGCTTTTCACTGGTCTACAAAATCTCAACAGGCATTTGATTTACTCAAGACAACACTTACTCACGCACTTGTGTTAGCACTTCCTAATTTTGCCAAACCTTTTATCGTTGTTACTTTACTCAATGATGACAAAGGACCGATACTTCAACCATCAATTATATTGGACAGACGCAAGATTAAAAGAAATGGTGTTTGGTTGTCAAAGGTACTGATTCAGTGAAAAGAATTACCTGAGGAAGAAGCTACATGGGAAGGGAGCATGAAATTCAACGACTTTATCGTCACTTTGACCTTGAGGACAATATCAATTTCAATGGAGGAGGTATTGATACAAATAATAATATAATGGGGTCCAAAAATAAAATTCACAAACCATGAAAGAAGTGAAGAGGAGCACTAGAATGGGCCAACGGCCCAAGTGACTAGAGAATTATACATGCTAAAGGGCAGGAGAAGAGATAGTGTGTGGAATGTGAGTTCTCCTCTCCTCTGTTATTGAGTTCTTCATTCTCTCATCTGTTATTCTAATTTCTTCTAGCATCATTGCTTATTGTGATTCTCATTTCCAGGTGATATTAGAGATTCAGAAGAAGGATCAAATACTGATATAATACTTTTCGTTATTCCTTAGTTGTTGTTATAGAAACTGAAATTATTCAAAAACACATATATGAACAATATTGCACACATACTGTTGTTGGTATTTCCTGTTTATTTTAGATTCAGATCATATCAGATCAATTTTAATGAATTCCCTAATTGTATGCTCCTCAACCACATAATTTTTCTACCCAATTTTAGAAAAATATAAATATTAGAAAAATAAAAAAAAGTATAAATAAATTAAATAAAACTTTAAAACGTACAGCTCATGTGCACGAGGGTCAACCCAACGACAAAATTTGTTAGATATACTAATTTACCTAAAGGAAATTTTATGTGATTATTGGAAAATGTATTCAATATAATTTTCAATTTAGAATCAAACTTTTGAAAAGTAAAAAGCTAAATTATTAAAGTTTTTTCATCGGCATTCTTGAGATTTGCTGATACTGCACAAATCTTTCCTTTTTTGTGCTATTTTCACGTGCTTTTTTAATATCATACTAATGTTCTCTATGTATTACATTTATTTTCCTTAGTGTTAAAACATTATATTATATATTTTTTATAAAAGAGTTTCTTATAAACGTTAAAAATTTAATAAAAAAATTTATACAAACTCACAAAATTTCTGTAAATTAATTTACTCAACTCAAATTATTTCAGCCCTACAAGTCAGTTTGCACGTCAACCCATTAACATAAAGGAAAAAGCCTGGCTGGAAAGCACAATCACAAGTATATAATTGTCAAACTGAGAATTCAGAAAAGGAATGGGCAAAAAAAGGTGGGTAACATCAAGTGCATCATTTAGATGTGAGTGAGAGCAACACCTACTAGAATATTTAGATGAGGTAGCTTGAGTCTAAATATTTGTAGATAACACTATTTGTCTTGAAATATAGCAAAAAGGGTCCACTAAAAAGTGATAATTCATTCAATGTTCTATATTCTACATGCGGGCTGACTCAACACACTTGATATTTCTATTTTCAATTTTGACATATAATTTTTCATTATCATTTTAAGAATTCTTCATGAATTTTCTTTTAAATTGAACAATTAATAGGAATACATTTTTTGTTACAAATATTATAGTCACACCATTTATCAAGATGACTCTGAATGTTATTAGTTAATGTTGAATAGAATTACATTACCGAGTAAAAAAGGTATAAAATAATTGAAAACTCATAAAGATTGATCAATGAGTCTAATATTTTAAATTATAAAACTGACATTTGAAAAAAAAAAAAACTTGATGCTTTATGATATAATTACTTTATGGATAAAAAACCTAAGATAGGAATGTACTTTTCTAAATAAATTTTCATTACTATCAAATTTAAATATATTCATAATTTTAATTTTAGGGAAAAAATAACAACATAAATAATTAAAAAAATTACTTACAACAATACTTCTAAAGTTTGGTTGTAGTACCGTTGATTTTTTTTCTTGACAAATAAACAGATTCGATTGTAGTTTAAAAGGGAAATGAAAGTAAAAAACTTGCAAAAAGTGATAGAGATTTGAAGTCTGTAAAACTAAAATGTAGTTATTAAGTATGATCAAGTGTTAGAATTAAATGATATTTGATTAATATGTACTTCTTATTTACATATCTCACAATAATTAATCATAATTATTTAAGAATTTAATAACAATGAATCAATAAGTTGATTAAAGTTATTTGATACTTACATTAAAATTCAGAACTATAAAACCTAAAGACACAACTTTGTTTCCAACCATTGTAATCTGTGGTGGATTTAGTTTGATTCAAAGAAATGAAAGTACTTTTCAATCACATTCAATTTCTAAATTCTAGTAGAGATATTTCTTTACTTTCTGCTACTAAGCATAAAACTAAACGACAGTGGAAAGTTGAATATAAATGTATATATAAATTAAGAAGTATAAAAAAGTTACGATGTCATTCAATTCCAACACATCGTTTGTTTCCTCATAATATATGTGATATTTTCATTAAGTACAGCAAAGATAGTTCAACAGTGATTGATAGAACATTATTTATTGTTTTCTTTTTCTCTCTTTTCTATCAATCCGTCTTTCCTCTATTTAATGTCCAAATGTTCCACTCAGCAAATTGAGTTTCTTCAACGGTTGCCTTGTCCCTTAACTTCTATATTTTCTGCTCAGCGAATTAAGTTTCCTTTCTTTGGAGGATTTATTTTGTGTTGAGGTGATAGTGAATGGAAAATTTAATTGTTTAGATTAAAAGAGATTTGAGTGAAAAGTTTGTGAATAATACCATAGGTAGAAATTAATTTTGTATATTAATATATTTAAAAATAATTTTAAACTATTTTTAAACTATTTTTCTAAAAATAATTTGAAATAAAAATTAATTTATAAAAATATAATTAAATTAAAACTTAATATTTATTTATTTTATTATACAAAATGTAAATATGAAAATGATAATACATTATATAAACAATGTAATCAATTATCTTTTAAAATCCATGTACATAAATCATTGTAAATCTCTTTTTTATTTTACAGAAAGTTTAAACTACTATTTTTTTTATTTTATGTAATTTTATATTATTTAAATTCTTGTTATTTGCACTTTCTATTCTTTTCTGTTTCGAGACTTTCCACGTGTTCTTACTTGACCTGAGAGAAGATCGTTCGCAGTGGTATTAACGGCAACCGAGTTGAAGACGTCGAACCAAATGGAGTATTGACGGCAACCGAGTTGAAGACGTTAAACCGAATGGGGGTCCACCTACAGAAGACTCTCCGACGCTCAAGTCAGTAAGAATACAAAAAGGTGTTTTTTGAGTATATGAGTAAGAGAATATGAGATAGATAATAGATAATAGTCCCTATAGACCTAGGTCATATTTAGAGGACCTTGTCATTTAAAGCGGTATATTTACTCATAAGGATTTTGTCTCTTTAAAATCACGAATTACGATTCTGTAACCGATTGGGGTCAATTAGAATTAATCAGAATAAATCATAATTAATCAGAACAAACAATATTAACTCGTAATTAATAGTGAGCTGAGATGTAACAGATTCGGTTGAATCTGACCTTATTACCGAGTAGGTACATAAGCCCCCCAAGTTCGTGATTCTAACAGGTGGACTGTAAGGATGACTAAGATGTCTTCAACCTCCCGTGGGGCTGAACTGAGCAAGTTCGTCACGGTTTGCCATTTCGTTTGGATAAGACATTTTTTTGGAGCTTTCAAGACCTTCCATGTTGTATGTCTTTTGAAGTTTTCAAGTCTTTGCAGAACATGGATTCAAGACTCGGGTTTGGAGTGGACGTTTGTCCGTCTCCCGAGTTAAGCGTTTGCTTGATCTTTATACTCTGTTTTGAGTGGGCGGACGTTTGTTCATCTCCCGAGTTAAGCGTTAATGCATATTATACTCGACTATGTTTGTTCGGTTCCCGAGCTTTTGACTTAAGCGTTTGCTTAGTCTAATGCATATGTGAACTCGAACGTTACTCGGCTATGTGAACTCAAAAGTTACTCGGCTATGTGAACTTGAACGTTACTCGGCTATGTGAACTCGAATGTTTGTTCGGTTCCCGAGCTTTTGACTTAAGCATTTGCGTATATCATACTCGGTTATGTGAACTCAAATGTTTGTTCGGTTTCCGAGCTTTTGACTTAAGCGTTTGCTTAGTCTAATGTAAATCATACTCGATTATTTGAACTCGAGCGTTACTCGACTATGTGAACTTGAACATTACTCGGCTATGTGAACTCGAATGTTTGTTCGGTTCTCGAGCTTTTGACTTAAGCATTTGCGTATATCATACTCGGTTATGTGAACTTGAACATTTGTTCGGTTTCCGAACTTTTGACTTAAGTGTTTGCTTAGTCTAATGTAAATCATACTCGGTTATGTGAACTAGAATGTTTGTTCAGTTCCCGAGCTTTTGACTTAAGCGTTTGCTTAGTCTAATGTATATCATACTCGGTTATGTGAACTCAAACATTTGTTCGGTTCTCAAGCTTTTGACTTAAGTGTTTGCTTAGTCTAGCGTATATCATACTCGGTTATGTGAACTTGAACGTTTGTTCGATTTCCGAGTTTTTGACTTAAGCGCTTGCTTAGTCTAATGTAAATCATACTCGGTTATGTGAACTCGAACGTTTGTTCGGTTTCCGAGTTTTTGACTTAAGCGTTTGCTTAGTCTAATGTAAATCATACTCGGTTATGTGAACTCGAACGTTTGTTCAGTTTTCGAGTTTTTGACTTAAGCGTTTGCTTAGTCTAATGTAAATCATACTCGGTTATGTGAACTCGAACGTTTGTTCGGATTCCAAGTTTTTGACTTAAGCGTTTGCTTAGTCTAATGTAAATCATACTCGGTTATGTGAACTTTAACGTTTGTTCAGTTCCTTAGTTGAATTTAGGCCTTAGGTCTTTGCCTAGCCTTCTAGGAGTCGTGTCCGACTTGTTTGCAACTTAAGTGTTGGCTTAGTTGTTTTTGGGTACGTCGCTTGGACGTTAACCCGATCTGATTTTGGACTTAGCCTTTGTTGGCGTTGCGTCCGACTTTCGAGTATGTTGTTTGAACGTTAACCCGATATGAATTTAGACTTAAGCTTTGGCTTAGTCTTTTAGGTGTTGTGTCTGACTTGTTTTCAACTTAAGCGTCTTGCTTAGTTGTTTTCGAGTACGTCGCTTGGACGTTAACGCAATCTGATTTTGGACTTAGCCTTTTTTGGTGTTGTGCCCGCATTTCGAGTATTATTGAAGATCAATGAAGAAAGCTTGAGGAATTGAGTGAAACCTGGACCATGGGATCATCAAATGTGAGACTAAAACTATGTGGTTGCCAAAATTGATACGATTATCTTCGAAATTGACCTTGGGATTGTGATCTTTCCCTTCAAGTATTGGTTACTTTGTGACTTTGAGCATAATATTCTTGAGTTGCTTTTGGATCGACTTTCCTCGTCATAATTGTCCCACCTTAGCGCAAAACTTGATAGCCATGTGCGGCATAGAAACAATGACACTGAGCTTTGTAAGTATTCAACGGCCGATAAGTGCATTATAAGATGTATCTGCCTCAACTAGGAGGTACCGAACTCTCAATTTTTGGGGTTTCATGCTCGCCCCAAAGGTTGTTAACAAATCTACTTAACCTCTTGTGTACACCTGTGAACCCCGATTAAGGAGCCGGGAATGACCTGGTTGATACATTTTGTTGTTGACTCACGTATTTCTCTTCATGAACAATATTGTTTACTATAACAATGACTGTAGATCGTGAACTTGTACACCAGGTAAGTTTCCAGGAAAGAGAGGTGGGTCACCAATGGACACGCTTAAATACCAAGTCTTTCCTTGCCAGAACTTTCCTAGACATGCACTTTCACACTACCACATTTTGTTTCCAGTAACAATAATAGTTCTTCTATATGTTAAAAATCAAAATAATATATAGAATGACATCGCTTGTCCGATTATAGTCGCACGAGTGTTGTTTTGGACGCTATGATCACCTTGATATTTATTGTAGTTTGAACAATACCGATTAGAAAAATTCAATATATCAAAATCAAAGGGATGTCAAATGCGAGTCCCACTTGTGCAATTAAATATAAAAAAATAAGAAGAATTGCAATCAAATTCTACTCTATTAAATTGAAGACATGACAGACTATTGCAACTCAATTTTACCATATGAATTTGAAGATGTGGAACATCAAATCATGTAAATAGTTCTTGTTTTCATACGTTCCTAATTTGGATTCAACAAGTTGGATCAAAATCGCTAACAGGATCATATTGACTCTTTTTTTTTTAATTGTATGTTTTCAAAGATTATGAATTGGATGTAGCTTAAATTTATTTTCAAAGTGCTACTTTGCAAAATAACAACTCATGAAAAATAATCATCATTTTAATAATTATAATGATCAAATAATATAATGCAACACATGGTTTCAACAAAACTTGATAATACCATTGTCAAATATTTTCACTATTTTTTCAATAGAAAATTAGAAGTTATTGTCTAAAAATATCATCAAGCAATTCATATAGAATTTATGCTCTAAAAAATATCACATAGAAGTTATGCTTTGAAAAATATTATCGAGCAATTAATATAGAAGTTATCTCTTAACAATATCATCAAACAATTAATATGGAAGTTATGCTAAGAATATCATCAAGCAATTAATATAGAAGTTATGCTCTAAAAAATATCATCATGCAATTCAATTCATATAAAAGTTATGCTCTCAAAAATATCATCAAGCAATTAATATAAAAGTTATGCATTAATATAGAAGTTATGCTTATCAAGCAATTAACGCAGAGGTCATGCTCTGAAAAATATCATCAAGCAGTTAATATAGAAATTATATTCTGAAAAATATTATCAAGCAATTAATACAGAAATTATGCTCTAAAAATTATGTCAAGCAATTAATATAGTAAATATTTTTATCATTTCATGCCCAATTATTGGCAAATATATTTTTTTTCTTTTCTTTTTTTACCATCACACTTTAAAGCATAATCGGAAAATGGTTTGCTTATGTATCTACCTCACTAGAATTATCTATTGGAAAAATACTAGCTAGTTCCAAGACAAAGCAAATAGGAAAATTTTATATGTTTTGAAAATGATCTACACATAGTTGTGAAACAGTAAATGCCAATTATACCATCAGGAGCAATAACATTTACAATAATACATGGGTGATTAACAAATTCTATACTTACACCCATAAATAATTAATCATACATAAGCAAAGTATATCTACAATAATTTGAGTCTATATACATGCAATAAATTATATAATTAATCAATTAATGATTGAACCAAAATAACCTTCAATAATGCTTGTAAAGGGTTAACACATTTGTTGAAAATATAATTGTTGAAATTCTTTAACATACTACAAAATATATTATAATTTGATGATATTTTATATGAATAAAAATCATAATAAGTAATTTAAGTAATAGGACTAACACGTTCTAATCCTATTTTTTAATCATCAAAATAATATTACTTATGCACATGGTAAGTGTTAAATTCAAGTAACTAACATTGTGAATATTTTAAACCTTTTATGTCTAAATTTTGGTAAATATTCTTATTTTATTTAC
>Ga0123340_1006301_pt1 | contig 11329 bp, 3 predicted proteins | sample SirMexnodulemix_FD_89961 | JGI IMG/M metagenome (GOLD analysis project Ga0123340, IMG submission 89961) | Root nodule microbial communities of legume samples collected from Mexico - Siratro Mexico nodule mix | ecosystem: Host-associated > Plants > Roots > Nodule | place: Mexico: Nepantla... | reverse complement strand
ATTTGTTAATTGTTTGAACCTCTGCAGATTGCATTCTAAGTTTCTTTAAAGAATTTGTATTCTCACATTGAAAAGCAAGTTTGCGAAAAGATTTGAAAAGGGTTCAATTCACCCCCCCTCTTGGACTTAGGCCAAATACTTACTTTAACACATGAAATAATAAATTACCGAACTTTGAAAACAATGTCATGTTTTTGAAATGATGGAAGGAAGAAAAGCAATTTGCACAGGCAAGGTAACCTAGTTGGTGTTAACTCTATCACTACAATAGTATATACTTAATGCCAGAAGAAAATGATGGAAGCAAGTAAGAAAATTGACATATGGCTATCATCACTTCTTATCTTTGGTACCAAAATTTTAAAAAAATCAAAGGATAAAAGATAAAAGTTGAACCTAACTTATGCAAAAGTGAAGTATACTTGATAGGTATCAACTATAGAGTGAGTCATGTTTAACAAGATTTTTATTCACTTTTGGTCTTTTGGAAGAATAGTTTTTGAATATGTCTAAACTGTTGACATGTTAAATATCAACCATTTTTGTTGAACATGTTTAATTGTTTGTTTATGTGTTCATATGCTTCCACAAAATGTTGTTTCTGGTATATATGTGTCAATAAACCAGATGAGTGTGACTTATTTTTGTTCCATTTTACTATATATTTCTCACTTTCACATTAAGAATGTAGACACATCAAACAAAAAAACCCTATCTTATCACCAAACTTTCCCAAGTTTGTGATGGCAGACAGAATAAAAAATAACCATATTGCTTTATCCTTTAGTCAATGGAGTTTAATTAGATGCATAATATCACTCTGTTTTGGAGATTTTAAACTTTTTCTTTAAATCTAGACATGACAAGTGATATGCTAGAAACAAGATGCACCACCAATTAGCATAGGCCTTGTCACCAACTTTCATAACATGTCAAATTATTTGTGCACAATACACTTAATATTACTAATAAATAATATATTTAATCTAAAATATCTCCATTAAATGTATGTAGCTTTAATTATTAATTTATAATATATCATGATAGTAACTATTGTCTATGCATACGACTTCATTTAAATATATAACTAAATATTAATTTTATTTAACTCATTATTATTTATTCATATTATTATAATATAATTATAAAAAGTGTAAACACGGAAACTATTAAGCGTTTTTCTATCAAGTTTGTTAATTATTTAATTTATTTTTGAAAAAAAAAATCATCATTTTGAAATGTGATATTGCGTATATTTTACATTATAACTTCTAAATAATGTTTTATCTAAGAATGATATGTAGAAATAAAAAAGGAGATAAAAAAAATTACAGAACGTATTATAGAAAATCAAATTAATATTTCATTATATATATATATAATCATATGAATTTACTTAAAAGAACGATCTTTTTTAAGGAAAAGAAATTAATATTGATATATTATAATAAATAGAGACGAGATATCAATATGAAAAATTATTTTTATAACTTTGTCACATCATCGATTACTAAAACAAAGAAACCAAATAGTGAAACCTCCTTATAATGTCTCGATTAGTTATTATAACTATCATATTAGGTGTAACAAAACTATATATTATATACCATAAAAAACATAATATCTTCTTATACATATATTATTGGCATATAAAATTCGTCAAAATAAAATATAACTAAAATACCTAACATAATATCTAATATTATTAATTAAAAGTTCTGCTGGTTTTCTTTCCTACCTACAATAAAGTCTATTTTCATACTGAGTACATTAGTACATTTATCATAATATATACGTATAATATAAAATTGAGTTAATGAAATCAAATTATAAACATGTTCATATCATTATGTTTTATTTATCATGCATATGAGTTCATTTTTAATTATACATTCTATTATAATTAAATATAAAATGTTTTAGAAAGATTATAAACTATGATAAACAAACTTCATCAAAATTTAAATCATGACACATTTTATTTAACTTACACTCTTGCTTACTCATTTCATATCCTCTTAATCAAAATATACTTACTTAAGGAACCAAATCAAATTAGACATAAATAAGTTATGTCGCATCAAATATACGTAAATTCTGTACATTTAAAAAAAATGGTGGAATCCTTCTTGCATGTCAAACATCACTCAGAGCATAAATAATACTATATAAAGTATGTAGTGCCTAAAATATATTCAATTACAATTTATTTTTTCTATAAGAATGAATTTTATGTGGAAGGTTGAATGAGTTAATAGAACCACTAACTCCAATCACCTATTCATTACTTGCTTTGATCAAATTTTGGTGACGAAATTTATAACCCTCTCATATCTTTTCTACTTTTTTGGTGTTAGTCTTACCCTTTAGTCTATTCTCTGACAGAGTGGTAGAATTAAATCGGTTTGGGCCTCCTTTTTGAACTAAAAGCAACTAAATCAATTGAATATGCGACTTTCCAATTTAAAAAATAGTTGATATTCATATGCACCTTAAGATGTGTGCATGCTACAGAACTGTTTTTAAGATGAAATTGCTTTGAAAACATCCCACTCCAGTTTAATATTATTTTATTGGGGTTTTGTAATTCACGATCACAATTATATAAACAAATTCTGTTTTAGTTTGTGTATTAGATGAGATAAATATTTATGTAGATATGGTTATGATAATAGTAATTTATAACAAACAATTTTTTAAAAATGATACATATATTTTAGATTTATAATAAATAATTTAGTTTAGGATAAATGTAAGAATTAGAATTTTTTTTTAGAATGTAAATGGTTTAGCTAAAAATGACACCTAAATATCTAAATAATTTGATTTAGGTTACTATCTTTACATAAAACATTTTTTTTCTTTTTTTTCTGACTTTTCTATAGGTTTATAATCTTAACCTTCTTCAGATTAAAGATCAAATACTATATCTAGACTCGTAACAATGAGTATAATAAAGTAGTTCGATCAGAATTTTAAATAGAGTAACTTCAATTTCTATTTTTTTTTGGTTCAGTTCCCAAACTCTTTCTTTTTCATCTAGTTATGTGTTACATGTAATGTTAATAAGTCTTTATTAACTCAAAATTCTAATAATTTGATTAGATCATTAAATAAGTGTTTTTGGTGTAGGTTAGGATATTTCTTTAATATTGTAAAATTGAAGCATGTTTATAGGTGTTGTTGTTCTTCAATAAATGACTAGTAGAATGTTAGTATGTTTGTCTATTACTTTAAGGATATAACTAAGCTATATAAGAAAATATATTGAGAAGAAAGGATATAACTAAGCTATAAGAAAATATATTGAGAAGAGGAAAATTAATTATGTTTGGAAAAGTAACTTATAAGTTATATGTTAAACAATTATTGTATGTATTAAATATATTGTAATACCCCAAAAATAACATGCATAAAGCTAAGCATTCTACTAATCATTATTAAGATTCATCAACATACAATAATCATTTAAACTAAAGTATTTAAAAATTCTACCTTCAGAATTCTACTAAAACATAATTACAAAATATCTCCAAATTGTTTTTCAAATTTAGCTTATGCCTAAAATCACCACTCATTCCAAATGATCCTTCATAGACTCATCTACAACACCATCTGCTCCCATGTCAAAAACATGCTCATTGCAGACAGATATCAAAACACAAGTACAACAAAACAAAGGGTAAACTAACCAAATTTTTAATAATACTTGAATATTTCAGTAAACTAACCAAATTCAAACACAAATATTAACACCACTCAAGTCTTTTATTCAGTTACATGCACCATCATAATATAAGACACTGACACACACTACAATCTTGACTCTACTTCCGGAAGACTCGTGCATTGAATAGACCTCGAGATATGCACTTGTCATACATCTCCACGCTGTGAACCCACACAGTCTCCACACAAATGAATAATCGTGTATGAGAGGGCTAGTCCCCCTGAGACTTTCCAGCTATGTTTCAAGCTGCAGTCACCCAGTTCAGACCTCCTTCGACTTAGTAATAATTGTCTATTTGATTCATACTACTAGTAGAGTCAGGATATTAATAGTTCACCCGATCCTTAGACAATGCACTTCCTAACTAACCCAGACACGTATGTTTTCTTTCGTGAAAACACTATGCCTAGGCCTTGACCAACTTCATCAATACTCTATCAATATCAACATCATAACATAGATCTCTACTAATTCATTCATTCACTTTTCAATCTCAATCTCAATCTAAAAAAAAAAATGAAAGAAATTCTTAAATCATCAATACAATTAAATTTGAATTATCAATTAATCTTTCTTGTTAAATCCATACATTTGCATTATCAAAGAATCAATCAATCAAAACAGAAAGCCCAAAAAACAAATTTTTTTTATTTAGGATTTAGCTTGAGCGAAAATCCCTCTCGCTTGAGCGAAAATCTTCTTGCTTGAGCAAAATTGGTCCAGAGAGCAAGGGTCATTTTCGCCTTGGCGACCATACCCTCGCTTGGGCAAAAATATTTTCTCGCTAAGGCGAACACCTCTTGCTTGGGCAAAATTGGATCCGAGAGCACCTCTCAGGTTTCCATGTGACTTCGCCTAAGCAAGATTTCCTAGCCTGAGCGAAAAATGCAGAAAAACCAACAGTATCCACTACATCAGAGTTACCATGCATGCCTCAGATGACTAAATTGGGTGAAAATCAAGCCACATACACGATGAATAGTCTACCTTAGCACATATTATCTATTCAACAGATCAACATACCATTAATTTTCACACAGCTATCTCATACATGCAACATTCAATTCAACATTAATCCAACATTTCAGACCTGCAAGAAACTTTACTAGATACAAGTTGTACAACTACTACAATCATTAACTTCTCTATTGGACTTAAATTTGTAAACCAAACAAGCATAAACTTAAGGTTAGCTTCCCTTACCTGAATTGTAGTTAAAATTCTCTATAACAATCCCAATAGCCTAAGGTCCTCAGGAACTCGAATCTGCATCAAAGGACCTCTGATCAACGATCAGACTTACAGACTAGGAAGATGAGCCCACAGAGGCACCGTCTGATGGCTCAGAGGCCACATGCAAGCTCAGTAAGCAGAAGAAAGCGAAAATCACCTAAAACTGACACTAAAGGAAGGGGTAAAAAACGAACTTACTCTATTGGAGATTCTGATCGAGTAGACTTTCTCTGTTCTCCGCCACGAGTCCAATGGTGGGCTCCGCTCGAGAAACTGATGGAAGACAGACGCGAAGTCTTAGATTGAAGTCAGAGAAAATAGAGGTCAGAGGTTTTAGAGATATGGTGGCTAATGAGACTTGATTACTAACTTTTCCTATAAATACATGTTTTCAATTTAATAATATAATAATCAGCTCATTCTACTTTTACCACTTTTACTCAGATGACGAATTTTCTAAATTGTTACACTAGATTTAAAAGAATAATTAGATTTCAACCTCGTATCCATATGTATATAATCATTCTTCAATATATAAATATATTCAATAAACCTAATGGGGCTAGAGGATTTTTCAAAGTTTAAATTCTTACCTTGCTCGTACCTCTTTTAATTAGAATCTAAGGAAAAAAAGAAGGAAAAGTTGAATAAAATCTAAAAAATTATATACTTACTTTTAGTAAACCATTTATTGGAACCATCTTCATATGCTAACTGCTTTCTCTCCATAAATATATTTTGAGCACAATAACTCACCAATGAAACTTCAATCTTAAAAGAGTTGAAATAATATAACTATAGAAAATTAAATTTTTTAATGAAATAAAATATACACTATTATAATTTATTTATAAACTTTTCATTTTCTTATCCATTATAACAAAACTTCTTGATGACAAAAAAAACTCCTATCCTAATTAAGTTTTTCTCATTGGAAGAAGGGAAAGAAGAATAAAAGATGGAAGGCAATTGAAGATGAACTTTTTTATCACCACACCCACCTCACCAACTTACGAGCTCACCGTTCTTTTCTTTTTGAGTTTATATGAGACTGCTTCTTCCTTCACTTCAAGTATTTTTTCGGGCGTTTTCAAATTTTTTGAATCTATCTAAAATGTTCTTAAAATAATACTATAAGGACCGAAATATCTCTAAACTCTAAATCTCTCCATTTACTTATGCTCATTTCACTCTTTTGCGATGCCACCTCCAAGTAACTCAATATTCCGTTTTGCTTTTCTTCGACCGGTTTCGTTCCATCATCCATTAATAACAACACATTTGACAATCATTTAAGGTATGCATGATGTATTGAAAGATTTGTAGAATATTTGGGGGTATTTCGTTTGGTTTGTGATTTGGGGGTGCGTTGTTTTTCGTTTAAAATGAGTTACGAAACGGGATGTTTCGAAACTGTTCTCCGAATTTGGAGGATAGTTCCAGAATATCTCATTCCACAACTCATTTTATACTAAAAATGAGATGCAGAATGAGATGTTTCAGAACTGTCTACCTTCTACCTAGTCATACCAGCCATCTTCATAAATATAAAACCGTAATTTCATAAAAGATATATTTAAAATATTTTCGAAATTTGGAGGTGCCTCAAGGCTTAGAGGTGCAGGAAGAAGTAGTGTTTACATGATTAGGTCTCAACCCCAAAGACCCAAAATTTATTTACTATTTACAACCCACGGAACTACTATTCTCATCTCTCAGTCTAAACATAACTATCATCTCTAAAATTTAAAACTAACCCACATACATCCCTTAAATACATATTTAATTATACTAAATTAAGTATAAATTAAAAACCTTAACTATCAATTTTCAGTTATTTCACCCTCATTAATATTATCACGAAAACAAGTGCGTGTATTAGCAAAATATTTATTTAAATCATTCTACTTTTCACGAGCTTCAACAATAGTAAAAGTTTTGTACAATTTGGTTCCTTCTTAACTCTTTCTTTTAGTCCCTCTTGTTTTGTGATGGCCAGGATTAAGAGAAAACATTATTGTAACACTCGAAAGAAATGATTCAGATAAACTCATTTACAATTCAAACCTCAACTATTTATTTAATAGTTTTTATAATAAATCACTACTGTTTGACATGAGAAGTTGATTCTTTCATCATCTCACTTAACTCTTATAACATCATCTAACATTTCAAATAAATAAACAAATTAATTAATTAAAATAAAATAATACATAATAAAATTACTAAAGTGTTCTGTTCTGTATATTGAATACTAATAATTTCATAACTAAACTAAAAGTATGAGCTGATGTTTACATTACTTAATTATAGCATAATGTATTTACCACCATTTCGACCAACATATGCAATTGCAAATATAATAAATAAGTTATGAGAAACATATTATATATAAGCTCATAATGTCAAGTAAATAATAAATAACCATTATCACTAGCAACACTGTCCATATCTGCTTAATAAATATCTTGAAATGCAATCTTTCATCAAAGGGTAAATTATTATGTACTTTATATTATATTTACCCTCTTTATTTTTAGAATTATAATATGATGCATACTATTTATTTGTTCCATATACAAACACTATATTGTGACTTTTACATATTTTTCTAGCTGTGTTTATATCAGTCCAACCAAAATTTCTTTTTCAAACTAACTAAACACGTTTCAATTTATAAAATTTGCCGGCAAACATATCTATAATAAGTATAGAAGTGTAATTTATTTGTAATCAAGCACTCTACATAAAAAAAAATGTCTTACATGTGACTTTACCTATTAAATGATTAAGGACTTCTAAATTTATAAAATAGTTCTTATCCACGTATATAAAATTCAACAATAATAAAAGATAAAAGCAAATCTTTAACGAAATTTGGTGCATTTAATCACTCCAATTTCTGTAGAAAACAAATGAATCCAGTGACACATAACCAAACATGTGAGTGTGATAGTTCTGTGATGTTGGGTAAGAAAGGATGAAGATGGTGTGTGAATGAAATCCCATACAAAAAATGTAAAAATGGAAAAGGGGTAATATTTGGTCTCCCTTTTGCATGGTCTTTGTAGATGTGAGGTTATGTTTGAGGCTTTTATGATTAATTTTGTAAGTTTGGAGGATGAGGAGGCCAGAAAAGATAAGTGTATGAGAAAGGCAAGGAAAATTAGGAAACAGCACTGTCTCACGTTGGTTGTTTTCTGGTCTGGTCTGGTCTAAAAATAGACACCAACTGCTTTTTGCAGGACCAATAACTGGTAAAAGTAGTTGCAGTTGCAAAACCGACTTCTTTTAACCATTTACAACTTTTGCATGCTTTTTAAGTTTTCTTTAGTACTATATATTATTATTATTATTATTATTATTTGAATCCTATTTATAAAATCACTTTAAAGAAAATACATATAGCACCTCTTCATAATTGTCTGACTAATATATTAATCATTTTTCCTTAAAAAAAAAGTCCACTGACATGCTTTTATCCAACTAGTAGTGATAAATGAAGACATAAATGACATATTATAATTTAGGAATAATTTACTATAATCTTAAGTAATATGACCTATTTTACTAGTTAATACAGTGAGAATAATTTTGAAACAAAAATAAAAAATTATGGAGATCTTATATTTTCTAAAGATGAATGAGTATAAATTTTATTTTATAAATTGGAGATGGTACGTTCTTTAGAGAAAGAATTTTTTAATAATAATATATAAATAAATGTAAATTTTATTTTATAAATTGATTTTATAAGGTTAAATTAGATTTAAAATTTATTTCTTAAGATAATATCAAAACTTATTTTAGTAAGATTGTTAGATCTATCAAGTTATTCGTTATCAGATAATTATCGAGTTATTTTTAAATATATACTCTCACTTATAAATTGAGCAGTCTGAAGAAAATATGTTACACATCCTATTTGATTAGAAATAAAATGTTTCAATATTATATAAATGAATATAAATTTTATCTTACAAATTAATTTTATAAGATTAAAATTTCCATGTTAAAATTTTTTTTAAAATTTTATTATTGATAATTATATCAAAAGTAAACTTAAGCCTAACTCAATCTTACAAAACCGAATTATAAGGTAAGGTTTACATTTTGTTATAAACTATTAAAATATCTCATCTCGAGTCGATTTGAGATCTTCAAAACACCTATCTCATGTCGAGACTCTAAACTCAAACATAAAATTTATATATAAAGATGATCTAGTATGATCTTTAGTATGATCTGATAATTACTTAATAAAATCAACTTACAATATAAAATTTATATCTATTTATAAAATATTAAAAGACCGATGTCTAATAAATGTTATTTCCAACAAACTACAGTGAATTAATTTTGTTAAATGTGTAAATTTATACAGCTTGTTTGAGTTATGTGTGATAGATGAAGGTATATGAGGGGAACAGAATATGCAATGAATATAATATTATTAGAGAAAGATTCCAAATATAGAAAAGAGTACTTTTTGCAGAAAGCGAGTGAGGGTGCGTGAGATTGGGCAGTGTGTGGCATAAGAAATATCTTGATGGATGCCTCCACCACTCTCCTTTCTTCTGTGTTGTGGCCCCCAATCATAACCACGCGCACTCACTCACCCACCTTTCAAACCCCTATTCATTGGAAGCTCTCATGCACTCTCACTCACACACCACTATATTTCTCTTCCAATTTCCCCTCACCTAATTCACATCTGGATATTATGCTTATTCACAATTTATGTCTTCAAAAACCTCTTTTTCATATAATTTAAACCAATTATTTAGAAAAATATTTTTTTTCTCCAAAGAATCGAATCAGTAATATCATAGCGAACGGTGTCACAGTGGATAGTTTATAGTGATTCATTGTTATTGAATCTATTCCATCTTTAAATTATTTTTTGTGAGAAAGAAGTAGGCATAATAATTAAAAATAGGTTAAGGGAATATTTTTAATTTGATGAAAAAAAGATAGAAGCTTAATAGGAGGATGGTACGGTCCCCCCTGAGGCCTAATCTTGGTTGATAGTGATACAAAGATTGCCCTTTGCAATTCCTATTTTCAAAGGTCCATTTCTCCATCAAACTTTGCTGTATTATAGGAGAGAGAATAACCCACACTTCCATCAATTAGTCAACATTTTCTTTATATATATGCTCTCACTTATGGAATCAAATGACTATGATTGATATTTATTACTATTCTTGTTCATTGCTAAAAAGTTTAAAGATATCATCATATCTCATTCATCACTAAAAAGTTTCAAGAAATCAACTAAGAGAAAGTGTTTCACCTTCTTTCTTTTTATCAAAAGGTTTAGATGATTCAGAGCACTATTTTATATGAGAACCAACTCCTTCTTAATAAAAATATTATTTAATATGAATTTTAGGTTGTTTTTAAATTAAATTAATTACTTCTATAATTTTTTTATTTTAAGAATTCTTATAATAATTTTTCATTCAAGATACTCTTAGCCCAAATGTCCTCATAACTCAAGTAGTATTAGAAAATGTTTTGCTATTTAGATTAAGACTTTCTAGCCTCATAGTTCAAAATAGTATTAGAAAACACTTAACTATATTGTTTACCAATGAAGTGGGTTTGAGCTAAATATGCGTACAATATTTTTAATGGTACAAAGTTTTATGGTTCAAGTGTGGTAAAAAGGATATTGATAAAATTATTATAATAAATAAATAATATTAGTAACTATAATATCATAATTCTATTATGGCAAAAATTATAAAAACTTGTTTTGTGCTTTAATATAAGTGAATGAAATAAATTCAAAAGCGTAAATTAAAGTTAAAATATATTTAAGACTTAATTAATTTGAACTATGTATGAGATGTTAATGGGTTGGTTTTAAATTATAGTAGAGAAGGGTAGTGTGTTTAATTATAAGGAGTGAGAATAGTACTTTGTTGTGGAAAAATAGTAAACAAATTTGTGTTTCGGCTTTGGGCATGGATAGAAAAAGAAAATGGAAGGAAGGGGAATGAGCTCGGTAAGCGTGAGTATACGGGTGGCAAAAAGAGTCATTTCAGTCTCTGATATGCTTTATTAGATTGTCAATTTTGTTAAAATTTTAGTTTTAGATGATAATTGTGAGCCAAATTTCAGTATGAAAGTAAACTTATAGTTTAAAATAGGTTTTAAATGGTATAATTACTTTATGACTTAAAAATTTAGAAATTTATTTAATAAGTTTAAGTCAATTTGATTTTTGTCTTCAAAATAACTTTGTAAATAGTTGATTTTAAAGAATCCAATAGAAAGAGTTCTAGAAATTATATATAGAATAAATCAAATATTTCATTTAGAATAAAAAAAGAAAAAAATAGAATAAAAAATATAAAT
>Ga0123340_1006298_pt1 | contig 11336 bp, 13 predicted proteins | sample SirMexnodulemix_FD_89961 | JGI IMG/M metagenome (GOLD analysis project Ga0123340, IMG submission 89961) | Root nodule microbial communities of legume samples collected from Mexico - Siratro Mexico nodule mix | ecosystem: Host-associated > Plants > Roots > Nodule | place: Mexico: Nepantla... | reverse complement strand
TTATTATTGAATTTACATATTCAAGAGGAAAATAATCAATTATAACTAAACATACATGTTTTTCTTCCTAAATATTTAAGGAAAATTTGATTTGGAAGCTATTATATGATATATTTGTATAAATTTTTGTTTTTTTTATTACCTATCACATAAGGAGATATCTTTTCGCATACATTTGATTTTTAGTTGATTTTTTCTACACGTAGGTTTAATTTTTGTTTAATGATATTCTTAGTTTTGAAAAGAGTTGTACTTTTTGATTGATCGTATTTTTTTGCATACTAAGCATGTTTGTAATATGATCTACAAATAGTTTAACAATCCCATTAAAATTATAATGATTGAAGCCAGAGAAATTCAAAGAGAACTAAAGTCACATAAGAATCATGATATTTTTATCCCAGGTTCTGTGTCTTATTTTATAATTTTTTGTATTTTCTTAAATTACAAGTCATCATAGCTCAGGTTCTTTAATCATTAACCGATTTTTTTCACAAAATTTATACTAATAAATAAAAAATAAAATATTAATTTACCCCTCTTAACGATTTACAATATTTTTTCCCCTTTACACATCACAATGCAATTAACGGATAAAGTATCCATATCCAAATTCAAAACATCATCTTCCAATAAAAAAATACACGGTCTTTATATTTGTACCATCATCCAAGCATCCCCACTAAAAAAATACAGGAACTAAGAATTTTAATAAGGGTTTTAGATTTGAAAAGAATTTAAAATTAGATTTGATATTTTCGTGTTTGATGCACCATTTCTACGATGTTAAAACTCAAAACCCACCATTTTCACCATTCATAAGTGTCCACATCATCAAACGTGAAAAAAAAAAGAACTGAATTTGGAGCTAAGCTATGGACAAAAGCAGGAAATGCATCCATTGAAAAACATGAGAAAATATGACGAGTCTTTGTCTGAGTCTACACTGTTATTTCATCTCTTCCCTATCCAATTCCAACCCTTCTTTTCCTCCTTAATTATACACAGAGCAATCATTTTTCAAGCCTCCTTAACCCTCTCTGTTCTACCGCTCTTCTTATTCTTCTTCGATTGTACGAACTGAAATTAGGGTTTTATTTCTATTATCATTGTACAATTTAGAATTGTTTTTTTTTTTTTTCTTGTTTCAGTTTTGTAATTTTTCTTGGTTTTGTTCTGATTTCATTTAAAGAATACAATAAAAGTGATGCTATTTTCATCTTGTAATATAGTTTCTACATCTTTGGCGCGCAATTGTATGTAAATTAGGGTTAGGATTACGGTTTGTTTTTAATTTTAGTTTTTAGGCGTTTGGTTTGGCGGGAATGGAGAACTCGCGTAGACCGTTCGATAGATCGCGAGAGCCAGGACCGAAGAAGGCCCGATTGATGGATGAGCTGGATCGGGCTCCGAATTCGGGTGCGAGACAGTTTCCTCAGCTACAAGTGATGTCTGGGGTTACGACGTTACCGTCTGCAAGATTTAGAACAAACGAAAGAGACCTTGAAAGCAATGATTTTGGTCGCCGGGGTGGTGGTGGAGGTGGCGGTTATCAGCCACAGCCACTGCCATTTCAGGAGCTTGTTACTCAGTATAAGGCAGCTCTTGCAGAACTTACTTTCAACTCCAAACCGATAATTACCAACTTGACTATCATTGCAGGGGAGAACCAAGCTGCAGAGAAGGCCATTGCAGCAACTGTTTGTGCTAACATTCTAGAGGTGAACTTAGTTTATAGTACTGTGCAGCTGTTTCTCTGTTCAATTGTTCTTTTCTTAGGGATATGTAGCCAATTGCTGATTGAATTGAACGGATAGAAAAGGAAAGGAATTTTACATTATGTCGGTGATCCTGATAGAAATTTGTTGTAACATACTTGAAATTGAAAAGAAAAACGGGATTTGATTTTATGTTGGTGTTCCTGATATTGTGATAAATGGTGTCATTTCTTATGCTATGTGGTTTGGTACAGCATCTTTCCGAGAAAGCGACAGTATTGTAATGTTTGCTATTAATGGAATGTGGTTCTTTAGTTGTTGTAACTGTTGTAGAAGTTTGTCTGGTGATTGGGGAAAGAGTTGCAGTTGCCATGGGAGGAGAAAAAAATGTTTGGAGATATGGGCTTTATTATAATTTTCCAATTTTATTTTATTGGTACACTCAACGTTTGGCGTACATAGAGCTCTGCAATCAAAATAAAAATAAAGTTAAAAAGGCTATCATTCTTCAATCTGCAAGATTATGGCAGTTTGGTAATCATTTGCAACAGCCAAGCAGCATCATTAGAGAGCGGTACACCACAGTTGTCCTGGTATTTTCTTGACTAAGTATGCACAGGGGAGATGAATCTATAAAACAATCTAAGTGAAGACATCATATCGGGAAAAAAATTACCATTTCACTGTTGCCAATCTCATAAATGTTCTCTCTCCATTTCTAATATTTGTAATATACAATGTACTTTCACAGTATTTTTGTCACTTTTTAGATCATGATCCAATGCATCGTTTCAAGTTTTACCTCTCTGGTTGTTTATTTTATTTTTTCTGAAGTTTCGTTTTTATTTTTTATTTTATTTAGGGTGGTGGTCGTTATATTTTAGACAGAATTTGTATAGCCAAGTTGTACAAAGACATTGTAATTTTATCATTTTGTTTTTCTACTTGTAGATTTGCTTTGATTGAGGGAGTTACATGTAATTTATGATAACAAATATGTATCCCTTTAAAATCAATTTGAATCAAATAGTAGGAGGAACAATTGGTATTTATTATGATCTTACAATTGGTATTTATTATGATCTTGAAGGTTGAATCACATTCTTTTAATAGGAATGGAGATTTTGGCTAAGACGTTTCATATTTCTTGAGTTCCTGAAGACTACTGTAATACATCTTGTACATTGTTAAGACTTTCGTTAACATATGATCAAAATGGCCGACAAAAATGTTTGTCCTGCTTTTTTGTGTCTGTTTACTCTTGTTATTTGTCTCCTTACTACGAGACCTTGAATGTTGGAGGCAACTACAACAAGGATTGAAATAACTAACAATTTTGAACTGTCATGACATTTTACTGAAACTTTTATGTAACTTTAGATACAATTGCGTTTGATATACTATTTCTTGATTTTCATTTTATTTAATGCTATTTTTCAAGTGCAAGTATATTGTTAGTTTCTATTACTTTACACATGCAGGCTTTCTTTTTCTCGTTCTTTGGTCATTAATCTTTTTGTTATACTAAAAAAGGTCTTTTTTTCATAAGTTGTGTTAATGAATTTCCAGGTTCCTAGTGATCAAAAGCTGCCATCACTTTATCTCTTAGACAGTATTGTTAAGAATATTGGGCGGGATTATATAAAATACTTCGCTGCCAGGCTACCTGAGGTCAGACATTTATTCTTCTTTTAGCCTTTTATTGATTTCATTTTTCATCTCTTGTAATCATCATCTTGTACTTGTCTACGACGAATATATTAAGTAGTTATGTTATGCAAGTACTCAAGTGCTGCATGTTTTTCTGATTTTAGATGTCTATTTTTAAGTTCATAGTTTCTAATCTTTACATATTAGGTATTCTGCAAAGCATACAAACAGGTTGATCCTTCTGTCCATCAAAGTATGAGGCATCTTTTTGGAACTTGGAAAGGAGTCTTTCCTCCTCAGACACTTCAGATTATTGAGAAAGAATTGGGCTTTACTTCTGCTGTCAACGGCTCCTCTGCTTCTGCTACACTCAGGAGTGACTCACAGTCACAACGTCCACCTCATAGTATCCATGTTAATCCCAAGTATTTAGAAAGGCAACGTCTACAGCAGTCCAGCAGGGTAGGTGAAATGATTGCACCTCAAATTTATCCTTTAAAGTTTTTAAACATTGATTTGTTTGGGATAGGTCAAGATACAAATACCGAATTTGTGTTGTGATGAGTTGGATTATGAATTCATTCCTTGATGAAAATGGACTCTGATATATCATATGGATTAATTGACACACCTTAACTCTTCTTATAGTTAACACTTTTTTGACTGACAATGCCTTGTGGGATAGCGTAGACAACTGCACTTTATACATCTAGTCAACCAACTCTATCTTGGATGCATAAACTTGGAAACATTAAAATCTTCCCCCCAGTTGGGATGGGTTTGCTTGAGAGCTAACTGTCCTGTTCTGTAGATATTATCCATAGAATGACTGCCTTGCAGAGCTGATAATTTAACTCTTGTACCACAAGAGACTTTGTCGTGTTACTTTAAGTTACTATATCCTTTCTTATTTCACATCTCTAGTGCTTAATTCTTTTGGCATCTACTTTTTCTGTCTTGAAGACTAAAGGAGTTGTTGATGATATGACTGGAGCAATTCCAAACTCAAATGATGACCAAGAGTTGCCTGGTAGAACTTTAGGTGTTTTACGATCATGGGTGGATCCTAATGTTACTGTTAACGTCAATTCACGTGAAGTAAAGTTTCTTTCCCCTTATTCCATTCACTGTCAGTTGTCATGATTTAATGTGATAGTCTACATTGCAGAATGATCATCGTGCTCGAAGAGATGCATTGAATGATTCTGTTCCGGAAAGGAGCACTGGTGCATCCTATGGAAGCAATGAATTTGGTTCCAATATTTCAAGGAATTTGGGCTTGGGTATCAGCCGACCTGGTAGTAGGGTGATTGAGTCAGGACATGACAAAGGTTGGTACAACAAGTCTGGTGTTGCTACGGGGACCATGCCTGGACAAAGAAATGGTTTGAGTCTTAAGTATGGTTTTTTGAATACTGAAGCACCAAAGTCCATGATTTTGGATGCACATCATCAACCAGCACATAACATAACTAGCACACAGAGCAGTGTGATCTCTAATAGCTGGAAAAATTCTGAGGAAGAGGAGTACACATGGGATGAGATGAACTCTGGCTTGACTGGTCACGGTACATCTATTGTTAGCAGCTTGAGCAAAGATGCTTGGACTGCTGACGATGAGAATTTGGTAAGCTTGGTAGTAGTTGGTGATTTGGGTATCAAAATGATGCAAAATATGTTGGGAGCCAATGCTAAATTGGTTAGAGATAAAGCCCGGAGAGTATAAATGAGGAACAATCCGTATCTCACAAGCTTGATGACTAGGCTATTTTCTAAAATGTTATCAAAATCTATCCTAGATTCATTAAAAAATAGGGGTTACCTACCATATTATCTATGCACCAAGTCCAGTAGTCTGGGCATGAGGGGTTGTACTATGAAAAACCCAATTCTTACGCTGACCAGTGATAAAGCCTGAAAATAGGTCCATAGGGTTAGTATTGGAACCAAGATTTGGTTGAAAAATTCTTTATAAAATTCTGTTTTGGATGGAATAATATGCCAACTCTAGGTGGTCAGGACACTCTAATGGATACACAACCCAAGCTTAAAGGAATCATAAAATCCCCATAAAAAGAAGAAAAAGAAATGAAGTTGTACCTAGAATTGGAATCACACATCCCAGGACTCGGGGGCCTAAACAACCTGACCCTAATTTTCGAATTACTGTCAGTTAAACTCCAAATCCCTAGAAGCACAGATCCTTAAATTACCGACTCACCAGTTAATACAACAACCCTGGTTTTTTCTTGGTCATTTTGCATTGTTAACATTATCTAGCTATGCACATTAATTTTTGTGTTTGTATATATATATTGTTTTTTTTTTTGTGCAGGAAGTTGAAGATCGCATCCAACTCAGAAGTTCTTTTGTGGTAAATGCTGATAGAGAAATAGCCAATGAAAAGAAGCAATTTCCTGCATCTCAGCATCATTCATCATTATCATGGCAATTTCAGGAGCAGCACTCTATTGATGATTTGAATCGGAAGCCTGGTCAGTCCAGCAGAGTTGTGTCCACACCTCGTGCTACACCATCCAATACAAGTGCCTCTACTGCCAGGATTGGGAATCGGCCTTTCCTGTCAAGTGCAACCACAGGATTGCCTGGAATTGCAGGACCATTTCATTCTTTGGGAGCTGAAAACCCTTCAGGACAGTCACCTTTGCGACGGAGGTCTCCATCACCCCCAGTAAGTGGCACTATTCTCATCCTCTGCAAAATTTGGCTGAGGAAGACCTTCCCCAGCCTCATAAGGCATCTGAATTTCTGGGAGGTCTACAGAGCCACTATATTAAAGATTCTTCAACTGCCCTTCCTCCTAATATTCAGGATGGTAACTTATAAATATCACAACTGAAAAATTTGCAGGATCCATTCTCTTCAATGACTTTTCAGGCAACGCATCAGCAGCATTTGGGCACTTCTAACGATGAGGTTACTATTAAGACTGAGAAGCCACCTGTGTCCAAAGTTCCTTTTTCCAGAGAAACTAAAAGTAGCACGAGTACAGGGAATCTTCGAACTCGATTAGGTGTTCGACCTTCACGAACTGGTGGTCCTTCCCCTGCCGCATTAATTTCTTCAGTGTCCGCAATTTCATTACCATCTTCATTAGGTCCTTCCAGTGATAATTCATCAGCTCTCTCAAAAATACCTCAAAGAAAGGCTGGACAACCGCCTAGGTTATCTACTCTACCACCTGCATCCTCTAATGTCAGCAGTGCCTCAGCCCAGACAAGTGATACAAATAATACCTTGAATCCAATTGCAAACCTTTTAAGCTCTTTAGTTGCAAAAGGCTTGATATCTGCAGAAACAGAATCAACTACTAAGGTGTCCTCTGAGTTGCTGACTCGATTGGAAGAAGAAAGCGATAGCATTACCACAGGTAGCTCTTTGCCTGTGGCCTCAGTTTCTGGTTCTGCAGCTGTTCCAGTCCTTTCTATCAAAGAAGAGGTTGATGACACCGCAAGAACACCCATATCCTTGTCTGAATCAACCAGCCCAGGAGTCATAAATCTCATTGCCTTCGAGTTTAAGCATGATGTATTACGTGAATTCCATTCATCTGTAATTAGTGGATTATTTGATGATCTTCCACATCATTGCAGCATTTGTGGCCTTAGACTTAGATTCCAGAAACAGTTCAATAGACACTTGGAGTGGCATGCCACAAGGGATAGAGAAGCTAATGGTTTAACTAAGCCATCGAGATGGTATCTTAAGTCAAGTGACTGGATTGTTGGCAAGGCTGAATTTGTATCAGAGAATGAGGCTGATTCTGTAGATATATATGGTGATGAAGCAGACAGAAGTCAAGAGGATGCTATGGTTGTAGCAGATGAAAACCAATGCTTGTGTGTGTTATGCGGTGAGCTATTTGAAGATTTTTACTGTGAGGAAAGTGGGGGGTGGATGTACAAAGGAGCTGTTTACTTTGCTACCTCTGATATCAACAGTGAGATTGGAATTGGAGATATGAGTACCGGAAGGGGTCCCATCATTCATGCAAATTGCTTATCAGATAATCTGATTTCCAGTGTCCCTGAGATGGTAAGACTTATTACTTGATGTTTGTGGACAGAAACGAGGTTTTCTGGTTTAAGTTCAATGTAATATACCTTTCCTATTTGAAAGAGGGTCTGGTTAAATTTTTGGTTGCTATGCTCTGATATATCAGTGGAAATTCAGCATTTAAAATTAACTTGCCCTGTTACCAGACCATTTCAAATATTGTTCCGGGTTCTCTGTTTCTCAAGTTAAAAAAATCTGTTTTGTTATTTCCTTTTCATTATCTGACCTTTTCCTCCACTATTTGCTTACTTCAAATCGAAGGACTTTTATTTCTGGTAATGTCTGGAACTGTTACATTTTGCAGGGACAGGATTAAATCAAGTTAACATTGGAGCTTTGTTGTAGCAAGAACTTAGAAGGTGAGAGAGCAAAAGTTTACCTTGAATTAATCAAACTGATGGCTCTTAATGCTAAATTGTTTCTCTAATTGGTTTCTAGAGGTGACACAAATTTTGTGCACCTTTTTTTTTTCTTTAGTTTATTTTGCACTCAGGAAGGAAGAGGAAATTCCTTAGTGTTCAAAGTATATAAAGTGCGTTAGCTTTTGCACCTCAACTTTTGCTCATTGATGTGGTTGCCTTACTTCATTTTGCGTACTGAAGTGGATTGTTTTTCCTTTTAAACAACATCTGGTTGTAATATGGGGCAAATCACTATGGCTATAGGAGTTATCCAAATGTTGGATGGCATTCTCTGTATCATATGAATTCCAACTATTCTGATCCCCTTTTATGAGTTTTCCTTACACCCCGTCCTTCGCTACGGGATTCGGAATTGCAGTGTTACTTTCTACCGGGACATTGCTTCCTAATGTTATAAATTTCAGTTCTATGAACAATAGTGAATGTTGATTTGTATTTTTCTTGCAGAGTACTGACTGAGTTTTTCATTTTCGGTGTTCAATAAAGAAGAAAGATGTACATTTCCTATTTGGATGCTGAACCTTTATTGGTTAATGTTGATTCTGCTAGATAAATACGCCTTTTGACTACCCCCTAGCATTTAGTTGGCCAATTACGTACTTAATAAATGATATTTGCACAGCATGTGTTGTGCGAGAAATTTCTGCAACGCATTTTAATTTGCCTTTTGCTTTTGTTGTCATTTATGCTACTGTCAAATTTCCCCCTGTTCGTTGTTGCACAGGAGTTGATATTAAGTTTTTTTCGCATTACTTTCAGCACACGTTCTAACTGTGACTGAGTCGCATGTGAGGTGATTTGTTTCGAGTGAAAACAATTCAATAACAAATCAAATTATTTATTGGAGAGGATTCATTAATCATCCATGTGCTAATCTTGTTAATTAATCAGTTAATGAAACTATTTCAATTATGTCTTGTGTCGTAAATACACTCATTAACGATACCTCGTTGGTATTTTATGTTATTTTTTTATGCTATCGGCTGCATATTTTAACTTGTTCTCATTAACATTGGACTAGTGGTGCTTGTGCCAGATGCAACATAACTGGTTATTGTTCATGGGCACTAAATTCCGTAAGGTCTAACAAGGGATAAGGTATCCTAATTATATATCTTCCTTTGAAAAGAAGAAAAGATTTAGTGTTCCATTTTCGTGACAAGAGTGCTAATGTCAAAAGTACTTTGTATTGTGTTTTCGGTATCTGAGTACTCTAATTGTGCAACCCTTAACGGTTCTAATTTTACCATCTTGTACGACTTTTGTAATATTAGTTTATTTGTTAGTTGTATTTTTTTCTTGCTTGATTTTTTATGTGATGGCATGTAATTGATGAAAATTTAAGATGTCAACTTTACTGACATGTTAACATTTCATAGTGACGGTTAAGATGATTTAATAAATGCTAATTGGCATGTGTGCAAGAGACTAAAATTGCATAATTACTACATTTGAGAAACTCAATAGGTAGACTTGGAACTGAGAAACTCCAAGAAATTAAAATTACACAACTGTGATTCAAAGACTAAAGATTGTTAGCTTAGATATTTTGTTTGGGCAAAGTGACCAAGATGGTCTTGTCTACTCATAGTTATGTAGGAACAATATTAGACGTTTATGATTTGTGAATAGACATATATACATCATAGAAAAGGTTTTATTATTTCTTTTTTCATTTTTCAGGGACAGGCACAACTTGAATCCCGGAAAAACAGAACACGGTTTTATTGATTTTATAGTAGGACTTATACTTAATACTCTGTCTTTGAACACAAGTTCAAGTTCAATTAATTCAAGGGTTGTGGTGTTGTGTGTAGATGTAATCCAAGTGGGCGTCCACCATCATCCTTCTGCTACTGCAGGCTTCATCCTTCACATAGCACTCCTCTGAACCCATTAACTGTATGAAATGAAATAACATCCAATTGGAGAGAGCAATTAAACCATTGGCGTTTGGTTTGGAGAAATACTTCATGTTTTCAATTTTTTAGAAAAAGTCTATAAAAAGTAGTGAACAGAAAGTGAAAACAAAAGACAGAATTCTTTTCTCTTGTTTTTGTAATAACTTTTGAAAGCAGAAAACAAATTAAAAGAAAACAACACATTGTTATTATTAAAAGTGAGGATACAAATATAAACAGAAAATATTTTACAGGCCATGAAGGCAATCAATCAGGCTAAACAAGTTCATTTTGGTTTTAAACTCTGTACGAGAAAGCAACATGCAAATGCAGATAGGTTAAACATCACATCTGTTCTTACTTCTTCCATATTATCATTTAGCTCAAGGGATGACCGAGAAATAGCGTTATCATTGACCTCCACTTCCCTCTCACCTATATCACGTTGTACCAACCTCAAGTGAACAAAGACAAAAACATGAAATATAATATAACATAACATACCATGTCATGTAGTTACCTTGTCTTGGACCTTTCAGTGGTGGAAGGAGACGGGCAGAAGCTAGGAAGGAGGAAAGAAAGAGAAGAAAGAAAAGCAAACGAATGTGTTGCTTCATTGGTTGAACATCAAGGGAGTGAGACCAATAGAGAGGGGTGAAAGGAAGAGAAAGTAAGGAAAGCATGCACGAAAGTAGGTGGAAGAAGGAATAAATAAATGGAAGAAGTGGTAGAGGGTTGCATAAAGGTGTTTAAGGAGGGTTTGAGTCACGTGGTGCCCCCCCCCCTAATAGTCGATGAATAAGAAGCAGCTTGATGGGGCCTACCCTATACCATTTACCGTCTTTGTCTTTAACTGTACCAACCTTGGGGATGTACGTGGTAGCCTCTTCATTCTTCATGTGATAAGAGCATGAAATCATTTGGGTGTACAGAAGCACCGTTTATCTGAGCATGAAGACACAGGAGAATAAGGATTGTCATTTTCATTGTGGTCCGAAAGGGAGCTACGAAACAAAACCAATTAAAGTGACCATAGCCAACAATGAAAGATGAGTTACTCGCACTTCCTTCCTATCTTTAAAAGAGAAAAAAATGAAATACGTACCTTATGAGATCACCAATACGTATTTATTTTGCATGTAGTGGATCTTCAGAGACCACCCACAGCTGTTTCCCTTTTCATACTATTGTTTTTACATTGATTTTTTTTTAATATTACCTTCCCTGAGTTCTTTTAATAAACCTATTGTAATTTGAATTCATATACCTCAAATTGAACAAAAGCATTATTACTACACTAATGCAAATAGTCTCAGTACTGATGAGTCAACCAACTTTATATAAGAAATAATCACACCATTTTAAAATACTTAAAGTAGTAGTTTTATGGATATTTTTTTATATCTTGTTTTAACATTCTTATTTTTATTTAACATTGATTGATATGTACAATAACCTCCAATTAAAAATACATGATATGTAAAATAACATCAAACAAATATATAAACATTTTGATTTTATTTACCATATAATATATAATTTATATATATAAAGATAATATTATATGG
>Ga0123340_1006295_pt1 | contig 11336 bp, 4 predicted proteins | sample SirMexnodulemix_FD_89961 | JGI IMG/M metagenome (GOLD analysis project Ga0123340, IMG submission 89961) | Root nodule microbial communities of legume samples collected from Mexico - Siratro Mexico nodule mix | ecosystem: Host-associated > Plants > Roots > Nodule | place: Mexico: Nepantla... | reverse complement strand
TATAAGTTTTATATATATTTTCCACTTTTACATATCTTTATTTTTTTTCTCCACAAAGATACGTATAGAAATATAATAACTAACCTTGTCTGAAAAATTAAAAGTAATAAAAAGTGATTAAAGTAATAAAAATCTTTTAAAACGATAGGCCAAAACAAATCATATATATATATATAATCTTCATTTCATAAGCAAAAATTCTTAACTCTATTTTTCTATTTCCAGACTAAAAATTTCACTCGGTTCTCATTTAAAAAGAAAAAAGCATTGCTAATAGCGCGCGAATTTTTCGATTGACGCTGCTTTGAAGTTTGACTTAAAAAACAAAACAAAAGAAAACATGTTTTATGTTAGCGAATCTATGTGTTGGTTTTGTTTTGAGGTTTACCGCCAGCAAGAAATATCATAAAAATTTGAGCGTTTGAGAACCAAAATTGAAAAAGCAAGAAAGATAAAATTGTGAATTGTTTTTGCATCCCCTCCTTCTCTTTCATTCTCCCTCCATTTTCAAACAAACAACAATGTTTAAATCTCTCCTTTCACTGCCACTTTCTCTTCACCATTAAACTCCCTCTCTTCCCTTCTTCTCAGAACCTCAACAATGGAGGCCACTCTATCACAGGATCAGAGCAACAAAGAGAATGTCCCTCCAATCACCACCGTTTCCCAAAAGAAGCAAAACCCAGTTCCTCCCATGGCCTCTTCTTTCAAGAGGAACACTAAGAGGAAGATGAAGAGGGTCCCACTTGCTGATATAACCCATCTCTTCAATAACTCTGCCCAGGAACAAACTCAACAAATTGAGGTTGCTGCTTCTACTCCTCCTTCTGAATCAGTTTCACTTCCGTCCAATTCTCGAAGGAGAACAGGGTTTCTTCTTCGTGGCTCCAAATCGTTGAGATTAGGGTTAAGATAATTTTAACTTTTTTCCCCTTTTGTTACATAGTTTTTTATGTCAGGAACAGGATTGCTGCAATTGGATTCTCAGACTGAATAATGGAATTGCAGATTTGTGTTTTTGGTCTTCATTGAATATAGTCTAGACAATTGTAACTAAATAATTATTTTTATTTTAAATTAAACAGATTGGAAAGGCGATCAGTACTAGTATCCTTTTTTCTTTTGCTAATTGTTGCTTGTGGCATTCATGATTATAACATGTTTACTTGCTTTCATTGGAATGAGTTTTTTTTAATAATTATTTTTCATCACACATTTAATTCCTCTTAATAATTGTGATTCTAACATGTTGCTCAGTTCTGGTAGTAATTATTTTTGTGATTCTAACTTGTTGCTCTGTTGTGGTAGTAATTATTTTGTGAATAAACTAAATTGCAATAGTGCACAAAGACTCTTGTTATTTAACAAATGGGATCTTATTTTATATAAGTTTTGTGATTAAAACTGTTAGAAATTGTTAATTTTTCACGGTTTCAAGTCATCATAAATTAATTTATGGAATTCAATTATAAAATTGTAGTTTAAGACTTATTGAAAAATTCTGATTTTCTTTTTTCTTTTTTTTTATAGCAATTGAAAAATTCTGATTTTTTCTTTCTTTTTTTTATCAGCAATTGAAAATTTCTGATAGGTTAATTACTTATTGATTAATTTTAACTTTACAATAATAATAATAATAATTTTATTAATGAATTAAATCCCGATCAAGATTTCAGCTTAATGTTAACAAATTAAATCCCAATTAGAGGATGACCATATATACAAAATTTTGGGAATTGTTGCTGAACCCACATATCACAGTTACTGCATCTCACCTCATCATATCTTCGCCTAACCCAGAACAAAACAAAGGCTTTTTCTACTCTTTTTTTTTTTACTTTTGACGGGTAATCTAAAATATAATGGAGGATAAAATTTTAAAAATTACGAAATATGAATTAATTGCGTTTTCAAATAGAATTTTTAAGGAAAAAATTCGTATTTTTTAAAATGATGATTGTACTATATAGTCAAACTAATTGTTTACATGGTCCACCTTTATGAAGTTTTCAGGCTGACTAATCGAGATGAACATTCCGGCCGATAACCATATTGGTCAGTATCTCGGAATATCATGACTTGTGCTGTTTAGCATAAATGAGCAAGGCAAACCAATCACTTGAAATGTGACAGTCTCATTTGTAAGATATGAGGATGGTACATACAAGATAAGTACAGTAAATAAGAATAGAATCATAGCAAATCATAATAGACTAGGCTCAAGCCCATTAGATCTGAACACTCCAAGGCCATTAATGAGGTACTTCTAAATTCGGACTTAAATTACCTGTACACTCTAACCCTAAATTGACTTGATTGTCGAAGTGTTTATAGGACCCTCCTCTTGGGACGGTAGACTTTGGAGTGATTGGAGCAGTAGCAAACAACGTACGGAGGGAGCAACCAAGGACAAATAGGAAGACTTTGTTGTTGCTGGAGCTAACCGGTCTCTTACAAGAACATTTTGGCGCCCAATATAGGGCCAAGATTAGCCTAACAACATGGTAACTACCAGGAATCACAGAAGCCAGCAAAAAAATTAGCGAGAAGACCCAATTGCTATACTGGTCAAGATGAGAAACAAATTGGAGATGATGAGGAAGATACGTGAAGAGGACTAGATGCGTCATGCAAGAGCATTAGACTTGCTTCGCCAAGAAAATGAGAGATTTAGGCAGAGAGTGGAAAGGGTGGAGCGAGAACGGGCCAATAGAGAAGGTCTGACTGAGGAAGAGCGCTCTAGGGATGAGGGTCAAACAGAAGGCCATCGGCATGAAGGCCGAAAGGAAGAAGACTCTAGGCGTGAAGATCGAAGAGAGGACGACACCTAACATGATGGTCGAAGAGAAAGACGGGAGGAAACGTCTCACACCACGGTCTCTAATACGTCTGCGAAGTATCCCTTCACGGATGATATAATGGTGACCGAGCTATCCTCTAAATGGAAGAGTCCTACATTAGATCGGTATAATGGGTCTACTGATCCATAAGAGCATATTGACGTGTATGTTTCCCAGTTAACTCTGTATATAACGGATGACCACTTATTCTGTAAGGTCTTCCCAACCTCTTTGAAAGGGACCGCACTCAGCTCGTTCATTCGCCTACCCCCAGTCAATCGATTCTTTCGAAACCTTGAAAACAAAGTTTACAGCACAATTTGTAACCAGCAAACCCCATCGCCTGACGGCCATTGCGTTGATGAATATCTGACAAGAAAAAGGAGAATCCCTACTAGCATTTATGAACAGGTTTGGCAACGTCGTCTTGAACATTCGTGGGCTTATCCCAAGAGTGGCTATGCAACATTTGATTACCGCTCTTCGACCACGACCCTTCACGGACAGTTTGGCCATGCAACTGGCCGCCGATATGGACGACCTCTGCTAGAGATCTGCATAGTTTATGGATGTGGAAGAACTCAGGGAGTTCAGGAATCAAGCCAAGGCAGAGCAGAGCCAAGGAAAGCGGAACAACTGAGATTATAATGCCTTGAAATCCAAGACAGGAACCTGAACCCCAAGGTTTATAAAGTACACACCTCTTAACACCAGCCAAGCACAGATCCTAGAAGAAGCCCTCAACGCCGACCTAATTAAGGAAACTTGTAGATGTTCCTCGCCCCCAAAAGCCGACTGGAATAAATAGTACCGGTATCACCGTAATCATGGTTACAATACCAAGGAGTGCGTAGCATTAAAAGATAAAATTGAAGATTTAATACAGGTAGGACATCTGCAAAAATATGTAGCGAGAGGTGAACGAAGACCCTACGGACGGTGAAGAGAGTGGAGCCCGAGAGATAGGAGCCCACAACAACGAAATAGAAGCCCCAAAAGTATACGATAGGACAGGACAGGTAGGGACCAATCAAGAGAAAGAAATCCCAGGCGTCTGAAAGATACCGACAAAACAGTTGTTAACACAATCTCATGAGGATTCAACGGTGACGGCCCATCACACTGGGCTTAGAGCTTGGAGAAGGCACTTAAGGGATATGATTAAGGATAAAATTACCTTAAAATATGATATATATTTTATAATCTCTAAAGAATTATAAAATATCCCTTAAAGAATTATAAAATATGACAAATATTTATTACAAGATATGCTTTAAAATAAAGTTTATTTGCACACATTTTTTAAATTTGTTTATTTTGAAAATTTTTTAACTATGGATATTTATTCAGGATATTTAACTTTTAGGTAATAGTTTGTTACCCATTAATTACTTCCGTAGTTAACAAAAATAACTATGCCTTAATATTTTTTATGAATTTAGATTTTTATAAAGTTTCAAGTTATGTATTAAATTTTTTAAGTAAATAATGATATTTATTTATCTAAACTTTTTCTATCTCAAAATTTATAAAATAAGGCTTAATTTATATTTTTCTTTTCAATACCTAAAACATTTTGCACGACTCTTTCTATCACATTTTTCTTTCAACAATATATTTTAATGATATATGTCTTTCCTATGACCTCTTATAACTCTTTTTAAGAATTATTAATATTATTATTAAGTCATTATTTCTAAATTTCCATAACACCTTTTTTTTAAAAATTTTTATTTTTCCTTTCTTTCTTTCTTATAATTTGAATCATCCTACTCCTCTTTCTTATGTTATTCATTTCTCTTCCTTCTGTCTCACTCTTTCTACTAATTTCATCAATGAAGACAACAAAGACCTTAGCTTCTTTAAAGATAAACCTTATGGACCTTATGGACCTCATCACTACTTCACTAATAATATTATTTACAATAATTTTAAGAACATATTTGAGATCTATAAGTAATTTTTGGTTGACATATTACATTAAAATTGTTGTGCTGAAAAATACTATATATTAAGCATACAACTATAAAAAATTAGTGTGTTGTGTGAAGACCTTTATCAAAATGTATGAGTTAACACTTTAGCAATTTCAAAGGACGATATGATTTGTAATACTATCTTCATCTTATATCTTGCATCTTCTCTTGTATGAGTTTCAGAAAAAAAAAAAAAAAAACATCATCTACAACTCATGGAGATAACACAGTTTGATGACATAGTATAGTGAGTTTTTTAAAAAGAAGATCTTGTATATTTTCTTAATAAACATGCTTTCAATATAGATATACTAATTCACATAAATAAGACATATTTTTTTATGATCAAAATTAATGTTTTTCTAGATTCGTTTTATTTGGTTATGAAGACTAGATCATTAACATAAATAGTTTTAGGTAAGATTGATAGATCAGATTGTCTTATGACCAAATCATTTAACTTTAAAAACAAATTTACTTCTACAAGTATAACATGCTAGAAAATTCTTTTTTTTCTTCTATGGCGTTAGAAAATTTTAATTACTCAAAAAATGTATAGAATATTTGACTTTTATATTTGATTTAGTTATTTTAAAATTTTCACAATTTATGTTTTGTATAAGGTTATTCCTATTGTAAAATATGTAAAAATGTAAAATAGTCACATTAAAGTAAAAGCTTATTAATATAAAAATATAATTATTCGTGTCTTTATGGTTCTTTGAGATATAATTTTGAGTGTTTGGTGTATAAGAGTCCTGAATGACATGGATAACTATATTTGGTATATTAATGCTACAACCTCAAGTTTGTTTAACATTATTATTGCATTTGAGTTAATATCTTTTTCAAAACCTGGTTGGCTTCATCATAATTGTCCTTAAGACATTTAAATGAGTCAAGAAAAGAAGGTCTTTATAAACTATCTTTAATCTCAATTCATGATTGATATAGTATTAAATACCACAATAACAATATTTACAACTAAAATAAAAAATAAAAAAATAATATTTTAATTTTTTTCATAAACAGTACAAATATTTCTACATTAAACGAGATAAAATTGTAATAAAATAATTAAAATTTATATGGCTGGTGCAGAATTCAAATTTAAATTATATTGTCATTACAAAATATTTACTCTTTCAAATAATATGGATTAGAAAAATATAATTATTACAAATATCATATAAATATTATATTTTGCCTTGACATTTTAACGGATTCTAGATTAGTAATATAATTTATCTCTCAAACTCTCATCCCTCAATAATAAATCTGGGTAATGTGCTAGATACTTGTAATGAACATACAATAAAATATTAAAGGAAAACTTCCATAGTATTATAGAATTTCAAAAGAGAAGAGAGATAGAGAGAATTTCAAAAGAGAAGAGAGATAGAGAGAATTTCAAGAGTCAAGAGAGATAGAGAGAATTTCAAGAGTCAAGAGAGATAGAGAAAAGGTATTCTTTGCCTCCAACCCATTTTGATTCTTCCTCTTTGTTACTTGGTCATTCAATCATTATTCTCTTTAGTGTTGAGTCCCTTACAATTCCTCCTCCATTGAATCCAACCTCGTTTTGAAGGTTGAAATTAGGGTAATACTTTTGTATGACTAGTACATCTTCTCAAACCAAGTGACTTCTGTTTCAGGCATACATTCTCATTAGAGCAACACCTGTTATATATGTTGTCCACTTTTTAAAATCACCTGATGTCCATCACCTTTATTGGTTGAAGTAAGGGGCCTTTTTCATTGGTCAACAACGAGAATGGCATGTAAGATTACGATACATCTCCTTTAAATGGTTTCAAGGCTGACACGTGAAACATAGGGTTGAGTTTATAAGCGACATTTCTAATTCTCTCTATTATCTCGATCGGTCCAAAATATCTCATTGTCAGTTTCTGATTGTTCCTCAAAGCCAATGAGTGTTGCCTGTATGGTTACAACTTAACCACAACCAAATCACCTGTAGCAAATACAACTTAACCACAACCAAATCACCTGTAGCAAACCCCAGATGTCTTATGTTCTTATCAACTTGTTCCTTCATATGTATATGCACTCCTTTTTCTAAATTTTTCTTCAATTGGTGGGTCCCAAACATATACTATCTTGAAGGGAGTCATCCCTAAACTGCTATGGAAAGCAGTGTTATACCAGTATTCTGCCTAAGCCAATACTTTAGACCAATTCTTTGTATTCTGAAATGTGAGGCACCTCAAATATATTTCTAGACATTTGTTTAGTACCTCTGACTGGCCATCGGATTGTGGATGGTAAGCTGAAGACATCGCTAAAGAAGTGCCCTGTAATTTGAATAAATTTAAGCATTCCATGAAATTTGACAATATTATGCATGAACACCTCAGCCACTATTCTACTATTATAATATGTTTCCAGACCATATTTTGACAATTGGCCCACCATTACCATACTGTGAAACCAAAGAAATTTGACAACTTTATAATAAAATCCATAACTACATCCTCCCATGAAAGGCAACAATAGCAAAGAAAAAAAGAAAGCAAAATATGTGAAGAACAATCACTGTCCATATAGAACTTCAATGTAAGGTTGCTAAAATCTGCAACATGTGGTTCCAACGTTGCCAACCAAGAAACTTCCAGGATTAAATATGCTCGAGCTATAAGTAACAGAAAACCAGATAAATATAATACATGATTCTGTATTATTTTCACCTGTATATTATACTTTGAATTGAGGAGTCAGTTCAATTAGTAACTTAAAAAAATGAACAATTTGGGGTTGGATAAAATTATCATTAGTCACTGTCCACAACAATTTGTACCATCACACGTGTAGCATAAATTCTTTTCTCGTCTAATATGCATTTCTGCTGGAGTCATTCTCTTCACGCTTCCAGTGTTCACCACGTGAGACAAAGGTTTGGTGTTTGGTGTAAGAAGCATTGGAGGGAGGTTGTTGTTCTTGTTTTGATATTCTGATATATTTGAGTTGAACCTATTTGCAAGGGATATACCAGGGGCTTTTGTTAAATTCTGAATTTAATAAAGGTGTGAGTGAATGGTAGACTTCACTCACCGATGTTGTTTGGGATAACTTGAACAGAGTAGAACGTGGACATTCGTAAAATGAGTGACCAAACTCTATTTCCAAAGCTTTAGTAAAAAGTGTCCAGGATTGAAACGGGTTGGTTTTAAGCATCATTTTGGAACCATGGAACAACATCTTTGTCTATCTAAATAACAACAATGGTTAGGTATAGGCATTGATTCTCTGGTGTGTGGTAGTAATCAAAGAACTGTTTTGCTTTGAAGATCCATTATAAGACCTCACTACCATAGAAACGAGAAAAGAGTCTAGCTTGATGCTTCTGATTTGAAATGGTTGGTTGTACACTGCTCCTTTGCCTGAGTTCGAACCACCTTGTTTTTGTTTTTCGTACAAATCCACAATCGTGAGATCCAGTCTTGCAAGTTGTTTTGCGGTATTTTCTTTTCTTGTCATCCACACGGATCTGTTCAACTACTTCCAACATTTTCTTCATACCATTTTGGAGTTTCTTAAGGCCGATGTTTTCTGTCATGGTGGGAATGAAAGCACCAATGTAATGAAAGTACAATCATCACCACCACTGTATTGCGTTGTAGAATTCCAAGAAACAAGAGAGATAAAGATAGAATTTCAAGAGACAAGAGAAAATGTTATTCTCCTTTTTTCAACTCCACTATCTTAAATTCTGTAGTCATCCCATTTAAGAATACTTTTTCTTTGATCCCAACCTTTTGTTATCTATGGCAACAAATGTCCTTTGCTTCTAACCCACTTTACTTAGATCCTTTGATAATTCTTTTCTTTATTAGTGACTCCCTTACCATACCTTTCCAAAATTACACAAAAAGCAATGGATGATAAACCTCAAAGCCTTGGGCCGCCTAGAGAAGCGGGTCACCCGGAACCGGGTTAGCCGGTTTGATCCAACTTTTACCTGGTTTAATGACGTCATATCAATGTTACATTACATGCATAGAGGTCAGATACCTCACTCCACATGGCCATGTCATGCGTCTGGTTTCCAATTCAAGCAGCCGCACCATAACCAGTTTTAATAACTCCGTTATTATTAGTCAAATACCCAACCAGTTTTAATAACTGTATTGAATTTCCATATGTCTTTCATCATTTGTGTCCAGTCCACACTCCTGTCTTTAAATAAAATCTGAGGTTTTATTTATTTATTTATTAAAGTGGGGGCAGTTTTGAACATATATTACCTAAATGAGTAATTTTTTTTTAAATTACATATATAGATAATAAGTTGTTTGCTACTGCTTTATTTTGAATTTTATTAATTTATATTTTTGATATATTAATTTTCTTATAATCTCATCATTGTTAATTTTTACTAAATCGACTATATTATGTCTTATTTTTTAATAATTTTGCAATTGTTAATTTTAAAAAATTTAACTAGTATGTCTTATTTTCGTTATAAATAATTTTTTTAGTAATCAGTTCACCGTTTATTTATAGAAAAATAATGTTTTTCTTTTTTATACCTTGTTATTAAAATGTAATAAAAATAAGATTTTAAGAATATAAATATTCATTAATACCAAGATAATATAAGTTTTATATATATTTTCCACTTTTACATATCTTTGTCTATTTTTTCTCCACAAAGATACTTATAGAAATATAATAACTAACCTTGTCTGAAAAATTAGAAGTAATAAAAAGTAATTAAAGTAAGAAAAATCTTTTAAAACGATAGATTAAGACAAATCATATCATTATCTTCATTTCATAAACTTAAGTTCTTAACTATTTTCTATTTTCCAGATTCAATTTCGTGAAAAGATGGCGCTAAGTTTTTGTTCTTTTCATTCCGTGGAAAATTCACTCGGTTCTCATTCTAACCTAAAAGAAAAACATTGCTAATAGGGTGGGAATTTTTCAATTGCCACCTGGCGCTGTTTTGAAGTTTGACTTGAAAAACAAAACAAAAGAAAACATGTTTTATGTTTGCGAATCTATGTTTTGGTTTTGTTTTGAAGTTTACCGCCAGCAAAAAATATCATAAAATTTGAGCATTTGAGAACGAAATTGAAAAAGCAAGAACAATCAAATTGTGAATTGTTTTTGCATCCCCTCCTTTTCTTTCATTCTCCCCCCATTTTCAAACAAAAAACAATGTTTAAATCTCGCCTTTCACTGTCATTTTCCCTTCACCATCCAACTCCCTCTCTTCCCTTCTTCTCAGAACCTCAACAATGGAGACCATTCTATCACACTATCAGAGCAACAACAAAGAGAATGTCCCTCCAATCAACACCGTTTCCCAAAAGAAGAGAAACCCAGTTCCTTCCATGGCCCCTTCTTTCAAGAGGAACGCTAAGAGGAAGATGAAGAGGGTCCCACTTGCTGATATAACAAATCTCTTCAATATCTTTGCTCAGGAACAAACTCAACAAATTTGGGTTGCTCCTTCTGATTCAATTTTGCTTCCGCCCAATTCTCGAAGAAAAACAGGGTTTATGCTTCCTGACTCCAAATCGCTCAGATTAGGGTTCAGATAATTTTATATATATTTTCCTTTTGTTACATAGTTTTTTATGTCAGGAACAAGATTGCTGCAATTGGATTCCCAAACTGAATAATGAAATTGCAGATTTGTGTTCTTGGTCTTCATTGATTATAGTCTAGACATCTGTAATCAAATAATTATTTTTTAAAATTACAGAGATTGGAAAAACAATAAGCAAAGCTATTTTTTTTCCTTTTGCCAATTGGTGCTGTTAGCATTTATGATTCTTGCATGTTTACTTGCTCTCATTGAAAGGATGCTTTTTAATAATTATTTTTTTATCAATACATTTAATCCTTCTTAACAATTGTGATTTTATAGTGTTGGTTCTGTTCTGGTTGTAATTATTTTGTGAATAAACTAAATTGCAATAGTGCACAAAAGAGTCTTGTTATTTAGCCAATGGGATTAGTTGTGATTAAAACTAAGAAATTGTTAATTTTTCACCGTTTCAGGTAATCATAAATTAATTTTAGGAGAATTTTTGATAGGTTAATTACTTATTGATTAATTTTAACTTTATAATGATAATTTTTTATTAATGAATTAAATTCCGATTTAAGATTTCAGCATAAGGTTAACAAATTAAACCCCCAATTTGGGAATTTCTGCTGAACACAGGTCAGTTGCTGCATCTCACCTCATGACCGTCTCTTTGCCTAACCCAAAACAAAGCCAAGGCTATTTTTTATTTTTTATTTTTTTAACTTTTCACGGATAATCTAAAATGTAATGGAGGATATATTTTTAAAAATTTCAATATATGAGTTAATTGCGTTTTGGAATAGGATTTTTAATGAAAAAATCGTATTTTTTTTTTAAATATGCTGAAATCTTATTTGAAAATATGATTTCACTTTTAAAGAAAAAGTTAACTCTCACTTTCTAAAGCTAACTTTATTTTTTTAAAGGTTGAGTTGTATTTTAAAATTTGACTTTTAT
>Ga0123340_1006292_pt1 | contig 11337 bp, 3 predicted proteins | sample SirMexnodulemix_FD_89961 | JGI IMG/M metagenome (GOLD analysis project Ga0123340, IMG submission 89961) | Root nodule microbial communities of legume samples collected from Mexico - Siratro Mexico nodule mix | ecosystem: Host-associated > Plants > Roots > Nodule | place: Mexico: Nepantla... | reverse complement strand
ATATTTTACTTTTAAAAATTATTGATTAGCTTTTAAAAGCAAATTTTATTTTTATTGGTATTCATCTCCCCATTAATATCATTAATAATATTATTATTATTATTATTATTATTATTATTATTATTATTATTATTATTATTATTATTATTATTATAGGTATTATTACTAGTTAAATTTTTATTTTTATTTTGTCATTATTATTGTCTTCAATGAAACTTCTAACATCATACGTGTTCCTGCAAGAGACTGGCAGGCTCCAACAACAACAATATCTTTTGTAATTGCTCCTCGGTCGCTCCTTTGTACGCTGCTTGACACTGCTCCGATTGCTCCACTATCCACCGTCCCGAATGGAGGATCCTACAGGTACTTTGACGCTCAAGTCAGTCTAAGGTTAGAGTGTGCAGGGGATATAGGTCAGAGTTTAGAAATACCTTATTAATGGTGAATGAACTCATATTTATAGGCATTATAATGGGCCTGGAGTGTTCAGGTCCATTGGGCTTGGGCCTAGAGTAAGACCTAGTCTGTTATGATTTCCTATGATTTTGTTAATATTCATTGTACTCACCTTGTACCTACCTTTTGTGTATCTCGCAAATGGGGTTGCCACGTGTCAGGTGGTTAGTTTGCCTTGCTCGTTCCTGCGAAACAGTACAAGTCATGTCATCTCGGGGTACTGACCGATATGTTACCGGTCAGTCCGGGATGCTCATCTCGGTCGGTAAGGTATAGACTTCGTAAAGGGTATAGGTCGTGCAAATATAATTGGTTTGTGTGCTTGCTCGATCGTATAGTACATAGGCCTCCCAAGTCCTTTAGGGCACGGAGTGGCCGAAAAGGATTTAGTAATGCGACCTACATGGTCGTCCGTAATTGAGTGTTGAGGTTGGGCGCCTTTGGCCAACCGTTGAAAGGCTCGTTGACGCAGATTCCCACACATTTTCTCAGTTTGCGTGTTCCTTGTTTCTTGTGCGGGATGTGACAGGTCAACTGATCTGGGATGTTAAGGGCTTCTTGATTATGCGGTTGATAAGCGGTAGAGTCACCTCTAGGCTTTGGCTATAAATAGCCTTCGACCCCGCTGCATTTCACGTCGTTTTCACATACTTAGCCGATAAGCTTCGCCAAGTCTACGACCATCCACTTCTTCTCTCAAGGTAATCATGACTTCTTATTCTATGCATTCTTATTCTACTTCTCAGTCTTTTGGTGGGCGAGACGCCTCCATCGGCCATAGAGATATGGCCGAGCAGGAGATTGGTCCTACTGGGGGACTTCAAGTAGTTCTAGTATTAGTGGCTCGACTTCAATTGGTTTAATATCTCGTAATGATGCTATTGGAGACAAGTGGAATCTACTCTCCATATAATCTTTAAAAGATATAAATATTTTAGTGGGAAGGTTCAAATAATTTATATATTATATGTTTAACTGTCACTTACATTGAGAAAAAAATGTTACTAAATCTGCCAAGCAATTGAAATTTTATCTTTAAAATAAGAAATGTTTTCAATAGGACAATTTTATTATAAGCTGTTAGTGAAGAATATAAAAAAAAACAACAATTATAAGGGTCCAAACAATTCCCACTATTAATCATTTTAGTTGCTTATTTACTCTGATCCACTTATATTTTTAATTCCTTTATATATAAGCATACAATCAAACCATCCAAAGACTTACTTACTCAGAACAAGTCGTATACAGAAAGGCTTATTTTGGTGAAAAATTTTATGGTATCTTGTAAGTTCATATTTTTTTAACCGTGTTATAATATGAAATATCCAAAATCTTATTGTTGACTATTATTTTCATGAAACTTAGGTTATATTGATTTTTGGAGGTTGTTTTCTCTTTTAATGAGTTTCTAAAAAGAAATGTAACTTATATAAAGATGTTTAATAACTATAAAAAAAATCTTAGGATCTACTAATTATCAATAAAAAATTCAATAAAATTATTCAGAATTTTGAACAAAAATAAAGAAACATTATATTTAAAATTGGTGAAATATAAAAATTTTAAAAATTAGATAATATTAATTAAGTCAATACTTTAAACTAGATAGAGAAAAATATCATATTACTAAAATTTATACTTAAAAGTTAAAATAGTGGATAGTGAATTTTTTCCTACCGTATTTGAGATTATTTTAATAATTGAATATTTACTCTATTTTTTTTATTTTTTAAAATAAATTAAGGTTTAATTTTATTCTTAACAAGTCACAATTGTTGTATTAGTGACTCTTCATAGTTTATTGTGTGTTACAGTTAAAATTTGCTATTATATAACTCACCTTGCTTCCCCACAGTGGTTTATATATGTGCCTTTTAGTTTATACTTAAAATCAATGAAATTGCAAATACCCTCTTTTTTTTAAGGACAAGAAAGTGGCCTTTCACTTCCACTTACTGATTTTTATTATATTACAAATTTGGCTATTAAGTTTTCATGTGACTAGTGGCCACTTTGATTGTAAAATATTTATGTTAAAACCAAGGATTCGTTTAGCATGTTATATGGCCGAATATAGAATATAAGATTAGTTTACTTTATATCTTTAGGCAAGATATAAAGTTTTAAAAACCAGACTAGTAATTAATTCAGTTGAAAGTTTGTTGATTTGGTACACATTTAAAAAATAAAAGTATATTAAAACTACTATTTATAAAATAATCTAAAAAATAAATTTTTATATGATAAAGTACTAATTTATAAAATAATAAATAAAGTTAAAGATAATGTGATTTTATAGTATAAATTTAAAAACATTTAGCGAAATAATTACTATTGAAATTAAATTTTTAATAACAACATAAATACATAATCAAAAGCATAACTTTATAAATAAATTTAAAAGATGATATATATACATAATGAAAAATAAAAAAGAAATTAAAGTTCATATCAGATTAATGGAGTTAGTGTTTTGACCTGACTAGATGAAGTCGGATTAGCACAAGTTAAATGTTTCAAATATTAATTCGGTTTGGTCTACCAATCAGTTTTGATTTTGGTCTTTCAAAAATATTGGTAATAAAATTTTAGTTCCTCAACAATTTTTTTTGTGTGTTTTTTTTTTGTCTTTACAAAATATTTAAAAATTTGATTTTGGGTAGTAATTTCTTTAAAATATTTTAAATGAGTGATTTACATGGTAAAAGGTGTAATAAACATTTTGGATAAAATATGTTTTCTGTATCTCAAACTTCTTTTGTCTTTTTTATCCTATAAAACTATAATGTTTTAAATTTGATTAGATGATAATAAACCTTCCTCTTAAGTTCCAACTTGAAAATTATATTATATTAGTTATTGCTTTAGTACTCTATATCATTATAATTAGTTAATAAAACACTTTTATATTTTATTATCAATATTTTAGAGAGATCAAAACTATATTTTTAGTTATAAGTGTAAAGTATGTATAAGTAAATGTTTTCAGTTTAAAAGGTGATGCAACATAAATCAAATTAAGAGGAGAAATGAGACGCATACATAATAAATTTTGATTTATGTTAGGAAGGTATACAATGAAAGTAATTTATCCTTTTGTAGATACTGGGAAAAAGAAAAAATCAAAATCCTTTGTGGACAGTGAGAAAAAGAAAAAACCAAAACAAGAAAGAAACTCACACATAATTTGTGTCCACTTGAAGTGTAAAAAAACGTATTATGACAAATTTAATGTTGCCAGTGATATTAATTATCCACCAATATTGTGGGTGATAATAATTATTTCATAGTGAAGATTAAATAAGATAATTTATAATTAAATTAAATTATAATATTTAGATCTAATAATTAATATTAAAGTAAAGATTAAAAATAATTAAGTCGATTGAGTTATATGTAAGTTATATAAGATAAATATAAGATGACAATAACTAATGTGACAACTTAAAAAGAAAAAATCTCACATTATATAATATTGTTTAAATTTAATGAATTATATAAATTACTGAAGATAAATATGAGATGGTAATAACTAATGTCACAGGTTAAAAAAGAATCTCATATTAAATAATATTGATTAAACTCCGGTCTTTAATTGAGTCAAATAACTACACGTGATTTATATAATTAACTTTATCCAATGAGAAACGAAGTTAGTGTAAAAGCAAAATGATAATAAAAATATCATAATTTTGTATTTTATTATAGTAAAAAATCAATAAAATTATATATGGCATAACAGGTATTTTTGGACATGCTTATTTATAAATGTTTTTGGATTTGTTCTAGTATAACTTTCTTAAATTCTTGTTTTTAATTTAATTATAAACTAATTTTATAGTTTATAAAGAAACCCATCTCATTTCTTCTTTTCTTTTACCTTATATAATTGTTCATTGAAAAATTCATCCACATATATCTAATAATTTGTAACTAAATCACTGTAAGATAATTCTTTAGGAAGCTTTATTAACTCCTATTAAATTAGTTTGTTATAGCATGTACCAAAAAATTGGCTTCATACACTCCTTTTCTTTGAATTTGTTGTACTTTAATTCTCACAATTTAATAAACGTAAAACCGAAATCGAAGAATCTTGCCGCTCGGTGCCGTCCACACAACTAGACAAGAACAAGACACTAGTGAATACAATTAAAAAGTCACCGTAGAATGTAACTCACAATATTGCACGAATCAAAATGTGTTCTTTCATTTAACTGTAAAAATAACTCTTCACTCAAAGAAAAAACTACAAAACTCTCCAAGTACAACTCAAAAACTATAAATAGAAGCACTTCAAGGTACTCTTCTCCATCATCCATTAACAATCCATTTCCCACTTTCTTGGTCTATCAATCCTTTTCCTCTTTCAAGTTCACAAACATGCACCCTTTTGCGATCACATTAATACTAATCTTCTCATTTTGTAGTGTGTTATTGGTAGATGCTAGCAAAACCCTAATGGGGTTTAGCATTGATCTCATCCCACGCCACTCTCCCATGTCCCCTTTGTACAACTCCCAAATGACCCAAACCGAGCTAGTGAAAAGTGCTGCCTTGCGATCCATTGCTCGAGCCAAACTTTTTGACTTCATAGGTCAAAATGAATTATCATCACCTTTACCATCACCACCATCATCATATTCACCACCATCACCATCATCATATTCACCACCACCATCATCATCATATGCACCACCATCATCATCATCATCATCGGCTGAAAGTGTGATAACTCATGTTCCTGACCATGGGGAATACCTCATGAGATTCTCCTTAGGCACCCCACAAGTTGAAAGGCTTGCAATTTTTGACACGGGTAGTGATCTCTCTTGGGTGCAATGCTCCCCTTGTAAAACATGTTCCCCCCAAGATGCCCCTTTGTATGATCCAACTCAATCTTCCACGTACGTGGATGTTGCATGTGATTCAGAGGCATGCACAATAATCCCCCAAAACCAAAGTGATTGTGGGAATTCTAGGCAATGCATTTACCTTAAACAATATGGTGGTCAGCGTTCATTCACCATTGGGAAAATGGGCTCTGACACCTTTAGTTTTGGGCCAACGGGTATGAGCCAAGGTGCAACCTTTCCCCAATCCCTTTTTGGATGTGTCTTTTATAGCAATTTATCCTTTCATATGAGCAGCAAGGCCAATGGCATTGTGGGCCTTGGCCCTGGCCCATTGTCACTTGCCTCACAGCTTGGTGACCGAATTGGCCACAAATTTTCCTATTGCCTGGTTCCTTTTAGTTCAACCTCCACTGGTAAATTGAAATTTGGGAACCATCCAAGGCCAGCACCAACAAATGGGGTTGTGTCCACTCCCCTCATAATCAACCCTTATATGCCCTCATATTATTTCCTCAACCTAGAGGGTATATCAATTGGTCAAAAAAAGGTGTTGACTGGTCAAACTGGTGGCAACATAATCATCGATTCCGTGCCAATACTCACACATCTTGAACAAAGAATTTATGCCGATTTCATGAGTTCAGTTAAGGAAGTTTTCAATGTGCAGGCTGCAGAAGATGCTCCAACCCCATTTAAGTTTTGTGTTAGAAACCCTTCAAACATGAATTTCCCTCAATTTGTGTTCCATTTCACTGGGGCTGATATTACTCTAGACCCTAGCAACATGTTCATTGCCTTGGACAACAACTTGATTTGCATGACAGTGGTACCCTCCACTGGAATTTCCATCTTTGGAAATTGGGCACAGGTTGATTTTGAAGTGGAGTATGACCTTGGGGAGAAAAAGGTTTCTTTTGCTCCTACCAATTGCAGCAGCTATTAATTAGCCTACTTAATCTAGATTTCATTTCGATAAGAGAAAGGTTACGTGCTCTTTGTTTTATAGTCTTTTACTTGAGTAGTTATGAACTCAGCCCTTTGAGATGTAGGGTAATATGTGATGCTTCTACTTATGTCTACTAGTCTCAATTGAATTTTGTGTTAAGTTTGGAAATGTTTTTATTTATCAGCTCCTTTGAATCAACTAGTTCTACACATTGAAATGATAGGTTAATGATTAATATAGGACTTATTGTGTAAGAGTTAATTTTTAGAATGCAACAAACTAAGCTAATATTCGGTTAATTTTGGAGAGAATATCCTCTCCAATTTTTTCTCAATAACAAATCTTCATAAATTTTGAACATGATTATTTTTATACTTATGGAAGAAGAAAAATGTTAAGAAATGAAAATCAATTCTCTCTCTAACTTTACACACAAATTCAGAAACTGTTGGGATCAATGAAACAGAGATAACATGTAAACACTTTTTCTTTTTCTTTTTCTGTTGGCTATGTATTAATTAAAAATATGTAAACACCTCTTTTTTTTTATTTTAATTTTTCATGTTGGCTAATTCATTAAAAATATGTATTTCAATTAAAATTTAAAAGTCCAAAATAACTGCTAATCCTACTTCTTGGTCTTTAATACTTTTGTTTGACATTTTTTAATGTTAATTCCACTTCTTGTATTTCAATTGGTATTATTAGTTATTATAAAAATAATAATTAATATCGTTAATGACCTTTAACTCGTTTTTTTTAACAGCACATTTAACTTATATAATGTAAATATTTTTCTTCTACCATGGATTATCTCATATTCAAAGTATTTTTCCAGATTCTAAATCACATAAAAGACTAATAAGCATTGCAATTGCTTCATATCTCTGACAAAAAGCTCATAAAAAGGCGTTTACTATTTTTCTTATATTTTCATTTCCCTCTGCATTCCAATACCCAAGTCTAAATTACAAATATATAGCTAAATTTAAATATTAACTAACATAAAATTAAATATAATTTTCAAAATTATTATTATAAAAATAAATAAATTCATTCGTATGCTCTCATTAAATTGATAGAAAAAAATAAATGAAATGAGGAAAAAGTATTGTTCAACGTTTGGATGTTACATTTCCTGGCCATTGGAAGAGTAACAACAATCACTTTACTGTCGAAATAAGAGATTTGATGGTTCAATCAGGCTGCACAATCAGAATAAGTTCAACTTAATAATTGAACCAGGGTCATTCACAACAATTCTTTTATATATTTGATTTCAAATTTAGGTTTCTCTTCCGAATTTTGTCTCCAATAATTGCAAAAAATTGAAAAGTTCAACTCAATAATTTCACAAGAAGAACAAAAGGACCCAATGAAAGTTTTAGTTGAACATCAAGCAAATATCCTGAAAACCGTCCTTGGATATATTTCATGGCAAGCATTTCTGGTAGGAATTAGGATAATGGACACGAGATTGAACCACTTAATATCACGAGCCAAAGCAATTTTCTCAAAGTCAAACATTGAAAGGAATCAGGATAGTGGACTCGAGATGGAACCACATAATATCACGAGCCATAGCAATTTGCTCAAAGTCAAACATTGAAGTGTATACAAAATTCTAGTTAGTTATAGTGTATACATTATTCTAGCTGAATCTGACCAGACTTCTTCAATTGATATTGGCTAGCTCACTCTAATGACTTTAACGTGATCACTCATGACTTGATCATGAAAAATTCAAAAAATCTTAATAAGAAAATCCCACCTATTTTCTTACGTCCAAATAATATAGGAGTTTGTTTTAATCAAGAGTTTAAAAGATTCTTTAAAGTTACAACATTTAGTATTTGAGTTTTACATGGGAGATCCTATTTAGTTTTGTTATATTTTTTAAATTAGAAGTTTATCTTCCATTATTTTCCTCTATCATTTAGTGTCTTCATTCTATTGATTATTATGTTAATTAGGTTATTCTTAGAAGGAGTAGTTTCATTAAGGTTGTGTTAATAATTTAAAATCATTTTAGAGGTTTTGTTAATAATTCAAAATCATTTCAATTGGGCCGTTAGAACCTATGGATTTGGAGTTACTACGTCACTTTAGCTAGGTCGAGTGCGAACGATGTTGGCCTGACATTTTTGTGTATTTAAAAAGGTCTCTATTAGAGTCAAATACTTTAGAGATTACGCTTCACTCTATCTGAGAGTCAGAAAAATGTAGCATTGGGATGACAACTAGGGTTTGTAGGGTTCCAATTTCTCCTCATTTTATATCTATCTTCCTCCATTGTTCATTCTTCTCATCTTGACTAGGGTTTGATGTAATCAATTGAATTCTCATGTAATCAATATTGGGTTTATATATATTTCTTTCTTTCAATGTTAGTATTTTGTTTATGCACTCAATGTCTGTCGTGTTGATTCATGACTTGATCGTTGATTATTAGGATATTAGGAAATTTCATTTGAAATCTAGAACTGAATCAAAATATCAAATGAAAGCTTGTGACTAGGAGTAAAACATGATTTATTTTTTGTCTTAAAACCCTTGTGACGATTGCAAGTTTTATTTATATAATTGATAAAGAAATTAACGATTAATAGATAAGCTTGGGCTGACATTCACCCAAGGAATTAAAATTTTGATATTATTATGGGTTGACATTGACATTTGTTTGGAAATAAGGTAAGTGATTTTATGCATGAGAGCAAGGTTTGATGAACTTTAATCCTAATAATTGCATTCCATATCCTATCCATTTTTTTTCACATTCCAAGTGCTCGTAAAAATACAAAAAATATTTTAATTGTTTTTGCATAATATTATTTTATTATTTATCAATTCAAATATTGAGAATAATTTTTAGTCTAAATTTGTTATCAATTGAAAATATTGTTGTGTATTGCACAAGTCTATATTGGATTGAGCGCTTACCACTAGGCCAAAAACTATAGTCAATAGTCAGTGTAAAACTCTTTTTATGTAAGAACGCAGTAGCCCAAGTGCCACGATTCGATTGTGACTTGGCCTACCTAACCTCTGTCACGAGACAATTGATGTCACCCACAACAATCTCTCTTCAGCAATTGTCCCACTGAGAATCAAACTCGTGACCTTAACTTTGCCAATTGTTGGATCGAGCACTTACCATTAGGTCAAAAGTTATAGCCAATAGTCAATGCATAACTCTTTTTACTTAAGAGTGTAGTAGCCTAAGCGTTACAATTCGATTGTACTTGACCTACCTAGCCTCCTCCACGGGATAATTGATGTCACCCGTAATAGTGTATTGGGAGAGAACGATATGTTTATTACTTGCTACATGTGTGACTCGTGTATTTGCCATCATAGCAAAAAAAATGATAACAATTCAGTTTTTCTATCAAAGACTTTTTCCTTGTTTTGACCATTGGGACATTCATTTTTGATATGTCATCATTTACCACAATCAAAACAAGTAAAATTTGAAGAATTAGATTCAGGTTTCCTGAAACCATACCACTTATGTGTAAGATTTATGTCTTTAGTTCTTTTCTTCAAACAATTTCCAAACTTTCTGGTTAGCAGATTTAAAGTCTCAGAACCATTGTACCCATGTGATTCTTCCTCACTTATTTCCTTCTTCTGAACAACAGATTTAAGTGTTAAGAATATCAAAGACATTTGATGAAGTCAAGCAATTGGACAAAGGCAAAGCAAAACATGGAAGTTGAACATGAAGACTTAGGGCTTGTCTCAATAGGTGTGAGTGAGTGTGATTGACGGTGAAGGTAAATCTATGCAAATCTTAGAAGAAACTACTTGGCACAATTTAAAACATACTTGAAATCAAGTAACAAAACTAAACAAAAGCTTTTGAGAACAATTATTTTTGAAAATTCATTTTTCAGCAAAAAATAAACCGATTCCATTTTGAAGAAATCAACTTATTCGCATTCTGCGCATAACTAAGTTAACTCTTTTTCTTAAAAACAATTTAGGTATTTAATTTTTTAAATATCTGGGCTTTTTAGAGCGATTGACGAACGAAATAAAGAAGAGAATTACGAACAAGATTGACAAGAATTATGTGAGAAATAAAATTTCTTGGTTTTTCAAAGTTTATTGGAGAATCAAAAAGTCTTGAATTTGGATTGTGCCATTGGTGTTTTTTAAGGACTTACGCTGGATCTCCTTGAATAAAAATCAGGGGGTTTCTATAACTCAATTCTTGAACCTGTTTTATTCAAGTATTGCGATTTTGGTTTGTATAATTGTAATCCTTGATTCAATTGTGTATTGGTGATGCTATAGGGTTTAACATTGTTGTATTCTAAATATTTTGGGCTGCAGGGTGTTAGTTCAGTTATTCAAAGGTGATTTGTGATCTTGCAGGGGTAAGAAGTGTTCTTGATGGTAATTGTGTACAATTGAGTGTTGTTAGCGGAAATTTTCTTGCTAGGGTGTCGCAACCGGATCACGAAGGGGCGATCAAAAAGTTATTTTTAAAAAATAATTAAATAGAGATTGGAGTCGCCACCATAGTTTATTATTGAAAACCATAGAAAAACCAAAAATAAAAATATCTACGAACCATATTCAAAGATTAGGGAGTCGGTTACGTGTGGGGAAGGTATTAGCACCCCACAACGCCCGTCCTAAGATGGTATCCTTAATCAAATGAATAAAAATAAGTGTGGTTTTAAAAAATATCATTTTTCCCAAATAATAATAATAATAATAATGAGACTAAAGACAAAACAAACAAATATATAAAAAATAAAACAAACAAGAAAACATGCTTATAAAAATCATAACAATAAATAATAATTAGGCGGATAAAAATAGCAAACAAAAATAAAACAAAAAAGCATATAAATATTTTATTTATTTGGGCCCGACAAGGCTTGACCTTGGTCCTACGTATATCTATACATGATAAAAAATCAGGGTACACGTAGTTCTATTTTGAAAACTTGTTGGATGACGTTTGATATATTTTTTTTAGCTTATGAATATTTTCTTTTATTTTTGGCGATTTTATTTTATATGGTTTTTTAATCATTTTTTATTTTATTATTTTTTCTT
>Ga0123340_1006291_pt1 | contig 11337 bp, 4 predicted proteins | sample SirMexnodulemix_FD_89961 | JGI IMG/M metagenome (GOLD analysis project Ga0123340, IMG submission 89961) | Root nodule microbial communities of legume samples collected from Mexico - Siratro Mexico nodule mix | ecosystem: Host-associated > Plants > Roots > Nodule | place: Mexico: Nepantla... | reverse complement strand
GAATAGGATAATCGATATTTTAAGATAATTGATAAATAAATAATAAAATCAATTAAAAAATAAAAAAGATACTCTAATAAAAATATTTAATTGATTAAAGTAAAAGAAATTGCTAATGCTCAAATTAAAAAAAAAAATATGTCAAGAACTACAACAAGTAAGTGCAGTATTTACACCAAAACACTTAAAGAACTAAAAACCAATTTTAGAGGGAACTAATAAACAATAATTAAAAAATATTGAAGTATCACAATCATATTAAATTCCCGTACATTTGTACACGCATCTACCACCAACCAAATAGAAAAAAGATGATGAAGGGAATGGTGAAAGCAGATAACTGGAGCTTTTTCTTCCAACCACTTCTTCTTTATTGATTTGTGTAAATTCAAATAAATACACTTAAAATATTTTTTTTTCTTTAACTATTTTATGTATTTACGAATCTATATAAATTAATAATATATAACTTATTTCAGTTAGAAGAAATTTTGAAATAAGGTACTTAATTTGAAATTTTGATGAGTGTGAATAAAAATTGAAACTATTCATAATTAAAATAAATTTAAGCTTTATTATTAAAAAGTCAGCCCTAAAATCAATTACCTTATTCATTGGGCCAAATATAACAAACAAACAGATCTCTAAATCTTCATTAATATCTGTACTTCCATGGTTTCTTTTTGCACCTCCATAATAAAAATATCTTTAATCTCTATCATCTCCTTTTATGTTGCTGTTATGACTTTTAGATTTGATAAAAATGATTTCTAGATGGCGATCCAAAAGTAAAAATAACTTAATTATCCAATTTAAAATTCAAAAATACATTTCAAATTATACAGTCAAAAACTTTTTTTTTACAGTAAATGACTTATTGTATAATCTCTTAAAACACTTTTAACTTCAAAATTACACAAGTTAAAAAGTTTCTAGATTCCAAAATCCAAAAAAGAAACTTAAACCAAAATGACAAAGTAGATATATTTATATTTATGAAGATGCAGAAGGAAAGTACTAGGGTATAAAAAGAAATCTCTTGATATCACCCTATAATTGACCTATTAAAGAAGAGTTTGGGCCCCTGGAGTTAGTGACAGGACAAGTGATGGCAATCTGGAATTTCATTAAACTTTTTGGCAGTTTTTCTAATTGATGTTTCAGTATTTAATTAAACTTTTGATTTAATTGTAACATAGTATAATTTTGGTTACATTATTAACTAACTAAAAATTTACTTAATTATTATTTTTAAAATAATTATCTCATCATAATTCATGATCCAATAACAGTGCCAAAAATTACACAGTTAAAGTTAATATATTTTAATTAAAGTCTAAAATCTTTAGGTAGTGTTGACACATACAAAATGAAACGCAACATTATAATCTTAATTATTGTCTCGGTCAGTTATATTATGAAAACAGGATAATTTGTACTGTTTTGTTTTGTATAATAGAAATATTCTGGTTCGTTTTAGTGGTTTAACTCTTTCAAATCAAATCAAGTTAAGCATTTTTCTGGTTTAATTCCGTTCTAAGATGGAATATAGATGTTCCATTTCGATCAAACACGCCATCAAAACCTTACATTGGAACTTATTCTATTATTCCATCTTCCATTATTTTTACTTTTTGGACAGTTGTGTAAGAACAGAAAAGCAAGTGGGATTAGGGTGCTTATTCTATTCTATCCAACCCCATTGCACATAGTTAATGCATTAAAATCAAAAACCATCATCCACTAATGAGAAAAGGCAAAATAAAGTAATGATACAAAAAAGCAAAATTATGCTTTATACATACAAAAGCAGCCATTTTGGAAAGGTGGTAGAAACAAAAGGCCTTGAGGCCTTCTGTACCATACACTGAGAAACTAGTGAATTGTCCCACTGTGGAATGAAGCACCCAAACATGGATGAATGGATGATAGTTAGAGCTTCTCTTCTAATAAAGTTGTTCTCTCCTGTCATGTAACCACCTCCACCTATGGAAAAAAGCACACCAAAAAGCATTACATAGTAGCTAAATTGGTCATGTTCAAAGGTTGTGCTGAAATTATTACCATTCAGATTTGTTTAAAATTCCCACACTTCCAAGCAATAAAAGTAATATTGGGTATTCCAAAGCTAAGAACTTTTTTGTTTTCTAACATAAAGCAAAAAGACTTTAAATTAAAGAATCTGAAATAGGTTTTAATGTATACAAAAAACTTTCTTATGGTATTTTAGGTAGTACTTATAACAATCAATAAAATCTACCATGTACTTATAGCAGTAATCTTATAAGACAGTTTTAGACTACCTTTCCATCATAAGTTACTATGCATATGACTTTTAAGATGATTATGAGTTTTGAATTTCCAATGACATGATTATGAGTTAATAACATGTGATTAAATTGTGTGGATACTTGTGGACTCACCAATGGTAATCCCATCTGGGTCGGACTTTGGTCATCCTGTTTTCACCATAGGGGTAATCCGTTTCAGCTCTTTTTGTGTTTCTGAAAGCACAACACCCAATGGAATAAATTCCTATGAGAAGCACAAGCATGGTGACAGTGAGAACTGAGAGCTTGTGCCAATTCCCTCTTATGTCTTCAAGCACACCAGCTTTGCAAGAATCACACTCATAGCAGAGCAAATTGGGGGCATTGTTCCACCTGTAGCAATCAGGGTCTTGTGTCATCATCGTTGCTGTCGGGTTGTAAGTGCAAGCAGTTGGTGGCTTACAACATCCAGACTGCATAACCCAAAATACAACTATGACTTAGCAATGATCCATCTGAAAAGAAAAAAAGGCTTTTTTGGCTATTTTGTTGAATTGAAAATTAATGCTTGCAATCAAGTGAGAGGTTTAGCATGCAAAATCCATCATAAAGAAGGAAAAGAAAAGTCATCCCTAGTCTTCTATATATTGAAATCAATCTCTAATATAGCTCATAGTTCTGTGTTATTTTAGTGGTGTTTGTAGTCCCTGGTAACTTCTAAATTTTGGTTTTTTTCCCCTACTTTTAAAACATTGGTTTAGCTCTCCTATTTATTGAAATACTCAAACTTTGGTCTCTATAAAGTAAAAGTAAATGTTGGAGACTTTAGTTTGAATATTTTCGCAAATACAAATGCTATGTAGTTTCAAAAGTAACAAAAGACTAATATCAGAAAATTTTCACATAATTTGGACTAAAAACATCATTAACTCAATTGCAATGTATTTTCCATGAATAGAGTGCATAAAAATTGAAAAGAGAAACAAGCTACATAAGTAGTTGTACCTGTATTGGAGACATATCCCTCTGCATGTAATCAAGAACGGTCCAGGAGGCAAGCTTTTGACAAGTTTTAGACCCCAAAATACAGCTTCTGATAGTGCTCCAATAACGAGGATCCTCTATTCTCTTCCTCAGCCACGGTGAGTAATCCTGAAGATGATACTCCTTGTAAACCCTTCCAGGCACTTCAACACCACCACCCTTGCTAGTCACACCAAAACCAAATATAGTCAAACCCATTAGTGCTGCTATGAGGAACAACATGACCACCAAGTACAACCACAGTGCACATGCCACATGAAAGCATGCACCAATGAAGCCTGCTAGTGATACCACAAGCACCACAAATCCTATAACCAAAAGAGGGGTTTGGAGAAAATTTTCACAGGTTGTGCTGCTCCTTGCCATCCATAGACCTGCTCCAATTATTGGTATGGATGCTAAAAGTGTGAACAAGTTCAAGAACCCGATCACTGTGTTGCTGAACCTATACATGTCTCTCACTCTCTCTCTCTATCTCTATCTCTACTTTGTCATTTGTTAGCTGCTTCTTGTGCTGCCTTCAGCTTTGTTTTCCATTTTAAAAAGGGATGGTGACACTCATTTTGCTTTGTTTATGTTGTCCATCAAAACTCAAACTTTTGTTGGGGGATGTGAAAATGAACAAATGAAATGAGATTGTCCTTCTTAGTTGTTAAGGAAGTTATTTTATGTCTTGCTGTGACGAATCTGCCCTTCTTCCCTCCTTTCCCGGTCTTTTTTTTTAGTATGGTAGTGACACAATTGACACATTTATCCTTAATACAGATACATGCATAGGCATCAATTCCATGTCAATTTTGGCAAGGCAAGCAAAGAATTTAGAACAACTAATGGTGTTTTTTGTAACTACAAATAATGATATTGCTTTTGAGATATGGACCCAAATAGGACTTCTTTGCAAAGCAAGATCATGAACCAGATTTGGGGTATTGTTAGAGGGGTATTGTAGAATAATGATACAGTATGAGGGATGCTCTGTCTTTCTTATCCTGTCTCATCTAATCTTATTGTCACACCAATACCATGTGTCTATTCGGCTCCACTAGGTCACCTAGTTCTTTTCTTAAAAGAAGTTCCACCAAGCTTTAATTTGTCAATGACAAATACACTTTAGCAAAGCACCTTGTCCTGTTGATACATTGTGCTCTACCATGGAATTTTAAATGCAAAAAATTGCCATCTTCCAATTGTTCAATTAACATGCCTTTGCTATTTCAGAACTTTGATTTTCGAGTTACTTAATTAAATGAATGTTGATGCTTTTTTTATTAGTGACTTGATTGATTAGCATCAAGAGGCTCAATAAGCACACTCATTATTTTCTTCTCCTTCTTATCACTTTTTTGAAATGAACTTTGATGATAAATGTTAGTGAATACAAAACTAAACATAATACACAGAATATATCTATTATTATATATTTTAATCTTGAGTAATCCCCCCCTTCACCTCTGTCTCGAAAGTAATATGGATCTGATGAGTCTCGAATCATAATTGAACTCATATATAAAAGATCTCAATACCACTTTCAATAAAAATCTTAAAACATTAGGTCAATAGATTTTTCTCCTTATATATTGCTTTCCTCACTCATGTCTTCAAACTTAAATTTCTCACAGAAGCCATATAATCATGTATAAGGTGTGCTTCTCTTTCTCATTACCCCCAAAAATCCACAATATTTGTCAAAAGAGTGGAATTGGATGTACATGCTTAGTTAAGGCTGTGACAGCAACATTGAAAAATAGGATTGGTATATCTGTTCAACTACAGCAAAGCCATGTATGACAGAACCAAGGAGCATTCGAGCAGGCTTTATGATAGCATTGAATGCTTTGTCACACTATGTCACTTTCAATCTCTTTTCTCCAGTTCAGAATGCAACAACCCATTTGTTTTCAAGTACAGTTGAAAAATGTTGAAGTTTCTCCGTAGTCATTAACTAGTAGTATAAGAAATTTTTATTATTAGGAGAACAAGATCCTTTGAATATACAAGATATGGCATTGGTCTTGCATAATGAAAACCATATAAAGAATGGCATTTCGAACAAATAAAGAAATTTTCACTAAGAAATAGAAGTAGAAGAACTGCTGGTAAATTTATCAATTTGCTAGGCAGAGAAACCAAGTGTGAACTCATGAGGATTGAATTCCTTATTCGGTCTCGACCTGTTCCATGTGTATATATGAATGGCAAATTATTCTTGGCCTAGGTGCAAGAATGGTAGTACTTATGTTCCTATACTTGTGTGAATATTCATCAAGTGATAATGAACAAATGCCTAACTTGTTGGCATGGACTTGTTCTGCAAGAATGAACTAAAAAGAATGAATGCTTGGCGGGGCCTATGAAGAGGAACCTCATGTCCAGCTCCTCTTACTGTAACCATTGTCAACCCTTTATAAACTTGACTCCAACCACCAACCTTCACAGAACAGAAAAAATCTTAGCTAATATAATAGGATGACAGCAAAAAAAATCTATCACAGAATTTACACAATTAGTGTCTGTCACGAGACCGTTTGTTACTCATAGAAGTTGCACCAACCTTGCCACTATCATACCAAGGGTACCAATTGATGATGGTAGGTAGCTTCAAGGCATCAATTGAATATCGAGTAGCAGTCACTGGAACCACAGCATCAGTGTCTCCACTGCAGCCAAAGATACAAAGATAGAGTTTCAATCCCAAACAAAAAACAAGGGATAATTAGAAAACAATTAAACAAAAATACTAAGGATTGAAGATCAAAAGGTAAAAATATTTTTACTTTTTATTGGACAATGATTAAATAAAGATGTATCGTGTGAATAGATACAACAAAAAGTATAAGATAAAGTTTTTAGACCGAGTTTTGATTTTGGTTTAGGTTCTTAATCTTATTAAAAAGTTTCTTTATTTTTTATCTCTGTAAAATTTGAAATCAATGTTTTAAATTCTTATAAAATGTATAAATTTTAGGTTTATTTTTGTAAGCTTTTTTTTTTCAAGCCTCCAAAATTTAAAATTATTAGCTTTAATCATAAAATATTATCAGTTCTTTTGTCCTGCGATTTATTTGGTTCACACTTTTTCCATTTTATCTTGGTAAGGCACATCTTTCCCTTGCTCTTGAATTCCTAACTTTCATGGTGGTGATTGTAATCCTTTTTAATTTCCTTTCAAATTTTCTGTGGAGTGCCTGAAAGAAACACATGACAATTTTTTCTAGAACAGTGCACCTATACTATCTCTTTGTAAGTAGATTCTTCTCTATAAGCTATACAATAGAATGAGAGCCTATTAATTTTTCACTATGCAAAACCATTTGTAACATTAGAAGAACCAATAGCTGAAACACTTTAGCACAGATAATCTAAGATAAAAAGAAAATGCAGGTACCTGTAGACCCATATTCGGTAACCAGCTGTAATAAGTTCTTGATATATAGGAAGCATAGATAATGGAGAATCAGTCCAATAGTTCCCAACAATATCACTGTCAAAAAACACATTTTAGATCTAACTTACAGTAAAAAATAGAATTGGCCCCAAGAAAACAGCTCAAAAATTGCACATAAATCATACCTGCATGCTTTCCATGCATAAGGAATCCCAGTTACATTGGCATGAAATGCCTTCTGAACTTCTGGACGGTTGAAATACGAATCAGAATACCTTTCAGTACAGGGATCATATGCTCGAGACATCCATGGCTGAGTTTGAAAGGAAAACATTAGAGGAAAAGAAAACAAGAAAAGAAAAAATAATGTAACAGTTTGTCACCCAAATATTAACAACTATAGGTGCTATACATCTCAAGACTGAAACTTGCAATGAAAAGTTCAGACATCTATTTTGCCTCAGGTAGTTTAGCAATTGCAAAATACCAATCAAGAAAATATGATATTCGTCCTAATCTTAAATAGACTAGTAACCATCAAATTTTAAGACAGAAGAATTAAACAAGAATGATATCTGAATAATTTATTGCATTCATGACAACCAATAAACTGCAGCTTAGGACCAATATGTTCTAATTTCATCTAGAATATTGTCTTGTAAGTGAATCATACAGCAAATACCAACCAACCTCTGTAAATTGAGACTGTAATCAAACTGCTAAATAATATTCTCCAATTCATTGCTTCAGCTTTTAGCACAAGAAAATTTCAGAAGCTTATTAACAACCATTTCAAAAACATTCTAGTGCTAGAGGAGATAATACTGATGGAAACTTCTCAATAAGCAACATAGGCACTAGAAATCAATGCTAATAACATAGTTGCAGCAGTTTTCCCTGAATGTACTCTATTCTGGTTTGACAACTATAATTCAGTGAAAGGAATTCCAATTAGAAATGATGTTTATAGGTAAATGGAATAAGTGACAACAATAGCTTACATAGCGACCCTTCAAGCCGCGTCTGAGTGATGCTGTGTTATTACAAGGCTGAGTATAAACGCTATATGGATCAATGTTTCCCTGCTCCACAGTTGCGACTCTTAGAGCCTGCATGCATTGCACTGATGGATGCTGAGAGGACCCAAAATTGCAGGCAATTTTTAGCATCCTATACGTGGAATCTGAAACCAAACCATGGGTCCACCAATATTCAAATGTGCCAACATAATCATGATAATCATCAGTAACAGCATTACCAACCTGATAAACAGAGAAAAACAAAATAATTATGTGATTATAACAAGGTAGTGGCAATTCTCCGTTAACATAACAGATTAAAAAAAATGCACAACCGTTTCATGAATCTTACAGTCTCACCATAAATCCCTTAAAATTAATGACTGGATTCTGGATTCCCTTATTTTTCTGGTAAATAACTTGTGCCAACTGAGGAACATAATGACCTGAAAAAATATGTTCAAGAAATTTAATACAAAATCTGTAGTAAGAAAACCGACATATCAAACATGGAATCACCTGCATAACTTTCTCCAGCGATGTAGAATTCTCTATGCTTATATTGAGGAAATCTTTCAAACCAATTAACAAGAAAAGCATATGAGTCTTCAGCTGCAAAGTCAGATCCCAGATGCACGTAAGCATGTCAAAATCACAATTCATAAACCAAACTCATTGTTGCTAAAAAAAATGGTATGAAGGATGAATCCTGCATCTACAAGTACATTCCATTCACAACAACTACATAATACATTACCTGTTCTCTGGTCACCAAATGTATACAGATCTGTTGTTTTATTCGAATATGAAAAACCAACACCAGCAGGAGAATCAAGGAACAGTACATTTGCCACTGCAGTACCCCAAATATTAAGGCATAAAGATATGATATACGTTGCAAAAAACTAAAATCACAACCAATGGGAATGCGAATTTCACTTACACTTGTTCCAAGCATAAGGATTCAAGTAAAGCGACCTGCCATCAGGCCTAATGTGAAAAGGACCAACTTCTTCAGATGCACCATAAGCAATAGAGGAACATCCAGGTCCACCATTGAGCCACAAAACCAGTGGCCTTGACCTTGGTCCACGACTCACCGGTGCCTCCACCAACCAGTAAAACAGTGCTCTCCCACTTTGCTCATTCACTGTCACATAACCAGAATACTGAGCAAACCCAACATTCTTTGGCTGTCCTGGCAGCTGGGTAATTCTGTCTCTCTTCTGATCTTCAATGGGGGAGGCCAAAGAAACCACTCCACAAATGGCCAAAAGCAAAACAAGATAGAATCTTGAAGAATAACCCATCATGACTCTGCCAAACTCAAAACGAATACCCAAAAAAAGTACTACAATATTTCTGGGTTGGAATTCCTTTTTAGATGCCTCCTTCTAAACCATGGAAAAGAAAATGGGAGAATCAATGGAAGTGGGTAGTAGTACTACAAAGGGTCAAAGTCCAAGCACAAACACAAATCCCAACACAGTGATAGATAAGATCTAGACTTCAATGCCAGAGTTTTGCTGCAGTTCTACTGGTCCAAAATCAGATTTAGAGGGAAACAGAGAGAGAGAGAGAGAGAGAGTAGCAAAGAGAGTTACTTGGAGGATAGAAAACAACAAAGCAAAGAGAGAGAGAGAAAGAGAAAGTGTGAGGAAGTGAGAGAAACACATTGCATAAAGCTGGTAACATATTTATAAGGAAGTGCCAATGATTGTTATGATGAGTTGTTGCAATTGATTAAGCACCATGCATCCGGTCGTCAACTAAATCATCGATGCTTTGAATTTTCTTTTGCTGTTTCTGTTTACATGCTCATGCTTTGTGTTTCAGAAGTTGACTGAAGCAGTTGAATGCGCACATGGGAGCACAAGAGTTTTTTTCTTTAGTAGGTTTTATAATTCTCTTTGCTAAATATATTTTGTCTTGGTCAACACAACTACATAATTTAGTCCATCAACACTCTCACTAGGGGAGGTAGTTGAGTAAAACATTTCCCAAAATGAAGTCATGGATTTCGTAGCTTGTGAACCACCATTAAGAGTTGAGTAGATTTTCCATGAGTAATTGTGACATGTAAGAAATGTTGATGAAGAATATTCTCAAACGTGTGGTGTGTATGAATCTGTTGTGTATGAACTACTGATGCGTTTGTGACAATATCAAGATTGAAAATAACCATATCTTTCAACAAGGGTAAATCTGTGAAGAATAAAAACTAAGTGTAGTTTTTGTGGACCTAACTTCATAATTCCCTTTTGCTCCTTTGACTGACCTAGATCTATGAAGCATGCAAATTTGAACCTGAAGATCAGATCTAAAAAAAATTAATAGTTAATTTTTGGTTCAATTTTGAAAATAAAACAATGTTGAAAGATAAATAAGTAAATAGTAACCAATGAATCTAACTTTTTGTATTCTTTAGTCCACACATAACATTAAACCTAACCTTCCTAACACCTTCGAAAATTTTGCCAAATTTGACACGCCTTGTGTTTAATTTGATATATATATATATATATATATATATATATATATATATAAGTAGACACAGCACATGAACACAGCCATGTAATATACCAACCTGCTAACAGTTGTTAAATAGTTGTTCACATTCAAAAGATTGATAAATAAAAAGTGTCAGAAATTGTGCTGAAATATGTTTAAAATCGTGATAATATTAATAAAACTTATTTATAATGAAAATATTTTACTTTGTGTAATATTCTTAAGACACTAAATAATATTTGAGGGAAAAAAAGTTGTTAAAACAGTTGAGATTTGAATGAATGATGGGTGGTGTTTTATTTGGGCGTATTTAACCAATTCATTATATGTACTATAAGGTGCCACGTGGATAGTGTCGGTGAGCTTAATCCTAAAACATAAAGATTCATGTAACCTTGAACCTCGCGTCAAACAAGACTGGTTACTTTAACGGTGTTCTTTATTATGTATTTCTAAATAATTATATGAAAAAATTTAATAATTTTTTTACTACGTAGATACTCCATAATCAAGTAATATTGTTTAAAACATTTAAATTCGTGCATAGATATTTCAAATAAATCAATCGAAAAGTTTATATGTATTAATTAATATTTTCTGTGGTAATTTAATTTGTAATCGTTTTTGTGTTAATATATAGTGTTTTAAATTATTTGAAAATATAAATGAAATTTAAATTTATGTTTGAATTTTAATTTATATTAATTATTAAGGTGGGTATGAAATGTATGTGGGTTAGTTTTTTCATTCATAGGAAATAATCAATCACAAATCATATCCTCGTACATCTTAACACATTTTTAATTATAGTTTGTATTATCTCTTGATTATTATTATGTATATATTTTTTTGTTACAATTATTCAGAAACAAATTCTTTAATAATATATATATATATATATATATATATATATATATATATATATATATATAGTGTAATTATTGGAGTTTAGAGATTTAGAAATAATCAATCGCAAATCATATCCTCGTACATCTTAACACATTTTTAATTATAGTTTGTATTATCTCTTGATTATTATTATGTACATGTTTTTTTGTTACAATTATTCAGAAACAAATTCTTTAATTATATATATATATATATATAT
>Ga0123340_1006288_pt1 | contig 11339 bp, 9 predicted proteins | sample SirMexnodulemix_FD_89961 | JGI IMG/M metagenome (GOLD analysis project Ga0123340, IMG submission 89961) | Root nodule microbial communities of legume samples collected from Mexico - Siratro Mexico nodule mix | ecosystem: Host-associated > Plants > Roots > Nodule | place: Mexico: Nepantla... | reverse complement strand
GTGTATAAGTGTATTTGTTTTAATTTATTATTTTTTTATTGAAGGAAATTATGAACAGTTAGAATAATCTTATACCACAGTTTATTTACTTTTAGTAAAACTAGATTGTAATTTATATTTTAAAATATATTGATTTGTTACAAATCCAATTATAATATAGTTTATAAATAAAATGACACTTATTAGAAAATATAATTATGTAATCAAATATTTAGGTTATACAATACACAAAATAAAATTTGAAAGTTTTTTCAAAGAAATACTGTATACTTGATTAGAAAAGTTTAAACTTTAGACATGTGTTAGTTGTATAGAGAGATTTAGACACGTGTTAGTTGTTTAGAGAGATTAGTTGTTTAGAGAGATTTAGACACGTGTTAATGGTAAGATGATATAATTACTTGTAGAGTAAGTTATATTCGCTGAGATATTTTTAAGATGTTAAATGGTTTTTTCTTTGGTTTTTCAATATTAGTTACAACTTTCTAAACTTTCTATATAAAAACTATACAGCCTAATGTTTTTTTTTTAACCAGTGGTATAAGAACCAATAAAGATAAAGTAATAGTATTGCATGTAATTTAAAAAAATATACAAAGTCTTAACTTAAGTTATTCTAAATTTTATTGAAATATTTTTTGGAGAAAAATCTAAAATAAAATATACAAACGAAAATATCGACATCACTTACATTTCTTGAAAAGACAGAAAAATTAGATTTAAATGGATAGATTTTTAAAATTGATGAGAAAAATAAAAAATATAATTAGGAATTTATAAATATTAATTTCATAATTTGACATGTTAAAATTATTTGAATAATAATACGAGCAAACAAAATATGATTTGGAAAAATCTACACAGTTACCCAATAACGGTAGGTGAAGATAGCACAAATTTAGAAAATTAAGATAATAATATATTATATTTGGATAAATTTAAAAGAACAGTTATTATAAAAAATAAAAAAAAGATCTATGTGATACTTTGTTATAATATATTATTAAAAATGTTTTGGTAAATTTAAGAAATTTAATATTAAATATTTGTTTTGAAATGTGGTGTTTGGTTATGATTGTTTGATTGAGAAAGTGAACGAAGAAAGGAATTAGAAGGAGAGGAGGTATCTATGATGTATCTCACCAAAAGCGCGAGTGAGGCGTTTCTGAAGCGATCTCCTAAAAAACCTACCCTTTCTTTTGACCACTCTCTTAAGCCTCACTCTTAGGACGAGCTTTTTCGTTTTGTTACCACGCTTTCGCTCACTCTCTCTCTCTTTCTCTTTCTCTCTCTCTTCCCAAATCGCCCTTTCCCTTCTTCTATCCATCGGTCTCGGATACACACACCACTGGGAAGCACCATCCACCGAATAATAACAACACAAAGGGAAAAAGGAAAACATAAAGAAACCCTAATTGCACACTCTTCAGGTGCCTCACTATCTCACCCAACTAACCTCACTTTTTTCATGTTTTTCCTTGTACGCCCTTCCTTTGCTTGCGTGCGATGATGACGTGGATCTGCTCGTTTCGTTGCAGGGGAAATTGAGGAGGAAAATTTCTATCTTTTTCCTCTCTTTTTGTGTTTTTTTTTTTTTTTTTTTAAGAAATTTTGAGAGGGATTAAGGGTTGGGATATTTGTTCTTCAATCATTTAAAGTCCGAGAAGAGCGACGCTGTGTACCGAAAATCCGGGCGATCCGCCAGCTTTAATCAGCAGCGAGGCTCCTCCGGCGGTGCGTACGGTAGGGGCGGAGGCGGCGGTGGCGGCGCCGGGCCTTCTCCGTCGCTCTCCTCAAACCGGAGGTGAGTTTGGTAGGGTTTGCAATTTTGTGGGTTTCTTCCTCTTTGATTTTATTTTCTTTTTTTTTTTTGAACTTTTGCGTGTTTTCATGAATAGTGGGTGTGGGGATTGTGATTTTTATTCCTTTTTTTTTGTATTTCGTGTTGGGTTGGGTTGTTTTTGAGTGTGAGGTGGTGTGGATGGAGACTGGGTTTCTTGCGGGGTGACCTAGGGTTATATGATTTGCTTGTGTTTTCTCTTTAACCCTGATGAGTGGCGTGCTTTTGTTCTTCATTTTGTTCTGTTTTGTTATTGATTTATTGTTGCCTGTGTTAGTTTTAACAAGAAGTCTAATAACAATGCACAAGGTGGCCAATCTAGGGTGAACCCTGCACTGGTGAATTCGGCTGAGTCTAATAGTGCTTATGCTGCCCGGACTGTACCAAATGGTTCCCACGTACAGCCGCAGATTCATGGTAAGTTTGATGTAAATATGTCTTTTAAAAATTGGTTATTCGCTTAATTGGTTTTTGATTGCTGTGTTATCTTGTTGAGGGGAATTATATGCACATTCCAATTTTTGCAGTGTAAGCGGATTTTATGTATTTTTTTGAGCTCTTTTTATGAACACCATTCACTTGTTATGTTTTGTTACAGGAGTATCTGAACCGCCAGTTACAAATGCAACTTCCAAGCCGTTTGAGTCGTCAACTGTGCAAAGGAGCACCAGAGCTGTTCCAAAAGCTCCTACCTCTCAACCTCCCTCCATGAGTTCTGATCCAGCAGCTCCTACAACTCCTGCTAAGGGTATGTCGTTCTTGTATATTTAACAACTTTTTATCCATTACATCTGATTTGTGAGAGCGATCTGAATGTTGTTTTATGCCCCAGCAGATGCATCTAAGGCATTTCCTTTCCAATTTGGATCCATCAGTCCTGGCTTTATGAATGGGATGGCTGTAAGTTTAATATCTAATAATTGCTTACTGTCCTCCTGGAGTAAACTTTTGTGCCGTACATAGCTCCTGTAGGCGTTGGGGGTTAATCATGTTTTGCTATTACATGCAGATTCCTGCTCGCACAAGCTCGGCTCCTCCTAGTATAGACGAGCAGAAGCGCGATCAGGTTTGCAGTTTATTCTCTGCCCCTTCCACCTCCTTGTTATATGTACAACAATATTGATATAAATTTGCTGCATCTGTTGCCTAATACTTTAGTAGGAAAGAGGGTGTAATTGATGTCACTGACATCAACTCCTTCTCTGTCTTAGAAAGTTCATTAGGAATTCCTTTTTCAAAAATTAAAATCAGACAAGTGGGTGCATGCATCTATGTTTTAGTACTCAGTATACTGAAGTTGTCTTATTCTCCTGTTTGTATACTAATTCAAGCATTTGGTTGGTGTATACTTTCATAAAACGCAGGCTCGACATGATTCTTTTAGACCTGCACCCTCAGGGCCAACACCTCCTGTTCCAAAGCAGCAGGCTGTGAAGAAGGATGCAGTTGTTACTGACCAATCTAGTACTGGGGAGACTCATACTGGGACTAGGGCAAAAAAGGATACTCAAGTGTCACCGTTACCCCCAGCAAGCCAGGTGCAAAAGCCTTCTGTAATTCCTTTAACTGGAATTTCAATGCCAATGCCATACCACCAGTCACAGGCATCTGTACACTTTGGTGGTCCTAATCCACAGATTCAATCTCAAGGTATGTCATCAGCACCTCTTCAGATGCCGTTGCCAATGCCTTTGCCGATTGGAAGTGCCACACAAGTGCAACAACCAGTTTTTGTTCCAAACCTTCAACCTCATCCTATCCATCCTCAGGGAATCATGCATCAAGGCCAAAGCATGGGTTTCACTCCTCAAATTGGCCCTCAGTTGTCGCATCAGTTAGGCAACATGGGTATTGGAATTAGCCCACAATATCCACCACAGCAAGGAGGAAAGTTTGGTGGTCCTCGTAAAACTACTCCTGTCAAGATAACTCATCCTGAGACGCATGAAGAGCTAAGACTTGATAAAAGGGCAGATGCATATTCAGATGGTGGGTCATCTGGTGTGAGGCCTCATTCTGGTATGGCATCTCAATCTCAGCCTGCCCAGCAATTTGCAGCTTCTCATCCTATTAATTACTATCCATCGAGCTCATATAGTACCAATTCTCTCTTTTATCCAACTGCTAGTAGCCAGATAACTCCTAATTCCCAGCCACCCAGATTTAATTATGCTGTGAGCCATGGTCCGCAGAATGTTAGTTTTGTAAATTCATCATCTCATAGTTCCCTGCCTGTTAATAAAGCTGGCACTCCTATTACTGGAAATGCTGAATCGCCTAATACAGAATTTGCCCGTGATGTGCATAATGCAATCTTATCTGCTCCATCAGGAGTAACCTCTGTGTCAATTAAGCCAAGTAGTGGATCTGGTGTTGCTGATTCGTTTGCCAATTCCAGTACCCAAAAGAGTGTATCTCCTAGTTCTTCTTTAACATCTGGTGATGCTTTCTCTTCTGCACCACTAAAAGGGTCTGAAATAGCTGAAATATCTTCCCAGCAGTCTAAGTTATCCACTGATTCATCAGTTTTGAGCTCATTTCCAAATCTATCTTCTGCAAAGCCTGCATCAGCTTCCTTGTTGCTTTCTACATCTGCTGTTAGTGAAGAATCTGTTTCAGTTATACCTAATAATGAAGGCAGAAAGAAGGAATCTGTTAGTAGGTCAAATTCTTTGAAGGATAATCAGAAGAAAATACAGAAGAAAGGGCAATCACAGCATCAGGTACGTAAGTTAATATTTGTTAAAGCATCTTTTCCCTCATTCGTTTTGATTTGCTTCAAGTGTGAACATTCCTTTACCTTTTCCTTTCTCACAGGTTGCTGTGCAATCTCCTGGTGTGGTTAATGTGCCTTCCCAAGCTTTTGATGTTGGTATCCCTGATGAAGTTTCTGAAACTGTGGGAACTAAAACAAACCATTCTGCAGTAATTACCAGTGAAAATCTCTCAGCTGCAGCTTCAGACTTAGTATCAGCTACTAGTCATGCTGTTGAAAAAACTAATGATTCTATTCAAGTGTCAGCTCGTGCTTCAGCAGAAGGACATTTTACAGGGGTGGATGATTTTAACAATCTTAAGAGTGCTGAGCTAGATGAATTGTCACAACAGGATAAACTATTGCAGCCAAATATTATGGAAGTGGTGGGTAAAACGGAAAACTTGTCTCTTGAAGGATGTAAACAAGATGTCAGTGTTGGTGGAACGGAATTAAACCAAACTAAGCAGGGTGATGTAAAGCTGAACACTGAGGCTGTAGCCTTGAGGTCTGTGCAGCCAGGGCAGGATGGATCTACAAGTTCTAGTGCAGAATGTGAGGGGGTGGCTGATGATACTGCTTTGGATACGAAAGATGTTTCCTTGATCAGAAACGACAGTGTAATTAGTAATGAAGCTGTTTCTACAAATTCTTTCACATCAGATCAGCAGTCCGCTGATATCATAGAAACATCTTCACAACATTTGAAGGATGGTTCAGACAGTACTGGCAGTGGTGCAGTGTTTCTTACAGCATCAAGTACCAAGGACAAACCGGTTTCAGAGCCTAGTAAGGTGAAACCTATTTCGAAGAGTAAGAAGAAGAGAAAAGAGATTCTTCTGAAGGCTGATGCTGCTGGGTCAACATCTGATCTTTATAATGCATACAAGGGACCTGAGGAAAAGAAAGAATCTGTTATAAGTGCAGAGAAAACTGAAAGTGATTCTGCTTCTGGAAATTTAGAACAGTTGCCTACTGATGCTGCACTGTCAGATGCTGTAGAAAACAAGCAATCTAAGCAGAGTAAAGCTGAACTTGAGGATTGGGAGGATGCTGCTGACATGTCTACGCTAAAACTAGAAGTTTCAGATGAAGCTGAACAGGTCAGGGAAGGAAGTGCGCTTACTGCCAAAAAGTACTCCAGAGATTTCCTTTTGAAATTTTCAATGCAATGCACTGATCTTCCTGAAGGGTTTGAAATCACAGCAGACATAGCTGAGGTTTTGATCAATCCTAATTTTAGTTCTCATGTAATGGAACGTGATTCACCTTCTACTGGAAGAATTATTGATAGGTCAGGCAGCATGTCTCGTCGTGGGAGTGGTATTATTGAGGAAGACAAATGGAATAAAGTTTCCAATGCATATCATTCTGGTATGCGTATGGATGGTGTTGGTGGTAATGCAGGATTTCGTCCTGGCCAAGGAGGCAATTTTGGTGTTTTAAGGAATCCACGCACACAGACACCTGTGCAATATGCTGGAGGGATCCTTTCTGGTCCAATGCAATCCATGGTAAATCAGGGAGGAATGCAAAGAAATAGCCCTGATGGAGAAAGGTGGCAGCGTGCTACAAGCTTCCAGCATAGGGGTTTAATTCCATCTCCTCAAACTCCTTTACAGATGATGCACAAAGCTGAAAAGAAGTATGAGGTGGGTAAAGTGACTGATGAGGAAGAGGCAAAGCAGAGGCAGTTGAAGGGCATATTAAACAAATTAACTCCTCAGAATTTTGATAAGCTTTTTGATCAGGTTAGAGCAGTTAATATTGACAATGTGGTTACTCTCAATGGTGTCATCTCACAGATCTTTGAGAAGGCCTTGATGGAGCCTACCTTCTGTGAAATGTATGCCAATTTCTGTTTTCATCTGGCTGCTGTATTGCCTGATCTCAGTCAAGACAATGAAAAGATAACTTTTAAGAGATTATTGTTAAACAAGTGCCAGGAAGAATTTGAAAGGGGCGAAAGAGAGCAAGAAGAAGCTAACAAGGCTGATGAAGGTGAGGTCAAGTTGTCTAATGAGGAAAGAGAAGAAAAACGAACCAAGGCAAGGAGACGTATGTTGGGTAATATCAGATTGATTGGAGAACTATATAAGAAGAAAATGTTGACAGAGAGGATAATGCATGAATGCATCAAGAAGTTATTGGGTCAGTATCAGGATCCAGATGAAGAAGATATTGAAGCTTTGTGCAAGCTGATGAGTACTATTGGGGATATGATTGACCATCCTAAAGCCAAAGAACATATGGATGCATATTTTGAAATGATGAAATCATTGTCAAACAACATGAATTTATCTTCTAGGGTGAGGTTCATGCTGAAGGATGTAATTGATTTGAGAAAGAATAAATGGCAACAAAGAAGAAAAGTTGAGGGTCCAAAGAAGATTGAGGAGGTGCACAGAGATGCTTCACAAGAGAGGCTGGCCCAAGCTGGTAGGTTGGGTCGTGGTCCAGGCAACAACCCATCTAGAAGGATGCCTATGGATTTTGGTCCAAGAGGGTCATCTATGTTATCTCCTAATGCTCAGATGGGTGGAGTGCGTGGATTGCCTAATCAAGTTCGTGGGTATGGTTCCCAGGATGCTCGTCTTGATGAAAGGCAAACTTATGAGGCTAGGACATTGTCAGTTCCCTTACCTCAAAGACCTTTAGGTGATGAATCAATAACCTTGGGACCAATGGGTGGTCTTGCCAGAGGAATGTCCATTAGAGGTCCACCTGCAGTTTCAAGTTCAACTGGTCTTAATGGTTATAATAATTTGTCTGAGCGCACTTCATACAGCTCTAGGGATGATCCTACATCAAGATATGCTCCGGATAGATTTTCTGGTTCTACTTATGATCAAGCTAGTGTTCAAGATCATAATCTGAATTATGTGAACAGGGACATTAGAAATGCAAATAGGATTCTTGAAAAACCTGCTGTAACTTCACCACCTGCCAGAACACAAGGGACAGCAGCCTCCCAAAATCTTAGCCAAGATCGATTACAGGACAAGTCCATGTTAGCAATCAGAGAATACTACAGGTACTGTTTTCTCTTTATGGTGTTTTTAATCCATTTGTTTCAGCCTGTTAGGCCAATTGTGCTTTTTCTTTAAGAAACACAAGTTATAATTTAGTATTTATAATTTTTTAATTGTAAACCCCATATAAGCAATTTATTTGGTTCTTACTTAAAAGCACCCTGTTTCACTTGTAAGACAGAATATTCCTGTTAGGTGAAGGATTTTATTTGTTTGGTTGATATGTATTGTTTTGTTTCAGTAGATGTATTGCTTTCAAATCATAATTAAAAACTGATTTTAAAAGGGTTAAAATTGTGATATTGATATTATTTGTACATTTTTTAAACAATGAAATTTATGGCAAGTTCACTGTACCAGCTACTGTGAGTTCTAGCATTAGTAATTTTAAAGAAAAAACGTATATGCATTTGATGTATACATCAATTTTTAATAGCTATAAAGTTATAAGTAAATGATTTTGTGTTATTTTTTTTTTCTCATTTTTTGGGCTGATTATGTTTTCTAATCCTATAATTATATAGAATAATGCCATGTGAAGATTTTGACATCCCTTCATTACTTTTGTATGCACGTGGTGGTGCAAAGTGATGACCAAACAATGGGGTTTGGTTTTCACTCCTGAATCATGATCTTTTTTTGTAGTTTTGAATCCTTACTTTTAAAGTTGTGATTATTATTCTTATAGTCGTGGACTTGCAGTATGTTAATTGGATTCTGTTTGCTGTATTAGGAAAATGTTCTGACTATTTGATTTTATCACTCTTGGGTCTATAATTATTTTTTCCAACCGTGTAATTTATAAAAAAATGGCATGTGAAGATCTTAATATCCCTTCATCACTTTATCCACATTGGGCAAAGTGATGACCATACCATGGGGTTTAATTTTGTTTCTCCCTGCTTTTATTTCTATTCCTGTGCGGATTCAAATTGTATTTGTTTCTACTTCTACAGTCACTTTAAATTGTTTTTTTGCTGCAACATCCGGTTAATGTTGAAAATGTTTCAAGATATAGATTCACCCTTTAAGCTTGTAATCGTAGTTATTAAATGACTTCTTTACAGTAAGTTACATGAATGGATTTGTGCAATTTATATCCCTGACGCAAATCACGCCATTTAATGATTGTTGTTTTTTCTTTTTTTCCGTTGTGAAAAAATTGGGAAAGTTATATAAAGCTTAAATTGTTAAATTAAAATATTTAAGGAACACTTATTCTAATTGATTATTCCACTTCTTAACTCGTTCAATGCACGTACTATATTTGGCTATTTCGTTGTTTTGTTCCATGTGTACAAAATACCGTCCTAACTAAACTCACATGTAACTAATAGTTTGTTTTTACAAGACTTGCGGTTTAGTTGTTGTATTTATTTTTAGGACATTTAACAGCGCAATATATATCATCTATATGATATGATGTATTGGAAATAATTTTTCATTGTCTTTCAATCTTACGTTTCACTACAAATTATATTTCATGATTAAAAAATTAGCTTGATGATTCACTATTGAATCTTGATTTAAATAAGCCTCTTTTAAGCATTTTGCCAAAGAATCTGGATTTCTACTTTTTGTAGTGTTATAGTATAGATATATTTTCTAGTTATTTTGTCTTGTTTCGTATTCTTCTGACTGTTTGGTTATTCAATCCAGTGCTAGAGATGTGGGTGAAGTTGTTCTATGTATCAAAGATCTGAACTCTCCAAGCTTTCATGCTTCTATGGTTTCTCTGTGGGTCACAGACTCTTTTGAGAGAAAGGACACAGAGAGAGATCTTTTGGCCCAGCTGCTTGTCAAGCTTGTAAAATCTCAGGATGGACCCTTGGGTCAAGCCCAGCTCCTCAAAGGGTGAGATGTTTTTGATAGTATGATGACTACTAATTGTAAGAATCTATCGTTCTGTAAATAAAAGAAATTGTTACTCATTTACATTTTGTGTTGGCTAGGTTTGAATCTGTTCTTAGTACTTTGGAAGATGCGGTTAATGATGCCCCCAAAGCACCAGAGTTTCTTGGCCGTGTTTTTGCCAAAGCTATAACAGAGCATGTAGTCTCTTTGAACGAGATTGGGCAGTTAATACATGAGGGTGGAGAGGAACCGGGGAGCCTATTAGAAGTTGGGCTTGCAGCTGATGTTCTTGGAAGCACCTTGGAGGTAATAAAAATGGAGAAGGGTGATGCTGTTTTGAGTGAGATCTGTGCGAACTCCAACTTGCGGTTGGAGACCTTCCGGCCGCCGGAACCTCTTACGTCAAGGAAGTTAGAGAAATTTATTTAGGGGATAGAGGAAAATATTTATTTATGTCTAGTGCTGATAGGATACTCAAATTTTCAGAAATGGTTCTCCATGGAGGTGGGTGGGGAGATTTTATGTTCGGATTTCTGTCTAAATATTATTTCTGCCATATCTTCACTGCAATTATAAAATGTTTCAGTTAAGCGTCTGAAAATTTTAGGCCGAGTTATATCATGTCTGTCATGAGTTCAGGGTTTTGGTTTATTTTTGTATTATTCAACTGTCCATGAAAATATACTGCCATATTGATTTGCATCACGTCCATGTGTATAGGTAGATTCCTAGTTTTAGTAAATGATGTAAATGGGACATGTGATTAAGTATAACGCGACATGCTAAATTGCTTCAAAGTATTACATGACCATTTTTCCTATTGTAGTTTCGGTAATGGGAGAAGTATGTGTATTCTCTGTTAAAAACCCAAATCTAAGTATAACATGCTCATTAATGGATTTATGGTTATAATTATTTGCAATTTTTGTTTTGTAGATTAACTAATATATCATGTTTAATTCATGAAAATTTTTTATAAATTGAACACACATGTAAATTACAAAATAGGATTGAAGACTTGTTGAGCATGCTGAAAGATTTTGCATTCAAATTTAATGGTGTGATAAATATCTGATTAATATAGGAGGAATAGGTGGTGAAAGAAATGTGTATATCTAGATATGGGTGTTATTTTTGAAATTAATCTGATATTGAATTTAAGCAATTACACATCTACTCCTATTCTTAGCTACTTAAATTCACCAAACTTTGTGAATGTGTTGTACTTGCACTTTGCACATGCATTTTCTCCGGAGTTTAAAGTTAAACTTTAAAAGTTTATGCAACATTATCTTCCATCTCACAGCTACCTGAAATGCTTTTTACTTTTTCATCTATTTTTCTATTAAATGATTCTTAAATATTTTAGTTTATTAATTTTTTTCCTGAGATTTCAATTTTTAATTTATTTTTAAATTACTTGTTTTGGAAAATATTAATTATTTCTAATTTTCATTATATCAAATAAAAGAAAGTTTCTGAATCAGTAAACAATATAAGATCTGTGTGGAAGAATTCTCCATAAAGAAAAATGAAATCGATTTTTGTTAGTTAAAATTAACTTACGCAAATACTAGTAAAGGCTTCTCTAAATTCATAGTTTGAGCCTGTGTATAAGAGAATTTTAGTTAATTATGAAGTTTATTATCATTTATTTTTGTGTTTATGGAGAAAATTTTCCACACAAATTTTAATAAATGAAATAATTTTATATAAATGTTAAAAAAGTTAGAATAGGATTATTGAACTTTTTTCATTTAGAATGGACTAAGATTATTAAATTTTTGTAAAGAGAATAAGATTATTAAAGCTTGTACTAATACAATTAGATATTATATTATTATTTTCCTTAAAATAT
>Ga0123340_1006287_pt1 | contig 11340 bp, 7 predicted proteins | sample SirMexnodulemix_FD_89961 | JGI IMG/M metagenome (GOLD analysis project Ga0123340, IMG submission 89961) | Root nodule microbial communities of legume samples collected from Mexico - Siratro Mexico nodule mix | ecosystem: Host-associated > Plants > Roots > Nodule | place: Mexico: Nepantla... | reverse complement strand
TAAATGTCTTGTTGATTAATGTAATAATTAAAATATATCAAAATATAATGTTAACATGATATAATAACTAATATGAGTGGTATAATAGTTAAAATAAATATGTAACAAAAAAAGAGAAATACAAAAATTAAAACTCTATATTATGTAAAAATATTAATGAATTTAATAAAAGATAAATATTAAATATAAAAATATAAACTAATATTTTTCCAAACCTTATTTAAAATAGAATTTTAAAAAGCTTTATAAACATTTGAAAATTTGTTTAACAAACATTACTAACTAATTTAAACAAGCTTTTTTCACTAAATGATTAAAAAACTAATTGAAAGTGTTTGTCAAAGAATATCATAAAGATTACCAAGTTTTATGGAACGTGCATATGCGCGTCCAAAATTTATAGTTGAGTCTTGCTACATGCCTCAACTAAGCTTAAGACAAGGGAAGCCTAAATGTCTAATGGGCCCATGGTCTTATTCTTAGTGCAATTTTGAGGTCATTTCTTCCTGCACGTCCATAGTTTCTCTGTACCGCCATATTTTAGAAAATATCAAATGTATTCTTCTAAATTTGTGATTATTCATGTTTTAGATTATATTGTTAAAAATAATTTTTTTTTATATTCTAGATTGTATAGAATAATAATTTTCCTTCTTCTATAGGGTGCACGGAAAAACTATGAAGGTGCAGAAGAAACAGTCCAATTTTATGCAGAAAACAAAGTTTTGTTTGGCCCAACGGCCATACCAAATCTCAATAAAGATGGCTAATTTTAAGTATTTTTAACTAACTGAATAATCAATTATTTTTAAAAGTAACACGTGATGGATATGTTTCTGAATATTTATGTTTATATAGATGAATTCTTGAAATTTTCTCTCTATTTATCTAAATCTTTTATCCTATAGAATTCTTAAAATAAAATCACTTCATTACTTAAATGTCATGGTGTCATTTTTTTTTTCATTTTATGTGATTTTAAAGTACACTATACATTAAAATGAGAGTAGGATAAATTCAAATAAGTCTTTGAATAATTATCATTTTATATTTAAAATATTTTTTATGTCCAAATAATATATGCCATGCTTTCATTATATGCAATTCTACCATATTAAAATAAATCAAACAAGGTGATATAAAATCTAAAATTATAAACTTTATTTTCATCAAATAGTCAATAACCTTGTATTTAAACAATTATTCTAAAATCCTATTTTCATAAAAAAGATATGCAGAAACTTATTAATGAGTGTACCAATCCTTTAAGAATTAGAGTGGGTATTTAGTGAAAATTTATGGAACGAATAGAAAGCAATGACGTTTTTCCTAAAAAATCATAGGAACTACCTATAACGTTCGTAAATCTACTTACATTTTTTTTTATAAGCTCTTTTTAAGGTTATAACATATAGATTAAAATTTGGAATTGTCACTAAAATTATTATTTGACTTTCTTTTTACTTTTTACTTATTTTATTGATCAATTTAACGAAAACTAACTTCAGAACCCAATCGAAGAAGAAGGCGAGCACGCCAGCTGTTCTCCGAACTCATTGAGTCGTATAACTCATGGGATTAAGTTTATATTTGTCTGAAAACCCTAGATTGGAAACCTTTTTCTTTTATTTAACCAAGCCCATTTCATTTTATTTAAGCTGTTCCAGTTGTTGAAATTAACTGAGTAAACTAAGCTTTAACAAAATTACAAATTAGACTGCAGAATGTTGATCTAAATAAGGCTCATATAATCATTTATTTATTATGTATTGAAAATGTTTATTCCTGTTCAGAAAATAGATGTCGTGTATTTCATTAGCAGATAAAAGACAGACGAGGATAAACCCTAGTTCCAATTTTCAGTTTTAGAAGAAAAAAATCAAAATAAAATTAACTTATGAGATGATTTTTCATATTAATTTTTTCAAAACCTGTTGTTTAATAAGTTAGTTTCAATTTCTGGATAAATTTATTTTTTCTTTAAAAACCTTTATCCAAAGGTATCCTAAACTTAAGCATAACTCAAGAAGCAATAACACTTCAGTAGTGTTTAACTATAAATTCTATAACTGAATTTTATCACTGACTTGATAGTTTTTCACAATCGCAAGTGATTTAAAAAAGAAAGAGATTTTTATTTCATAGATATTATTAGCCTCAATATCTATGAATAATTGAATTTGGTGATGATTTATAATTATTCATGGGGCAGGGTATGCGTAAAAATTAGCAGATAAAATATAAAACGTGATAATTTTAAAATATATACAGCCACAAATGAAAAATTGTCCAATGTTCACGTCCACTCCCCTCTCCTGTCTCCTACCACAACCTCAACAAACCAAAGAGACATAATTCAAATCACAACACTATTGGATCCAATATCCTAACTTTTTCTCACCCAAAAAATGGGGTATCAAGAGAAAAGAATTACAATCAAGTTAAAATTTAAAAAATAAAATAAAAGACTTCTTTATCATTTTTCCTTTCCAAAGTAAAATTGGCATTTCTAAAGCGGTCATCTACCCTCATTTTTTTCGTTGTTTAAATGCAATGACCCGTCCCTCATCAAAGTCAGGCTCAGACTCGCAAACCTCTCTCGCGAGTACTGCCTTGATGCTTTTCTCCAATCTGTTCCAGCCTTCATCATTGTAGCAAATTCATCGTAACTTATCCTTCCATCCTGCAATTTCATCACCAAAACATCAATGGGAGTTCCCAAATAAAGCACTTTGATTATAACATTTTTTATAGGAACACACACTATGATCACTATGCAGCACCATGTAGGTGAAGTCAATAGGATTGACCTTTTAATTACAACCATACAAAAATCAACCAAAAAGAAATTTATCTGATAAGTGAAAATGGACTGACCTTGTCTGTGTCCACATCATGCATAATTGCATTGATAACTTCTTCACTGCTTGTTTCAACCTCATCAGATAACGCGTTTCGCAGTTCCTCAATCTCAATATACCCACTTTGGTTTTCATCAAAAAATTGGAAGGCTTTACGAAGATGCTCATCGTTTCCCATCTTTCTCAGATGAACAGAGATAGCTACAAACTCTCCATAATCTAGGTGTCCATCCCTGTCTACATCACCCTGTTAAAAAGTCCAATATGTTAGGAGTAAACAAGACAACCTTATGAGCGTATGTATTTTATAATATGATTTAACAAGCACAACTAGTTACAAAGTTTGTTTATAGGAAGAAATGATATGGCACTTGGGGAAGAATTAAGAATGACTGCTTGTGGCTGAATTACTCTATAGCATACCATGTTAAAGAATAATAACCTGTTGATGTTTGCAATTTAGTTTTGGCATATTAAAAAGAAAAATACGCAAAAAGACCTCAACCTTTTATGAAAAAGTAGGTACTTTTTTAAATATCAGTTCTGGAGAAAAAGGTTCCATATATAAGATGATATAGTTATTAGTACTCACAGCTTCCATAAGAATTTGGACATCTGATTCAGGAACTTGATGGCCTAATTTATGCAATCCTACTCGTAGTTCATCAATGTTGATCTTGCCTCTGTTATTTATATCCATAACCTTGAATCCCTCTTTTAACCCAGCAGCTTCTTCTACTGTCAAATGTTCTGCGATCACCTGTTAGCAAGAAATATCGAGAGAAATATGTAATCTTGAATTAGAAACTTCATATAGATTAACAATTCAGGGATTAATGTCAGATAAGTATTGAAATATTATTGAAAACATTACCCTTAAAGCCCTTTTCTTAAGCTTGTTCATTACAGAAAATTGCTTGAGCCTTGCTCTAACAGTTTCGCCTAAAGAAACATTAGGAGCTTTCTTTGCATTTTGTAACCACGGGTGATCTGCATTTCAGTGAACAAGAAATGTTATAATCTCCAAATTTGTAAAATTTAAAGGGAAAAAAATAATTCATTATGCTGAGCAGAAAATTTTATGAACAATTGACACTTTTCTTCATGTCTCGAGATTTTATATAAAGTGCAAGTTACCTAACACTTCCTGCGCAGTTAGCCGCCGCCTTGGATCAGGATCTAGCATCTTCTTCACAAGGTCTTTCGCATTGTCAGAAACTTTAGGCCATGGGTCCCTTTTGAAATCAACAACAGATCGTATGATTGCTTGTGCAACTCCTTGCTCAGTTTCTTCATTCACAAAAAGAGGAAGAGAGACAAATTTAGAAAATCAAACTAATCAAATACAGAAGGCAACTAATAATAATGCAAAGAAATAGCACTGAAGTGAAGGGGGAAATGAATGAACAATTAAGTTTCTTAAATCTTCTCTCTTCTAATGTCAAATATAAAAAGAAAATACAGAGTGAGAGAATTATAAAACGCAAGAAAGACACTTTATATACAAATGAAGCATCCTTAATCACGCCAGAACAGAGAAAGTTGCCCATGAATTCCTGGGAATAATACCCCTTCCATCAATGCAATTAGGCATCTATGCATCTCATTCATACTTGCATGACAAATCATGCAAATGACTCGATAATAATGTTTAATCATGCACTTATTTTTCTTCCACCAATTTCTCTTTATTATAAAGTATGAACATAGCAAGCATTGGTTGCTTGAACTCCTTCGTAACTTAAAAGTGGAGAATTAATAACTCGGTCTCTGAAAAACTGAAAACATCATGCGTAAGACAGAGCTAACCTGCCCAAAATGGTGGAACACCACAAAGTAAGATGTATAGAATTACTCCAGCACTCCAGATATCTACTTCTGGCCCATAATTCCGCTTCAATACCTCAGGAGCCATGTAATATGGACTTCCAACTATCTCATTAAATCTTTCCCCTGGCAAAAAATGGCGAAGTTTCAGCACACGATGGATCAATATACGCAACATTGCAGCAATACAAAGAAAATAAAGCAATATCATTAAGCAATTCATACCTGGTTTAAAGAACACTGACAACCCAAAATCTATAGTCTTCAGAGCTGCAGTTTCCTTCTTATTTGCAAATAAAAAGTTTTCCGGCTTAAGATCCCGATGCATCACGCCATGCTTGTGGCACATCTGAAACATAACATCAAACAAACCACCACATCAGCACAAAAAGAAGAGTAAAGGCTCCCCACAGCACACAAACTGAAAAACAAACAACGCACAACGAAACAAATTACTTCAAATGCCAGGTTCCCGATTCGTAGCTCATAACACAACCATTTATTGGCAAAAAAAGCAACCACACAAAATAGTTCACAAACCCAAACACGATATGAAATCCCATTGGTAAAAGGACTCAAATATCCTCTGAGAGATAATCTTTCTCCATTTCTTTTCCAATACCACGCATATCTTCCAGAACAATTACAAGCAACAAAGCTCTTGTTCTTAAGTAGTAAATCCAGAACTCGAATTCAAAACCCCAGCTTAACCAGGACAAATTCCAACTTATTTATTTATCATAACCATATCAATCCTGGTTGTAGCTTAGCCAGAACCCAAACTCAATCTCGAGACCCCCGCTAAACCCAAAGCCATTCCAACTTTGTTTTTTACCACGGCCAGATTTCAATTTCCGCACATCAATTCTCCCTTTCATATGACAAGACACAAACCCAAACCTACCAACAAAAAGTCAAAATTGCGAAAGAAAAAGAAAACAGATCAAGGCACCAGATCGAACCTGAACGACTTCGACAATGGTTTTGGTGACAGCGGCGGCGGCGCGTTCGGTGTAGTGGCCACGCGCAACGATGCGATCGAAGAGCTCTCCACCTTCGCAAAGCTCCATAACGAGATGAACGGCATTGTCGTCCTCATAGGTGTCCTTCAACGTGACGATATTGGGATGCTGCGGCAAGTGGCGCATGATCTCAACCTCCCTCCTGACATCCTCGATGTCGATGGCGGTCCTGAGCTTCTTCTTGGAAATGGACTTGCAGGCAAGTTCCTCGCCGGTCTCCTTGTCCGTGCAGAGGTAGGTGACGCCGAACTCGCCCCGGCCCAGCTCGCGGCCCAGCTCGTAACGGGCCTCGATCTGGCGGCCCGTGGGAGACTTCAAAACGGTGAGCTTGGAGCCGTTGGCGTTGGCGGTGTTGTTAAACCCGTAATCGACCGCGAAGGGGTTCTCCTTTTTCCCCTTTTTGCCCTTCTTGTTCCCCGCTTCCTCCGTGGACGGCTTCGCGCAGCAGATACCCATCTTCGGGGGCCACGAGGTTCCTCAGATCTGAGGATCAAACCTTTTTCCCAACAAGAAACAAAAAAATGGAGGCTTAACAAACAAAATTAGAAAACGTGGCGGAGTGAAATGGAATTAGCGTGAGAGAGGGTGATTTATGAGAAGGGTTTTGAGAATTTGATGAATGAAGGGATGAAGAACGCGATTATGGTGATGAATTTAGCGCGTGTTTGGCAGCATCAAAGGAGGAAAGGGGATGGAACTTAACTTGGAGAGGGTCAAACTTGTTTCGCAGAGACTTCGTCTCCTTTTTCATTTTTTTATTACTATTTTTTTATTTTTTATTTTTTATCTTTCTCTCTCCGTCTACATGGGGAAGGTGACTCGAGTTGATATTTATTTTTATTTTTATTTTTTGTTATTGGAGAAGTGAGTGATATTTATGACTGGGAGTTGCTTTGACTGCCCTCCTGAATCTGGTGAAATAACGAGAATGCCATTGGTGAACCAAGTGTAAAGCTTCGTCCAATCACTCACTCTTACCTAAAAAGTTTAAATTTATTTCTTTTCTGCAAACAAAATAAAACCTGTTATATCCTGCCACGTGGGCCGGTCATTCAATTCTGGCGGAGGAAAAACATGACTCTTTTCAATGCCGCCGCCATATCCACTACCCAATGCCCATTTCTTTAATATATATAAAATTTATTTTGGGTTTATCAAAATTAATTTACGTTTTTAAACATTTTGAAGTCAGACTTGTGAATAGATTCTTATTCAATCCGTTTTTACTTAAATCATCCCAGTCTCCACATAATTAGAAGTTCAAATAACTTCCTTCCATTGTATATGATAAAATAAAAGACACGTTTTAAATATGAATAATTTCTAAAATAAAAATGATATATATATATATATAATTTTAAGTTTAATTGAATTTTAATATGAGTTATATATTATTTTTAATTTCAATATAAAGATCATAATTATTTAGGATAAGAGGTATTCTCAAGTGTTATTATATATATGTAAATGTATAAGTAGGCAGTGTCGAAAAGAAGGATTTAGGTTAAAGAAAAAAATTTGTATAAATAAATTTGTTTTTGTTCATTCTCACACTATTCTAATATAAACTTTTTACATAGGTAATTTTAAATACTTTACATTCATTATTAACAATTAATGTAAAAAGGCAATTTGTACATCATTTGTAATATGCAATTAATATGAATCACTTTTAACTTACAATTCATATAAAATATGACATAACGTTCTATATTAGTTATAACACCCATTAATATAAAATTTAGTGGTCTTAAAATTTTATATTAAAAATAATAGTATCGAGAAATATAGTATTAAAATTTATAAGAATTCAAATTTATAAGAATAATAGTAATAATAATAATCAAATTCTCTGTGTAAATATGAAAGTTACGAAATCTTAATGCCTGAAATATGATAAATAAAAACTTAAAAAGGTAAAAAAACTATAAATCAAGATACATAAATATTTAAACATGTCTAAAATAAATATGAGTGTTTAAAAGATTAAAAGTGAACTAGAATTAAAATATCTATCTTAAGAATGAAAATATTAGCTACAAAAACAAGAGAAAAAATAATAATATTACGACGTGTGGGATGAGAGGATACTATGTGAAAATGTAAAACGTTAAAAGGCAAGGAAAAATAGATGATGACCGTGTTTCCATTGGAGAAGAGAAAAAAGAATAATAGTAAAAGGTTGTGCAGTGACTTCATAAATAAGTTAAAAGAGATCTTTTCGTAATATCATCTATTAATTATTAAAATTGATGTAATATGTGTAATGTTATATCAATTATAGTTTAAATTAATGTAATATATTTGTTATAACGTTTATAATATATTTATCAACTATTATTTTAGAATTTAAAAAGAAAACTTCAAATCATCTTTGGTTATGTTTTATATGAAATATATTTGTTATCAAGTATATAGAAAATTCATTTAGACCAATAAAAATGAACTTTTAGTAATAATAGTGTGAGAAGACAAAAATAATAATAATATTGTATGTGTTACGAGAAGAAAAACAATAATATTAATAGACTTGAAGAGTAAAGCCAAGTCTTAATTAAACTTATTTGATGATATTTGAAAAAGATGATGTTGAGTTATGTTATTTGTTATAATTTTCATTATATATGTTTGTGTCTCTTACACACATTAACTAATAATAAAAATTTTAATTTAATATACATCTTAATCTTAACCTCAATCATAAAATTTGCTTTCGAAAGGTTGAAATGTGTTGAACAAAGATTTTAAATTTATTTTTAATGGATTAAGAGTTTATATAATCAATTATTTTGGTTTTAATATGGTTTTAGAACATAATCAATTTATTAATAAATTAAAACAAAAAACAAGCAAATGAATTTTTAACTAGTCTCAAATAATAAATGATTAAGACATTTAAATAATCTATCAAAGTGATTTTATTTTTTCCATAAATATTGAAGAACAGATAATCAATTAATAAAGAGTATGATTAATTAAAACATAGAGTTTATTTCTCTAAAAAACATTTTTTTTCTTGAAAATAATTTATTAACAACTTAAAATAATTGATTTTTCAATTATTCAAGAAATCCTTGAAGTCTCTCTTGGTTTGACAAAATTTTCTAAAAGTTGTGTGTTGTCAATAAATTTTTTTTTGCAATTGTTTTTGTTGTGCATCATGGTAATTTATTTTCATCATTATATAGTTAGGTTAATTTAGAATGTGTGTTCTTGATAGTTCATCAAAAATGTTTGTTGTATTATTCTTGGTATGATCTAAGCATTAGATATATTCTCTTCAATTTAATACAAGAGTTAAATTTATTTGTGTTTTTTTTCTATCTTATATATGTTTCCTATATGTTAAGTGTTTGTAATAGAATATAAAAGATAGTAAATTTTAATTATCTTTAGATTAAATAGTTAAAATTAGATGTAAGATACATTGTATAATCTTGTTTTTTAATCTCTTTGTAACCAGACACACACACTTGCACTAAGGATAAGAACAAAAGCTTCCTTTTTTTACTTTAGCTCTCTCTCTCCTACCTTCCATCCTCTACAACCCTCTCCTTTCTCTCTTGATTTTTACCCTTCATATTCCATCTGTTTGAGAATCTGATCAAGTCCCGCAATAGTTGAGGATCTTAGGGCCATTTCAAACCAATCAGAATCTCAAACGGAGTAAGTTCATATTTGCTCTAAAGATCTCTTGTTTTCTATTTTTTTTTGTTAAGTTTTTGTCATCAATATTGATAGGAACAGTTGAGAAAAGTGTTCCTCTCAACTTGATTAAGGTTGTACTAAAAGTTGGTGTTATTTGAAAAAGTTGTTCTAGATACCTAAAGTTAGACTGGTATTGTTGCTTGATTGGAGGAATTGACAAGGGATCGTTGTCTGATATAAGGGAAGCTAGTAACTTATTTTTATACTAGTTAATTACTTTTAAATAGACATATAGGACATAAGATTGGAATATGTGATTATTAGTGATCAAGTCTTTCTTGCAGGTTTGAATGGTCCTTAAACACTAAACGAATTTGATTGTTTGTTTTGACTTAGTGTGATTAACTTAACTGTTTTGAGTAATTAAATATTGTTTTGATGATAGAAAGATACTTGCATAATATGATTTGTGATTTGTGGATTGAATGAGTATTGATGTGAATGATCAATTAATGTATAGCACGCCTATGTTTAACAGAGATCCTCTAGCTTCATTGATGATCTAAGTAGTCACGTAGACTAAGATATCAGGTGGTGAGAAGCTGGCGAGGGAGTTCATACACACCGGGATCGCTAGTGAGACCCAGTATTGGATGTTTGAACTTACTATGATCCTTTCTCTTAGATTCGAATGACAGTCTAAGTCTTGGGTATTGGATTAGTCATTTCTCTTAGATTCACTGGTAATCTAAGTCTTGGGTATTGGATTGGTCCTTTTTCTTAGAATTGCTGAATCTAAGTCTTGGGTATTGGATTAGATGTTAGTCTTTGGTAAGGACATACTTAATGGGTCTTCCGGAAGATGATAGGTCTATGTGTGACCTATATGTATTGATGTGGTCCATGTGAGACCTTTATGAATGATGTTTGATATGAGTACTTCAAATGAAAAAGGAAAACTTGTAGTGAAACTTGATATGCTAGACTTTAAAGAAATTCTTATGACTGAGATACTCTGTTCTATTTGCATGTGTTTAGTATGTTATAAACTTTCAATGTACTAGCTTATTGCGATGACTGTACTATGTACATGAGCAGGTGCAGATGCAGGTTTTTGAACACCTTAAAAATGATATGCCCTTAAACTGATGTTCCTTTTGTCTTGTATATACTATTTTTGTTGTAGTTAAAGACTTTATAACCTTGAGATGGTCTTCCTTTTTGTCATGTAGATAGTTGTACATATGTCTGATGTACCTGAACACTTTTTATAGTACTTTGAACCTTAAATACATGTTAATACTTTGTAGCAGACAAAGTTAGTTTAGTTAAGAATCATTTTAGATAGTTTTGCTCAAGCGGAAAAATCTCGCTCAAACTAATTTTGCAGAAAAGTTCACTCTGCAAGTCTCGCTTGAGCGAGATGCAGCTCGCCTGAGCGAGCTCTTCGTAAACAAAATAGAGTGTCCTCTGGAGTGTTTTCGCTAGTAGTTTCGCTCTGGCAAAAATTAGGAGTACTCTCTAGAGTATTTTTGCTCAAGCGACAATTTTCTAGCTCGGGTAAAATTATTTTCGTCCAACCTAAAAAAAAAATTCTTCTTCCCTCTTTTCTTTTCATCTTCTTCTTTTTCTTCTGTTATTTATCTTTGTATATATTAAATAATATATAGATTGAAAGTATTTTTTGTTCAATTATAAGAGTTCAATGGGACATGTTATGGAACTTTTAGGCTGTTACACTCCTAACATTGTATTTTTGTTGTATTGTTTTTCTTTTTTAGCTATCTTTGTCAATTTTGATTTTAGAATTAATTACATTCATATTTTTTACATAAATTTTATTTTAAAGAATTAGTGTGACAAGGGGATAATCTTTTTCAAAATCAGTTTACCTTTTTAATTTAGCTTAATCTCGATCTACTTTTTTAACAAATATTATATGTTACTTATTAAAAATAATATATATATATATATATATATAT
>Ga0123340_1006285_pt1 | contig 11341 bp, 9 predicted proteins | sample SirMexnodulemix_FD_89961 | JGI IMG/M metagenome (GOLD analysis project Ga0123340, IMG submission 89961) | Root nodule microbial communities of legume samples collected from Mexico - Siratro Mexico nodule mix | ecosystem: Host-associated > Plants > Roots > Nodule | place: Mexico: Nepantla... | reverse complement strand
TGGAAAACCTTCTTTTATAGCAGCAGGGTTAAATTTGTAATTTCCTCATGTCTATTATTGGAATTTTGAAAATTATGGAGGTGCAGGAAGATGATATGGAGGTGCAGGAAGAAGCAGTCTTCTAACTAATGTGTGTGTCTTATATATTTATTGCACTTTTTTAGTTTTTTTTTTCTAAAATTTTTAGAGGAAACCTTTGTCAAGATATATTTATTAAAATAAGAAGACAGTAGAAAAGAAGACATCTTTGCAACTTGCGTGAACGGTGGGTCCCACACGATGAAATCATTGTATATGCAATGTACGGCACAAAATCAAAATCAAAATCATAATCAAAATCATAATCAAAATCGACAATCGAGATGCGTGGTAGCGGTGAGGTTGCAACTTAATTGTAGTGGAAGCGAGCACAGAGGATCGAAGGAAGATGATTCATTGTTCATCATGCAAATGAAATAAATTTCACTCCACTATACTCAAACGCAGCAATACCATATCCTGCGACTGCGTTTCGTTTATTCTCTCTTCTCTCTCTGAATTTTGTGAAATAAAGTTGCGTTTGTGCAGTGTGGTGAGACCCTAAACGACCTCGTTTTCACGTTCTCTGAGAATGGAAGCGCGAAGTCGCTCCGTGGAAGACATATTCGAGGATTTCAAGGGCCGAAGAGCAGGCATCATCAAAGCCCTCACTACCGGTAACGTAACTAATGCGCTTTTTTCAATTTCCAATTCCGATTACATGCACCGTTACATTAATTTGTTTAGCCCTGTTCTTCGCAAATACCTGTTCCTTTTCTTTTTCATGATGTGTTAACAAATTAAGAAACCGGAAAAAAATAATAATCATTAATCACGAATCGTAGCAAGGATTATTCACTGATCTACTGTAGCGGTTTCGTTCTTTTTGTCGTTTTCGATTGAGAATGACGTGTTAACCTGCGACCGGTTACTGTTCCGTTACGACATTCGGTTTGTGGTTTTAGAGGGAAACGGAACGTTACACCTGTTTGTTGTATTGAATGAATCGAATCCTTTCTTTCGCGTTTCTGTACCTTGAGGGAATTTCACCTTGATGAGTCTCACGTGGCGAATTTTGATCTTTTTTTTTTTTTTTTAGATTTCAATGCATGAAGGTTTTGGATTTTTTTTTTTTTTTTTTTCTTTTAATATTTTCGGCCTGTTTGTGTTGTTTCAGTTGTTGAAGTTTTTTACATCCAATGTGTTCCTTGGTAGGTGCTCTGATTTTAGGTTTGAATTGTTTTTTTTTTTTTTTTTTAGCGGTTTGCAGTTACTGGCTCTTGAGTTATCCTTGTGCTCTTACTTTTCTTGTACATGTACTGAAATTTGGTTGATATTCGAGCGTGACTGTTTTACTTGTTCTTGTGTTTGATTTTCACTGTACCCCTGTTGAGGCTCTTGCTAAGAGGGATGTCAATTCAATATGCCTAGCTTTTATCTTTGTTGTGGTAACTTGGTAATGTATTTTATTTCAATTGACGATGACAATTTATTTTTTGAATGGCCTTCTTTGTAATCATCAGTCAATGTAGCTGAAAATTATGATTAAAATATATTGTCGTAGACTTTGGATATATGATAGACACTTGTGGAATGACATAGGCCACTAGGGTTGGTATGGTGCTGGCTTTCCCCATAAGGTTTGTGATTGGTTACGACGACCTTATAAAGTTACACAGTTGAGGGGAATGCACTCTTTTGCCATCCCTAGTATCATTCACCCCTAGAGATGTTATTGTATTATTACCCTAGCTGCAGAGCTAGGATGAGATGAAATGCTTGATACTCCTTAAAAACCTCTTGGCAGTAAAATTTTTTCGGGAGTAAGGATATTATGGAGTTATTCTAGCTGCAAATAAAAGTATTCTGTAAAGGTAGAATTACCAGTCATTTTATCTATATTAAATTTCTTTCCATGCTTGTTTATCTATGTATGAGCTTTATTTATATATCCTTTGTTTTATTCATTCAGAGAAGGAGAATTTGTGCTTATATGGATTGCCCAGTGAGCAGTGGGAAGTAAATTTACCTGTTGAAGAAGTTCCTCCAGAGCTTCCTGAGCCTGTCCTGGGCATTAATTTTGCTAGGGATGGCATGCAGGAAAAAGACTGGCTATCTTTAGTTGCTGTTCATAGTGATACATGGTTGCTTGCCCTTGCCTTTTATTTTGGAGCCAGATTTGGATTTGATAAAACTGACAGGTATATCTTGGTCGGACATAACTCATATATCTCATGTCGACTTGTAAAGGATTTGGTTCGAGATGAGGTTGAATATAAGGGAACTAAGGAAGCAATTTAGGTCAAACTTTTCTGATTTATCACCTTGGTTCAATCAAGTTCCTGTGGGATTTTTTAACTTTCGTTTTTCCTTTCACAACCCTCCTTGCTGAGCACAAGTTTACCTCTTCATTAGTATGAATATTCTTCTCCTCTTAATAGTTATTTGGCTGCATCACTGTTTTTATCTCAGTTGATTTATAATTTTGTTGCTGACTAATCATTGTAGAAGCAGTTGCCCACCATGGAGAAGGGCGAAGATGTTGAAGAATATAATAACACATTTTACCTTTTTTCTTTCTGAGAAAAAAAAATGTTGAAGAGGAATAGAGAGAGAAAGAAAAGGAATAACTACGCTTGACTAACTACTGTTTACTGGCTTATCTTAAGATGGTGCAAGTAGAAAAGTAGTAGTAGGGCTTTTGTATGAGTTTCATGTGAATGAAATCTCCCTAGTTGACTTCCTTTCTGGCACCTAAATGAATGTTCTTGCTGTCAACATTTAGTAGGCTGTGTAGTTGTTCTTGATAGTTGGTAATTTGATTATGTTTTCTCATGCACCAATCTATCTACTCATGATTTGGCATTTGTAATGCAGGAAACGACTATTCAGTATGATCAATGAACTACCCACAATATTTGAAGTTGTTACTGGTGGAGCAAAGAAGCCAGTTAAAGAGAAGTCATCAGTTTCAAACAACAGTGGAAACAAGTCTAAGTCTAACTCTAAAGTGGTAAACAATTTTTTTCTCCTCAAACCTATACATGACATGTAAATACAGCTTGTTCGTAAATACCTATCTGTCCAAGCTGTGATGGGAAAAAAAAAATCAGGATGTTTTTCAGGTGTAGGGTGTTTATAGAATTTTTGCAATCTCTCTGAATTTAAGTTCCCTTGGTAAAAGGATTAAAGAATGTATTACATGTTCATTAAATATTATAAACAATATATAACATCTTGGGAAGTATTCTTAGAAGTTTTTGGAGCTTAGTATCATGGTATCTCCAATATATAACCCTTAACCTTACAGTATGGGAAGCTATAGATTGTGGAATTGTTTTTACTCTTTGCAGTTTTTAATTCTTTTTATACCCTTTGTTCTGACCTTAAGTCCATTTAAGATTATGTTGTTAAGGTCAATTATTGCATCTAAGATAAATTCTTTTATACCCTTTGTTTTGACCTTAAGTCTGGCTAAGATTATGTCGTTAATTATTGTATCTAAGATATTATCCACTTTCGAACTTGAATTTTTCGTCACAATTTTGTTGTTAAACTACTCTTCATCTTTACTCCTAAACGACGTAGGACTTTTGTATGTACCAAAACAAACTCCCTAATTGAGAGCTAAGGGGTAGGAGTGGCCTCAAATTGTCCTTTTCGTTCTTATAGATGGTGTCAATGTTCTGACCTTAATTCTTTGGGGATAACGTTGTTAAGAGTTGATCACTAGATTCTAGATATTGTTTGCTTTGGAGTTTAGTAACTTCATCACAATTTTATCATTGAAAGGTCCTTAAGTCTTTTTAGGATAACATTGATAAAGTTGATCACTGTATTCAAGATATTGTCTGGTTTGAGACTCACTGATTTTGTGAAAGTTTTGTCCTTGAAAGATGTTTACGTGAGTTGAAAGAGAAAAGTGTTTATAAACTACCATTGACCTCGATTCTTAAAAGATGAAGATTTTTGGATGTATCATTTTTTCAAATAGAAAAAATAGAGAATTGGTTTGGCATGGTGCATGTGATGAAAATTAAATTAAGACTTGGATAAACTTAAAAAAGGCTAGAAATAAGGGTTGTAGCTACAGCTTACCTTTCAATTTCTTGCCTTAGCCATTTCAAGGTGCAAACATTTAGTATTAACTGTGATGATTTAAACTGGCTGGCACTGAATTGGAAAAGTAAAGAGCAAGTATTTTAATTGATTGCTTTAAGCAAAATTGGAAACGACTATATAGACCACTAAGTAAAAGAGTTCTCATTCTATAACTTACCCTTCAATCATTATCTGTTCTGAAAAAACTGAGGTGTTACACTTACAATTTGTTAAGAAAAGAACTTTATCCTTAGCCTTGCTTTTTTTGTATTAGTTTCGACCTCACATTCAAAATGAAAAATGGAGTAGGATAAATACTACTGAGGGATGGTGAGATAAAAAGACCATGAGGGATCCTAATATGTGATATAAAATTTTTCCGTTGTTATTTTTTTAATTCAGTGTATAAGAACATTAGAATGTGGACATTCATTGATAGCGGCATCTCATCATCAATGACTGTTAATGGAGCAGTCACTAGGTTCTGTATAGATGCTCTTGCAAATATGTGTGGGAGGAGCTTAAGAATATCTTACTTGTATGGGTAGTGTCATCTTGTTTGTGGTTCTCTTTTACTCAGATAATTTGTGTTCTTATCTAATTGTTGGCTGTTGGAGCAGCGGGTTTCCGAAACCCAGGGCAGACAGTCAAAGGCAGTGTTACAACCAAAGGATGAGGATGAAGGAGTAGAAGAGCAAGATGAAGATGAACATGGAGAGACGTTGTGTGGGGCATGTGGTGAGAATTATGGTACTGATGAGTTCTGGATTTGCTGTGACGTCTGCGAGAAGTGGTTCCATGGAAAATGCGTGAAGATCACCCCTGCTAGGGCAGAGCACATCAAGCAATACAAGTGCCCATCCTGCAGTAACAAGAGATCTCGCTAATCAAGTTTCCCTCATGGACAAACTTTGTTTGAGCCTTTACTAATCTGGTTAATATGTTTTTCTTTCTAGATGTAGTTGATGGATAATTTTTCTGTTTGACACATGTACATTTTTTGCACTTTTTGTTGGTTGTCTGGGAAAACTGTGTCTTTTCCCGAGCCTTGCCCTAGATATGGATCCACGTTGGCATAAGCTTTATATGAATGGGGGTGAAACCACAGTCTCCTGGCCACCCTAAATATTAAGGAAATTGAAGTGCGTTTCCACCAAATGAATATATATATATATATATATATATATGAATATTAGATTAATTTTTAAATGACCAATGTTGGAATAGATGGGAAAGGGATCGATGATCTATAGGACAAGTTGATTCAGCGAAAAGGCAAAATCTTAGTGAAAGTGTTAATTATAATACGTTGAAGATTCTGCTGGCGTACAATGACATTTGCTACACGCTTAAACAACTCATTCTTAATTAATGGCACTCTCACTCCCACCAAGTTGGTAGCGCCAATGACCCACAATTGAGTTGAATAGATAACTGTCTGTTTCAAGGTAAAAAAAATTATTTATGAGAATTTTTTTTGGAAGTAAACATTTGAAAATAGTAAATAGAACAACTGGAAAATTATTGAAAAAAATTATACAGGTTATATTTTCCATCAAATATAATTAATGTCGAATATTAATTAAAATGAAATCAATTAATTAATTTGAAATAACAATTCATAGATTTTAACTACCGTGATCATTAAAAGTAATATTAATATCTATTTTAGTAGGATGAATATAATTGTCTTTGTTACATGATTTAGTCTCTCCAAAACCGAATATTCATTATCAGCAATTTCAAAGTTCTTATTTGATGTGAGAATTTCTTTTCTCGTTATGAATTAGTATTTGCAAAATTCATATTTCATCTTCTCTACTTATAAATTAAATTATCATTCTTTCTATTGACTTTTGTAATTTTGTTGTAATTGTACAATTTTTCATACAATTCAAGAAGATATGTTTAACTTTCTTAGTTTTGTGTTTAATCGTCTAAAGGGATTACGGTTGATACTTTGTTTTATGATTTGAGATTCTTGTTTGTAATGATGAAAGATTGGAACGAGAGTTCGTGAATAAACTTTTCATGTATTTGAGTTTTTAAATACTATGCTAATTTAATTAATATTTTCTTCTGGTGTTGAAAGGGTAAATCATGTACCTAGTATTGATTCTAAAACTTCAATTAGGAGAAGATTTTGAAAAAACAATAAAGTTCTGAAATGAAACCATGAGAAAGAATAATGATGTTAGTATATGTGTTATTATTGAGTACGTGGAAGAAGGATGATGGAATATGATGATGACTTTAGATTTACATGAGTGATTTTTTTGACAAGATTCCAAAAATAACATAAAGACTTGAATACAAAATAATAAATTATTCATTTTAGGAATGGAAAACATTTAAAGTCAAATATTCACTAAGTAATTTATCGTGTAATGTATTTTTATAATTTTGCTATAAATAGTTAAAGTCGTGCTTGATTTCACTTTTAATTCAAAAAATAAAAATTGTTTTTATCATTGGCTAATTCAATAGATCACGAAATAAAAGCAATCAAATTAAAGTAGCCTTTGAAAAAACAAAAACAAATCAAAGCTGCCTTTCTCATACTCTACTTTTGTGTATCAAAATTGAATTTATATTTTATAACACAATGTGAGCATTAAACACAATTATTTATTGCTATAATTTTTTCTAAATTTGTCTATTCTAATAATTTCTTTACTAAATTTTACTAAAATAGTAAAAATTTGAAATCCAAAAGATCTTGTAAATTGACACTGTTATCTTACGAATTAATTAACTTTTAGGATTTGAAACCACGTGAGTTCGTAAATAATAATATACTAACAAAGTTAAAATTCCAAATCTAAATAAAAGTATATACATAAGGTAAGTGGTGACTAAAATAATATAACTGTGTTTCATTCATCAAAATGTCATCCATATCAGAAAAAAGTAAAAGAAGTCAGAAAATAAAACATTCAGAAAAAGTAAGGACGTAAATTCAATAAAAAGAAAGGAGAAAAAACACAAATTTATGAAAATAGTACAAATCTTACGCAAATGAATAAATTTGAAAAAAACTACCTATATAAGCAAATAGTGGTTGGACATACCACTTCCTAAACTGCTTATTCATTGGTTGAGGTTGTGTTTAGTGTGTGTGTGGTGCTTCTTATCTCACATTATTTTCCCTCCGAACATACATTGCATGTCCTAACCTAACCTTCTTTGTTTTAGAATAATACAACAAACATGTAATATATGGATATCTCATTCTTGGTCCCCGGATACTAAATTTAGGTCACATGACGAAAAAAGAATGATTGAAAAAAAAAATGTAGACAATTTCAAAATATTCTTAATATTAAAAGTTAAATATGATTAATGAATATTAAATAAAATGATTTTTCTTTGTTATTTTGAAATTTAAAATATTTCTTTTTGAAATGAATATTCACTAAACCACATAATCCACATTCAAACAAAGTGAATAAATGGTTTGAGATATTGGTGTGTGAACTTTAATGTTGGGAGCAAGTGTTTTCGTTAGGGTCACTACTCAAGCTAAGTCCTTGTAGGAGTAATTTGGAAGAAAAATAAATTAATGAGGTCCACTTGGATTTCAAATCTTTTCATTTCTATCCACTAGTACAGTAGACAATATTATAGTAGAAGAAAATCAAGTTAAGTTTATTTCTAGTGAAGTTAGAAAAAATATTACTCAAGTTTTTTTCTTATTAAAAATTGATTTAAGTATTTTAACCGAAATTTGAATATACCATAACTCATCTTAATAATTCCACAAAAACCACATTCCATGAGAATATGAGAAGCCATTGGTAACAACCCAAATGACTAATTGGCAATCATTTATTTGTTAATTTTTTTTAAAAAATTATATCAACATATTTAAAAAAATTAAATTAAATTCTGAGCGTGTGAAATTTTAGGATAAAATTGAAAGAATTATTAATTTGTACATAGATCTCGCAAAGAGTAATATAAAAAGGAGGAAGCATAAGAGCAGACATTGTTTTGAGTCTCACTCCAAATCGAAAGCACAACACAACACTGAATCAATGGCTTCCACATCTCTCTTTCAGTCTCTGCCTTTCTCTCTCCAAACCTCTAAACGGGCCTCTCCCAGGCCCGCGGCCCACTTCGTTATTCGAGCCCAATCTCCCATCACTCAGAACAACTCCGCCGCCGCCGCCGCCGCCAAGCAGCGCCGCCCCGCAGACGAGAACATCCGCGACGAGGCCCGCCGCGTGAATGCGCCGCACGACCAGAACATCTTCTCCGCCAAGTACGTGCCTTTCAACGCCGACCCCTCCTTGACGGAGTCCTACTCCCTCGACGAGATCGTGTACCGCTCCCAGTCCGGCGGCCTCCTCGATGTCCAGCACGACATGGACGCGCTCAAGCGCTTCGACGGCGAGTACTGGCGCTCCCTCTTCGACTCCCGCGTCGGCAAGACCACCTGGCCCTACGGCTCCGGCGTCTGGAGCAAGAAGGAGTGGGTCCTCCCCGAGATCCACGACGACGACATCGTCTCCGCCTTCGAGGGAAACTCCAACCTCTTCTGGGCTGAGCGTTTCGGCAAACAGTTTCTGGGCATGAACGAGTTGTGGGTCAAACACTGTGGAATAAGCCACACCGGCAGCTTCAAGGATCTCGGCATGACCGTGCTTGTTAGCCAAGTGAATCGCCTGAGAAAAATGAACCGCCCCGTCGTTGGGGTGGGCTGCGCTTCCACCGGTGACACGTCAGCAGCGCTGTCCGCGTATTGCGCTTCGGCCGGGATTCCTTCGATTGTCTTTTTGCCTGCTAACAGAATCTCTCTTGCCCAGCTTGTTCAGCCCATTGCCAATGGCGCCTTTGTGTTGAGCATCGACACTGATTTTGATGGGTGCATGCAGTTGATTCGAGAAGTGACTGCTGAGTTGCCTATCTATTTGGCGAACTCTCTGAACAGTTTGAGGCTTGAGGGGCAGAAAACTGCTGCTATTGAGATTCTGCAGCAGTTTGATTGGCAGGTTCCTGATTGGGTGATTGTGCCTGGTGGGAATCTTGGCAACATTTATGCCTTTTACAAAGGGTTTAAGATGTGCCAAGAGCTTGGACTTGTGGACAAGATCCCAAGGCTTGTTTGTGCTCAGGCTGCAAATGCTGATCCTTTGTATAAGTACTTTAAGTCTGGGTGGAAGGAGTTCAAGCCTGTGAGGTCCACCACTACCTTTGCCTCTGCCATTCAGATTGGTGACCCTGTTTCCATTGATAGGGCTGTTCATGCCATCAAGAGTTGCAATGGGATTGTGGAGGAGGCCACTGAGGAGGAGCTGATGGATGCTATGGCGCAGGCGGATTCAACTGGGATGTTTATTTGCCCCCACACTGGTGTTGCTTTGACGGCATTGTTTAAGCTCAGGAACAGTGGGATTATTAAGCCTACTGATAGGACTGTGGTGGTTAGCACTGCTCATGGCTTGAAGTTCACTCAATCCAAGATTGCTTACCATTCTAAGGATATCAAGGACATGGCTTGCAGCTATGCTAACCCACCCATGCAAGTGAAGGCTGATTTTGGGTCTGTTATGGATGTTTTGAAGACGTATTTGCAGAGCAAGGCTCATTAGGTAGGCTTTGCAAGCTTTGCTCCGGCTGAGTTACTCATTAGTATTTGTTTACTTTTAGGCACTACTGAAAAATTGTCCTTTCTATGAGCTAGGTATGAGTGTTGTAATAATTTGCTTTATGCATTATGGCATCCATATTGGGGCAACCTTAGGGTTTTTGTTGTAGGTTTTTCTTTGTTGAGTCATTGATACGAGGAGGAATGCGTATTGTTGGCTTCTTGGGCCAACCCCTCAAAGAAAATTATCCCAACAAATATAATTAGAATAGTTTTCTTTCATGATATGTTATTGGCGTTGAACTATGTGGGGTATTGTTGGCTTCTTGAGGACCAACCCCTCAAAGCAAACAATCCCAAGAAATATATAATTGGAACAGTTTTCTTTCATGATATGTTATTGGCATTAAGCTGTGTTGCGTGTTACGAAGTAACTCTTCAATATGTGAGAGGTAATTAAATCAAGAAGACAAGAAGGAGCTGCTTTGTTGGACCAAACATACATGTTATATTGAATTACACGAAGGCAGCACTACTGCAGAATTGAAGCCGCACACATTGAAATCGTAGTCAATTTAGATACTTCATCTTTCACTTTCTTCAAAAGATGAATTTTCCTTGGCATTAAGTATAGTATGAAATTTGACCTTTAAAGGCCTTCAACTGTATCTGCCATATGAGAAAAGTTGAATGAAATTTACTGTGTTGGATATCTTCTCTTCGCTCTGCTTTTCGTTCTGCCAATGTAGTTTACTGCTATTGTCCGACTGATATCTAAACAGAAAAATGGCCATTGCAAATTTGCATTTGAGTTGAAGTCATTGTTTGTAGAATAGACAAGAAAGGTAATGACGAATTGGAATAGCAAATGGGGTCGTCTTGGAAGGTTCTTCATTCAGTCTTCACCCATTCTATAGTTGCTTATTTGTACGCAAAAGGTTTCACAAAAGAAAGAACAGTGATTATCTTGCAACCAATCAGTTTACAATACAGCAACAAAGCTTTTAGTTTCTTTACATCTTTGTAGATTTCTTTTACAGTAGTTAATATTATTCTCAAGAAAAGGAATTCATCCGTGTTCCCAGTCATATTTTACAACATAATCAAAATCATTACAGCTAAACAATTAGTACAAAAAGCCAGTGGGGGTTCTATAACATTTTGAAGAGGAAACTGAATAGAATTTTTGGTATAAGATTGAGTAGAACACTTCGCTTGTATTACTGCTCTTACCGGGAGACCTGTACTGCACGTATGGTTTTCCCGTAATAAGGGGGTGGTCTCGCCGTTTATTAGGTTCAAAGGAAAAAAAAATGGGGTAAGAGAGTATAGATCATCATGTTATTTAATATTTATTGACACATTACATACTTTTAATAGGTCAATTATATCATAATTAAATTTCATAATAAATTACCGACAGATTTTTTTTTTCAAAATTAACAAATTGAAAATTCTTTTATATGGATCATATTTAAAAAAAATATCAATACTTAATTTGTGTAGATCAAAATTAACATAATATATATCTTTTAAAACATATTAAAATATTAATCATTTAATATTTTTGATAAAATTTAATATAAATAGCCGGATGATGTGAAATTATAATTTAACATATTAATGGTATAT